>ENA-UPSB01000103-UPSB01000103.1-bioreactor-metagenome-genome-assembly--contig:-NODE-103-length-154479-cov-390.735041_pt1 | contig 154479 bp, 116 predicted proteins | sample MGYA00238182_ERZ773286 | MGnify/ENA primary metagenome ERZ773286 (study PRJEB29026, sample SAMN07631240) | bioreactor metagenome | isolation source: Switchgrass digestor | place: USA: Dartmouth...
CTTTACTAGTATATCATCACCCTCCTGTCCTGTCAACCCCTTTTTTTAATTTTTTGATTCAATTTTTGTATAATTCTCTCCGCTCTTTATTGTTACAAATATACAAATTACTACTTCTTGACAAGCTTGTATTAAGTTATCTTGATTGAACTAATCTATCCCAATATTTCATTTTTATAAAATTAACGCTCGATGCTGATATTGCATACGTCAAATGTATATACTACAACATCAGACAATTATATTCACACATGAAGCACTTTTGAGACACGCTTATAAAGCAAATAGCAAACAAAAGAGCAGACAATGCCCTTAATAATATTAAAAGGAGCTGTGCAAAGCAGTAAAAATTCAAAGACCGTGTCGACAGAAGGAAACATTTTCGTACCCATTGCCACTATATTGGCAATATCAATATTGAACATTGCAGAGAAAAACGGCAGCAGTATGTAGTAGTTTGCTAATACAGCCGCTATTGTCATTGTTATAATGCCGACACCCATACCAATTAGTGCCCTGCCGCGTGTTTTCTTACGTTTATATATTATAGCAGCCGGAACAGTTAAACATATTCCTGTAATAAAATCGGCAATCTCACCTACACCTGCAGAACTTGAGACTGTCAGATGTAAAAGACTTTTTATAAAATTGATTATAACAGCAGCAACAGGCCCCAGCGCGAATCCACCAATCATGACGACGCTCTGGCTGATGTCAAGCTTATAAAACGGCACCGCCGGAAATACAACAACCTCAATAAACATTAAAACGAAAGAAACAGCTGCCAATATACCGATTTTAGCTATTGTACGGAGACTAACACGCTTTTTACTTGCATTAATCATATTCTTTTCCTTATCTACGCTACGTCTTTATAACCGTGTTGAATATACTATATTCATTTTAGTCTTCAAATAACTCATATATACACATATACGGGAGCCAGTCGACTCCCGTATATGTTACATATTTTGCGCTGGGCAAAATTATTTGTCGATGATCTCTGTAACAACACCGGATCCAACCGTTCTACCACCCTCACGGATAGCGAAACGCAGACCCTTTTCAATAGCGATGGGAGTAATAAGCTCGACTATCATATTGACGTTGTCACCAGGACGGCACATTTCTACGTCCGGCGGAAGATTGATAACACCGGTAACGTCCGTTGTTCTGAAATAGAACTGCGGACGATATCCTGCGAAGAACGGCTTCTGACGTCCGCCTTCCTTCTCAGTAAGAACGTAAACCTGTCCTACGAATTTTGTGTGCGGATGAATTGAACCTGGCTTGCAAAGAACCTGGCCGCGTTCAATGCCTTTCTTGTCTATACCGCGAAGCAGAAGACCTACGTTGTCGCCGGCTTCAGCGTAATCAAGAAGCTTACGGAACATTTCAACGCCCGTGATAACCGTTGAACGAGTTTCCTTGATACCAACGATTTCAACTGTATCACCCATTTTAACAGTACCACGCTCAACTCTACCCGTAGCAACTGTTCCACGACCGGTGATGGAGAAAACGTCCTCAACCGGCATAAGGAACGGGAGATCAGCCTTACGTTCAGGCGTCGGGATATACTCGTCAACAGCCTTCATGAGCTCATGGATGCACTGATATTCCGGAGCATTCGGATCCTTAGATGTGCTTTCAAGAGCCATACGTGCAGAACCACGAATGAAAGGAGTTTCGTCGCCCGGGAAGTCATACTGTGTAAGAAGATCGCGAACTTCCATCTCAACGAGATCCTGAAGCTCTGGGTCGTCAACAAGGTCTGTCTTATTCATGAAAACAACGATAGCGGGAACGCCAACCTGACGCGCAAGAAGAATGTGCTCACGTGTCTGCTGCATAGCGCCATCGGAAGCTGCAACAACGAGGATAGCACCGTCCATCTGAGCAGCACCTGTGATCATGTTCTTTACGTAGTCGGCGTGACCAGGGCAGTCAACATGGGCGTAGTGGCGATTCTTTGTCTCGTACTCAACGTGACGGGTGTTGATTGTAATACCGCGAGCCTTTTCCTCGGGAGCGTTGTCGATCTGGTCATATGCCAAGAATTCGACTTTATCATTTTCGAGAGAAAGGACTTTCGTAATAGCGGCGGTAAGCGTCGTTTTACCGTGGTCAACGTGGCCGATTGTGCCTATATTGACATGCGGTTTGGTTCTTTCGAATTTTTGCTTTGCCATGGTGGTTTTGTCCCTCCTGATTTTTAGTTAATATTTTAATTATTTTTTCTGTTTCTTTTCTCGTTCTCGTTACTTTCGAGTTGATATAATTTCATCTGAAATTGATTTTGGAACTTCTGCGAAGTGATCTGGCTCCATTGTATATACGGCACGCCCCTGCGAGCATGAGCGCAGAGCTGTAGCATATCCGAACATTGATGCAAGCGGCACCATCGCTGTTATTTGCTGGGCTGACGGTGTTGCTTCTATATTAACTATCTGTCCGCGACGGCTGTTGATATCACCGATAATATCGCCAAGATATTCGTCAGGTGTTGTAACAACAACCTTCATTATAGGCTCTGTTAAGACAGGGTCAGCTTTCTTCATGGCTTCCTTGAAAGCAATAGATGAGCATATCTTGAATGCCATGTCGGAGCTGTCAACTTCGTGATACGAACCGTCAATAAGCGTGACTTTAACATCAACGACAGGATAACCTGCAAGCGTACCCGCCTGCATAGCGCTGCGTATACCTTCTTCGACTGACTTGATATATTCCTTCGGTATAACACCGCCGGTCGTCACATCGACGAACTCAAAGCCCTTGCCTGGCTCGTTAGGTTCTATTGTAATCTTAACATGGCCGTATTGACCATGACCACCTGTCTGACGTGCGTACTTGTAATCTTCTGTTGCTGTACGGCGAATTGTTTCCCTGTACGCAACCTGCGGCTTGCCGACATTTGCCTCAACCTTAAACTCGCGAAGAAGCCTATCTACGATAATCTCAAGATGAAGCTCACCCATTCCAGCAATAATTGTCTGGCCCGTTTCATCGTCCGTATATGTGCGGAATGTGGGGTCCTCTTCTGCAAGCTTACTCAAGGCTATCATCATCTTGTCGGCACCGGCTTTTGTCTTAGGCTCAATGGCGACACGGATAACAGGATCCGGGAACTCCATTGATTCAAGTACAATTGGGTGTGATTCGTCACAGAAAGTATCGCCGGTCGTCGTATTCTTTGTTCCAATTATAGCTGCAATATCACCGGAATAACAGCAATCAATATCCTTTCGGTCATTGCTGTGCATCTGAAGAAGACGAGCGAAACGCTCTTTCACACGCTTGCTTGAGTTATATGCAATACTACCAGTGTTTATCTTGCCCGAATATACTCGGAAGAAGCAAAGTTTTCCGACATACGGGTCAGTCATAATTTTAAATGCAAGCGCCGAAAATGGTGCATTGTCGTCCGCTGGACGTTCTTCTTCTTCTCCGGTTTCCGGATTGATACCGCGGACTGGTGGAATATCAAGTGGAGATGGCAGATAGTCGACAATAGCATCAAGCAGCTTCTGCACACCTTTGTTCTTATAAGAAGAACCACATGTAACAGGAACAATTTTATTTGCTATTGTCTCCTTGCGAATAGCTGCCTTAATCTCTTCCGTTGTAATCTCTTCTTCGTTGCAGAACTTTTCAAAGAGAACATCGTCGGCCTCAGCAACAGCCTCGATCATCTTCGCACGATACTCCTCGGCAAGCTCACGCATGTCCTCCGGTATCGGCTCGACTCTCATATCCTTGCCAAGATCGTCGTAATACATTACGGCGTCCATATCGATAAGGTCGATGATTCCCTTGAAATCGCTCTCGCTTCCTATCGGCAACTGAATCGGAACAGGATTTGTCTTAAGACGCTCACGCATCATATCGATAACGTGATAGAAATTAGCACCGGTGATGTCCATCTTATTGATGTAAGCCAGGCGCGGTACGTTATACTTGCTTGCCTGATGCCATACCGTCTCCGATTGCGGTTCAACGCCGCCCTTAGCACAGAAAACTGTGACGGCACCATCAAGTACACGAAGCGAACGCTCAACCTCGACTGTAAAGTCTACGTGACCTGGAGTATCAATAATGTTTATTCTGTTCCGGCGCCAAAAACAAGTAGTCGCGGCGGATGTAATCGTTATGCCACGCTCCTGTTCCTGTTCCATCCAGTCCATTGTGGCTGCGCCCTCATGGACTTCGCCTAATTTGTGTGTTTCACCAGTATAAAATAGTATTCGCTCAGTCGTCGTCGTTTTTCCGGCGTCGATATGAGCCATGATACCAATGTTTCTCGTATTCTCGAGTGAATATTCCCTCGGCATACGGTTATGCTCCTTTCATAGGACGTACATGACCGGCTGCCGGCGGGATGCCGTGACCCTCCGTTTCACGCGGGCGCCCACGTGAAGCCCTTGTCAGTGTGAAAATTGCGTCGTCCTTTTTATTAATAACGATAGTGTGCAAAGGCTTTGTTTGCCTCCGCCATTTTGTGGGTGTCTTCTTTCTTCTTGAAAGCTCCGCCCATGCTATTCTTGGCGTCCATGATTTCAGCCGCTAATTTCGCCGCCATTCCCCGCTCGCTACGCATTCTTGCGTAATTAACGATCCAGCGGAGACCAAGTGTTTGACGGCGCTCAGCGCGGACATCTATCGGCACCTGATACGTGGATCCGCCTACACGGCGCGCCTTTACTTCAAGCAAAGGCATCACGTTGTCAAGAGCTTCCTCAAATACCTTGAGCGGGTTCTCGTTCATCTTTGCTTCTATTATAGCAAAAGCATCGTAAACGATCTTCTGCGCCACGCCTTTTTTGCCATCAAGCATCACTTTATTTATCAGTTTTGTTACAAGCTGCGAATTATAAAGCGGATCGGGCGTGACTTCCCTCTTGGAAATCTGACCTCTTCTTGGCACTATTCTTCCCTCCTTCATTATAATAATGTTATCACAGGTACTCGAAAAATATATTTTCCGCAAGTGTCATGCCGGTCAGACGCGTACATATGCATATATCAGATCTATATACATATAAACATTTCTGTTACTACGTTTCATCGGCAGAACACAGGCTTCTTTGGACAGAAAAAATAAATCCGTCCGATTTACTGAATTATCAGTAAATAATTATTTATTTTTCGGTTTTTTAGCGCCGTACTTTGAGCGCCCCTGGTTGCGGTTTGCTACGCCCTGTGCGTCAAGCGTACCACGGATAATGTGGTAACGTACGCCCGGGAGATCGCGAACACGGCCGCCGCGTATCAGAACAACCGAGTGTTCCTGCAAGTTATGACCGATACCCGGAATATAGACTGTTGTTTCAAGTCCATTTGTAAGACGGACTCTTGCAACCTTACGAAGAGCTGAGTTCGGCTTCTTCGGTGTCTTTGTCGTAACCTTTACGCATACGCCACGCATCTGAGGTGAGCTCTTGTAAACTGTGCGATTCTTCAGCGTGTTTATGCGCGTCTGGAGCATCGGTGCCTTCGACTTATACGTCTTAGCCTTGCGTCCCTGTCTGACGAGCTGGTTAAAGGTTGGCATTTAATTCCTCCTTCTTTTCATAGTAACAAAAATGTTTATATACACGAGCAGCTTACGGCGCCGTAAGCCGCTGAGTATGCGAAATTAAATGTTAAATATTAAATATTGCGGTCATAAACGGCATAAAAAACATCTGACCGCAAATACGCAATCTACATTATAAAGCAAGCCTTATTTTTTGTCAAGGCGCATTATTTTCACCTCTAATATTCTGCACTTTGCACAATTGCAATACATAATATAGATTTGCCTTATTACATCAAGTTTAAACGTCAGAGCCCGTTCGGGCTCTGACGTTCCCGCTTTGCTTTATATGTTGAGATTGCGGGAGTTGCTTTTACTCCTCGACGTCTGTATCATCATCGCTTGTATCAGCGTCTTCGTAATTATCGTCGTAACTTTCGTTTGTTTGTTCTTCTGAACTATTTTCGTCATCTGATGTGGTCCAGAAGTTTTTATTCAAGTCAGTTGCAACGCCATAACGGTCGTTATTATCATTCTTCTGGCCATTGTCAACATCATGGTGTGCACCTGCAAGCAGGTTAAGCATTGTGTCTGAGCTTGAGTCAGTACGCTCAATCTCAACATTGCGGTAACGCTCCATGCCCGTGCCTGCAGGAATGAGCTTACCTATGATGACGTTTTCTTTAAGTCCGAGCAGATGGTCAACCTTACCGTTTATCGCGGCCTCAGTCAGAACCTTCGTCGTTTCCTGGAACGACGCCGCAGACAGGAAGGAATCTGTCATAAGCGAAGCTTTTGTTATGCCGAGCAGTACAGGCGTGCATGTAGCTTCACGGAGCCCTATTTCACCTGCTGCAACGCGGCGACGTATTTCGGCGTTTTCGTCATCAAACTCGTTATGGCTGACGAGTGTACCCGTGAGAAGCGATGTGTCACCCGGGTCCTCCACCCTTACCTTGCGAGTCATCTGACGTGTTATGACCTCGATATGCTTGTCGTTTATGTCAACTGACTGCATACGGTAAACCTTCTGTACCTCGCGGATAATATAGTCATATACCGCATCAAGGCCATTTATCCGTACGATGTCGTTCGGGTTCAGGTAACCTTCGGTCAGCGGCTGACCGCGAGTTACACGGTCTCCATCAGATACAATAAGGTTCATGCCGAACGGGACGACATAAGACATAACTTCGCCGTCATCTGTTGTAATCATGACAGTATGCAGTTTCTTATCCTCACTGATTGACACAACGCCATCATATTCTGTAACAACTGCCGGCTTTTTAGGCTTGCGCGCCTCAAAGAGGTCTTCAACACGCGGCAGACCTTGTGTAATATCTGAACCGGCAACACCACCCGTGTGGAACGTTCTCATCGTGAGCTGTGTACCGGGCTCGCCGATAGACTGGGCAGCTATTATACCGACAGCCTCACCGACATTAACCGGCGTTCCAAACGCAAGGTCGGCACCATAGCACTTGGAGCAGACGCCATGTCTGGTATTACAGTGAAGCACCGAACGGACGTATACTCTGTCTATACCGCGAGATAAAATCTTCTTAACTTCATCTTCGCATATCATCGTATCGTCCGGAACTATGACTTCGCCTGTCACAGGATCTTTAACATCGCCAATCGTATATCTTCCAAAGAGACGATCCTTGAGCGGCTCAATCATTTCTTCGCCATCCTTAATGTCGGACAGCCAGATTCCCTTGCGTGAGCCGCAGTCTTCCTCGCGGATAATGACATCCTGTGCGACGTCGACAAGACGACGCGTCAGGTAACCGGAGTCAGCCGTACGAAGCGCCGTGTCTGAAAGTGACTTACGTGCACCACGGGCGGCCATGAAGTATTCAAGGATGTTAAGACCTTCACGGAAGTTTGATTTAATCGGAAGCTCCATCGTCTTACCGGTTGTTGAGAACATAAGTCCGCGCATACCGGCGAGCTGACGCATCTGCGTCATCGTACCACGAGCTCCGGAGTCAATCATCATCTTAATTGAGTTGTGACTGTCAAAATTGGCCTGGAGAGCTTCAACGACATCCTTTGTCGTCTGCTCCCATATATTAATAACGTTGCTATAACGCTCTTCTTCAGACAGCTCGCCTCGGCTAAAGTGACGGTTGATCTCTTCAACCTTCTTCTCGGCGGCGGCAATAAGCGTATATTTCTCCTCCGGTATGATTATATCGGCCATCGAAATAGAGATTGCTCCGCGCGTCGAGTATTTAAAGCCCATGCTCTTGATTTCGTCAAGAACACCTGCCGTCATTGCAAATCCGTGGCGTTTAATGCAGGCATCAACGATTGCAGAGAGGATTTTTGTTGTCGTCGGCTCAGTAATTTCAAGGTCAAAGGCACGTTCAGGATCGCTTCTGTCAACAAAACCAAGATCCTGAGGTATTGCACGGTTGAAAATGAGCCGTCCGAGCGTCGCATCAATTATCTTTGACTTAACCTGTCCGTCAATTTCGCGCTCCACGCGCACTTTAATCGGTGCATGAAGCCCGAGCAAGCCGTTTTCGTAGGCCATGAGAGCTTCGTCAAAGTCACGGTAAACGTGTCCCTCTCCGGGTTCGCCGGCATAGTCCATCGTTAAATAGTAGCAGCCGAGAACCATGTCCTGTGACGGGACGGTAACGGCGCGTCCGTCAGCCGGTTTCAAGAGGTTGTTTGCCGAAAGCATGAGGAAACGTGCTTCCGCCTGTGCTTCCGCTGAAAGCGGAACGTGTATCGGCATCTGGTCGCCGTCAAAGTCGGCGTTAAACGCCTTACATACGAGCGGGTGAAGCTTTATTGCCTTACCTTCAACGAGCACCGGTTCAAACGCCTGAATCGACAGGCGGTGGAGCGTCGGAGCACGGTTGAGAAGCACGGGATGCTCGCGTATTACGTTTTCAAGCGCATCCCAAACCTCCGGATGAACACGGTCAACCTTCTTTTTAGCTTCCTTTATATTTGAAGCCTTCTGCGTCTCAACAAGCCGCTTCATAACAAACGGTTTGAAGAGCTCAAGCGCCATTTCTTTAGGCAGACCGCACTGATATATCTTCAGTGTAGGACCTACAACGATAACCGAGCGTCCCGAGTAGTCAACGCGCTTACCAAGCAGGTTCTGGCGGAAACGCCCCTGCTTACCGCGGAGCATCTCAGAGAGGCTCTTAAGCGGGCGGTTTGAAGGTCCTGTAACGGGCTTACCGCGTCGGCCGTTGTCGATTAATGCATCGACAGCCTCCTGAAGCATACGCTTTTCGTTGCGGATAATGATATCCGGCGTATGCATTTCAAGGAGCTTTTTCAAACGGTTATTGCGGTTGATTACACGGCGGTAAAGATCGTTTAAGTCTGAGGAAGCAAAGCGTCCACCGTCAAGCTGAACCATCGGACGGATTTCCGGCGGCAGGACAGGTATAACATCAAGTATCATCCACTCCGGACGGTTGCCGGATTTGCGGAAAGCCTCGACGACTTCAAGACGCTTGATAATTCTGACCTTCTTCTGACCGGTCGCCGTCTGAAGTTCGTTTTTCAGCTCACGTGAAAGCGCTTCCACGTCAATTTCGGCAAGGAGCTTCTTTATTGCTTCGGCTCCCATGCCAACAGTAAAATCGTTTTCGTATTTTTCGTAGTATTCGCGGTATTTGCTCTCCGAAAGAAGCTCTTTTTTCTCAAGTGGCGTGTTGCCTGGATCTATTACAATATAGCTCGCAAAGTAAAGAACTTTCTCAAGCTGACGCGGCGATATATCGAGCATTAGCCCCATGCGTGAGGGTATCGCGCGGAAATACCAAATGTGCGAAACAGGAGCCGCAAGCTCAATGTGCCCCATTCGCTCACGGCGTACTTTCTTCGTCGTTACCTCAACGCCGCACTTTTCGCACACTTTGCCCTTATAGCGCATGCGCTTATATTTACCGCAAAGGCACTCGCCGTCCTTCGTCGGTCCGAATATGCGCTCGCAGAAAAGGCCGTCGCGCTCTGCTTTGAGAGTTCTGTAGTTTATAGTTTCGGGCTTCTTGACCTCGCCATGTGACCAGCTTCTTATCATGTCGGGGGACGCAAGACCAATCTTTATAGAATCGAATGCATTACGTTCCATTTATATATCCCTTCCAAGTTATCGATTTGCCGGAGTCGCGGGTCAATCAAATGTATTCACTATCATCATCGTCGTCGCTTGAGAGATCGTCCTCGATACCGAAACCGGCGTCACCAATATCGAAATCGAAGGAGTCGTCGTCTTCTTCTTCCATCTCATCTTCACCAGAAGATGCTGAATAGTCATCCGGCTCGACGGCTTCTCCAACGTCGCTTTCGCTTACATCGGATACAACTTCCGGCCCATCTCCGTCATCACTTATCTCCGAAAGTTCTATTTCGCGACCATCACGGTCGAGAACGCGTACATCAAGCGCCAGTGCCTGCAGTTCCTTGACAAGAACTTTGAAAGATTCAGGAACGCCAGGTGTCGGGATGTTCTGCCCCTTGACTATCGCTTCATACGTCTTTACGCGGCCTGTGACGTCGTCGCTCTTAACTGTCAATATCTCCTGAAGCGTATAAGCCGCACCGTATGCCTCAAGCGCCCAAACCTCCATTTCGCCAAAGCGCTGTCCGCCAAACTGAGCTTTTCCTCCGAGCGGCTGCTGCGTTATCAGCGAATATGGGCCTGTCGAACGAGCGTGAATCTTATCATCGACAAGGTGATGCAGCTTGAGGTAGTACATGATACCCACTGTTACGGGGTTGTCAAAAGGCTCACCCGTACGGCCATCGTATAGTATCGTCTTTCCGTCGACGATACGCAGCTTGCCTTCCGCACGCAGTTTATTTATATAATCTTTATCAGCTTTTTCAGCAGCTGTGAGTTCACGCAAGTCTTCCTTGCCGTTGTCATCTATAATAAGCTCGTAAAGCGGCTTGCCGTCGACGTTTTCATTGCTCAGCGGCAAACGGCTCATGCCTGCCAGACGCATACATTCGATAATGTCTTTTTCGTTTGCACCGTCGAAAACAGGGGTCATCACCTTCCATCCGAGCTTCTTCGCGGCAATGCCAAGGTGAACCTCAAGAACCTGACCTATATTCATTCGTGACGGAACGCCAAGCGGGTTGAGCACTATGTCAAGCGGTGTACCATCCGCAAGGAACGGCATATCTTCCGGCGGAAGTATGCATGATACAACGCCCTTGTTACCGTGGCGTCCTGCCATCTTGTCACCAACAGAAATCTTACGTTTTTGTGCTATATAAACACGCACAACCTTAATGACGCCGGGCGCCAACTCGTCGTTGTTTTCTCGCGAGAATACGCGAACATCAATTACTGTGCCCGATTCGCCATGCGGTAAGCGGAGAGAGGTGTCACGCACTTCACGCGCCTTTTCTCCAAATATAGCACGCAACAGGCGTTCCTCTGCCGTCAGTTCAGTTTCGCCCTTCGGCGTTACCTTACCGACGAGGATGTCTCCGGCACGAACCTCCGTGCCTATTTTAACGATACCGTCGGGAGTTAAATCCTTCAGCGCATCCTCACCGACGTTCGGTATTTCACGCGTAATTTCTTCCGGACCGAGTTTTGTCTCGCGGGCTTCGTGTGAATATTCTTCAATGTGAATCGATGTGTAAACATCGTCACGTACAAGCCGCTCATTTAAGAGAACGGCGTCCTCGTAGTTATAACCTTCCCATGACATGAAGCCGACGAGAACGTTCTTTCCGAGGGATATTTCCCCATTGGACGTCGACTGACCGTCAGCTATGCAGTCACCGCGCTCAACGCGGTCACCAACGGAGACAATCGGGCGCTGGTTGATGCACGTTCCCTGGTTCGAACGCTTAAACTTCGTCAGATGGTAGACGCGTTTCAAGCCATCGTCACCACGAACCGTTATTTCGTCAGCAGTAACGCGCTCAACATACCCATCTGCGTCTGCCAGAACGACAACGCCTGAATCCATCGCCGCTTTGTATTCCATACCTGTGCCGACGATTGGAGATTCCGTCGTCAGAAGCGGAACAGCCTGCTTCTGCATGTTCGAACCCATGAGAGCACGGGAGTTGTCGTCGTTTTCAAGGAACGGAATCATTGCCGTTGCAACTGAAACCACCATTTTCGGTGATACATCCATGAAGTCAACCTTTTCGCGCGGAACCTCAATGATTTCCGAACGGTCACGAGCAGCTACGCGACGGTTTATAAACCTGTTGTTTTCGTCAAGCGGCTCGTTTGCCTGAGCAATGATGTAGTTGTCTTCAACATCGGCTGTCATGTAGACGATTTCATTCGTCACAGTACCCGTTGCCTTATCAACGCGGCGATACGGTGCCTCAATGAAGCCGTAATCGTTTATGCGTGCATATGTTGCAAGATATGATATAAGTCCGATGTTTGGTCCTTCAGGCGTTTCTATCGGACACATTCTTCCGTAGTGTGTGTAGTGGACATCGCGGACGTCAAAGGAAGCGCGGTCACGCGAAAGACCACCAGGACCGAGTGCCGACACACGGCGTTTGTGTGTTAACTCGGCTAAGGGGTTTGCCTGATCCATGAACTGCGAGAGCGGTGACGAGCCAAAGAACTCACGAATCGCTGTGACAACCGGACGGATGTTTATAAGCATCTGCGGTGTGAGCGTCTCGTTGTCCGTAATCGTCATGCGCTCCTTGACAATTTTATCCATTCTCGAAAAACCAATGCGAAGCTGGTTTTGAAGAAGCTCACCAACGCAACGCAGGCGGCGGTTGCCGAGATGGTCGATATCGTCAGTCGAGCCTATGTCATGTGACAGGCATATAATATAATTTATAGAAGCAAAAATATCATCTTTTGTTATATGTCTCGGGCAAAGCTCATCTATACGGCGGCGTGCAAGCTCGCGGATTGTCTTTTCATCGCCCCCCGCTTCCTCAATAATTTCACGAAGGACAGCAAAACTGCACTTTTCCCTGACGCCGCAATCTTCAAGGGAATAACCGAGGACATTTACGGGATCAACGGCACCGTTAGAAAATACCTTGACCTCGTTTCCGTCTTCGCTCTCGACATAAACCTCGGTGATGCACGCGTTTTCAATCTTCATTGCATCATCAAGGGAAAGATAAACGCCGGGCTCGGCAATAACTTCACCCGTCAGCGGGCTTACGGCAGGCCGCGAGAGCTTGTGGCCTTTAATGCGGCTTGCAAGCGCAAGCTTTTTATCGAATTTATAGCGTCCGACAGGCGCAAGATCATAACGCTTCGGATCGAAGAACATGTTGTTTATAAGCGACTGCGCGCTTTCAACGATAGCGGGTTCACCCGGACGCAGGCGCTTATATATTTCCTTCAGCGCTTCTTCACCCTCGGATGTATTGTTCTCAGCCGCTTGTCTTGTAAGCTCGTCCTTGGCAAGGGAAGCTATGAGCTTTGGCTCCTCACCGAAGAACTCCAGAATATCCCGCTCCGTTTCGATGCCCAGAGCGCGTATAAGTACTGTAATCGGCAACTTGCGGTTTTTGTCAACACGCACATAGAGGACATCGTTTACGTCGGTCTCGTATTCAAGCCAGACACCGCGGTATGGAATGACCTGAGCTGTGAACAAACGCTTTCCCGTTTTGTCAATGGTTGAATCGTAATATATTCCCGGGGAGCGGACTATTTGTGAAACAATAACACGTTCAGCACCATTAATGACGAACGTACCCTTCTCCGTCATGAGCGGGAAATCACCCATGTAAATCTCGGACTGCTTCACTTCACCAGTCTGCTTGTTTGTAAGGCGTACGTTAACCTTGAGTGGTGCCGCGTAATTGGCATCATGCTCTTTGCATTCCTCGACAGAATACTTCGGTTTTGAGTCAATGCTGTATGACACAAAATCGATAAGCAGGTTGCCGGAGTAATCGGTTATCGGGGATATATCGCGAAGAACTTCCATCAGCCCCTCGTCCAAAAACCAGCGGAACGATTTTTTCTGAACCTCGATGAGGTTTGGCATTTCAAGTGCCTCATCGATTTTCGAAAAACTCATTCTCACGTTTTTCCCGAGCTTTACCGGTTTTACCATCTTCCTGACACTCCTTCAAAAGCTGCGGACTTATGTCCGCCCCACTGTATATTTGGCTGTATATAAGCCGAATAAATAGTTATTATATTTTTTAATGATACAAAAAATCGCAAATACAGCGCAGTTTATAATTTTAACATCTATGCGCCATATTGTCAACGGGATTTATAAAATATTTTGGTTTTTCAGCCTCTTTTTCATAAGTTTACATTTATCATTATGATTATTTACATATTTTTTACTTGTAAACTTTTTGTAAATTTTATCTTTTTCGCCCACAGCAGCTTCATTTTTTCAAGAGAAAATGAGAAAAACGCAAAAAAGTCCTTGATATTCTTCTGAAATCGTGATATTATATATACTCAGGCTGAAACTTATCGCACGGCGCGCACCTCTCAGGCGCCGCGCAGAGCATTTTTGTGAAGCGTAATAAGCGTCAAGGAGGTGAAACTCAGGTGCCAAACATTAAATCTGCAAAGAAACGCGTGCTCGTCAGCGAGAAGAAGAACCTCAGGAACAGGATGTATAAGTCCGCCCTGCACACTTCTATTAAGAAATTTAAAGCTGCACTTGCTGCCGGCGACAAGAACGCCGCGGCTGAATTATATCGCGAAACGGTTAAGAAGCTTGACCGTGCCGCAGCGCGTGGCATTATACACAAGAATGCCGCCGCACGTAAAAAGAGCAACTTTACAAAGGCTCTCAACAGTCTTCAGTAAAATAAGAAAGCAAAAAGAAAACACCGGAATACCGCTGCTGCCAACAACCATTCAATAAAGCGGGTGAAAATAACCGCTATTGAATTTGAATATTTCTTTTTGCTTAGACGGACAAATAAAGTCCGGGGTTCCAATCGGAACCCCGGTTTTTTTGTTTATTTCTATTATCACTTATCTTATTTTCTCATTTTCTCATTTAAGCATAAAAATCATGCCCGCTGATAGTAAAAACAAATGGACGGTTTCTTGATGCCCAGCTATTTGAGCCGCTTATCGAAAAATACAGAATAGTTTTATCAATAATATACCCTTCAAGACACATTTTTGCTGCTATTATACTGTCGGTGTTAGGCTCGTTATATATCGAGCCTGAATACGCCGGCATAAATTGAATCCCGTCGCTGTTATCAAAAATAACATCTTTTATAGTGTTCGGGAAATTGCTGTTTTTCGTTCTATTTATAATGACAGCTCCGACAGCAAGCTTTCCATTCATAGGCTCATTTCCTGATTCCGCGTATATTATACGCGAGAGCCAGTACAGATTGTCCGAATTGTAGTAACTTTCACCTTTTTCAATATAGCCTTCTGATGCCCCTACATTAACTTTACCGTCCGACACCGAATACGATGCCAAAAATGCTTTGGCAACAAGTTCTGCCGGTGCCATAATCAAATCATTTTTATCAATGTAAATATTCTTTTTAGTATAAAAATACCGTCCGTTTGCCTGAACATAACAGTCGCCATCTCCGACCGAAATGTTCATCATGTCGTTCGAAGCTTTTGCCGTGAGCGTACGGGTATCACTGTTCCAGCTAAACTTAAGCGATGGGTCAAGAGCTAACGCAAACGCCTTAAACGGTACAAATATAACACCGCCAACATTAACGGCACTAAAATCTTGCTTTTCTCCGTTTATGTAAACTACGGATGTATTGTTATCTTTTTTGCCGTTATTTGAATTATTCTGGGGCGGGGTCGTCGTTTCAGGAGGAGATGTTGTCTCGGGTGCAGGACGTGTCGTTTCAGGCGCCGGTTTTGTCGTTTCAGGCGGCGCTTCGGTTGTCTCCGGCTCCTTTTCGCTCGTCTCGCTGTTTTCTATTAATATAGTCGTTTCGCTATTCTTTATTTTATCCGCAAGTTCTTCATATCTGCCTTCAAGGCCAGGTTCCCCATCCGGATACGACAGGTGAGGAAAACTGTTATCTATTTCCTCATAGGAAATATCTTCGTCACTGACGCCAGTTGTATTACCAGTTAAATCATCCTTTGCCCCGGATTCATTGTCGATAACATCTAAATTATCATCAGAACTATAATCGCTATCGGCATATGAATCCGGGCCGCGCAAGTCGTCATCCGCATCATCAGATGATATATCATCGGAAATCCCAACACTGGGGATATCTCCGCTTCTAAACTGAGCTCCTGCAAGATATGATGCCACAAATATTATGGCAACAGCGGAAACGACAGCAACGAACATATTTAAACTGAAGCTGTCGTGTTTTTTTGCGTACTTTTTGGATAGCGGTGTAAGTCGCATACAAAAAAGCCGCTCCTTTCTTTGCTTTGTTGTCGGCAAGTCCGGACGCTAACGGTGTCATTCAGCACTACGATGATAATAGTCCGTAGAAAGCAGTAGCATTATCGTGCGCAAGCTTTGCAGCTTCATACGCCGAGATTCCCCGCACCTCGCCCAGAGCCTGTGCTATGAACATCATATAACCTGAATAGTTTATCTTTCCCCTGTATGGCGACGGAGCAAGATACGGACAGTCCGTTTCTAAAAGAATCAGCTCGGACGGAACGGCTGCTGCCGCTTCTCTCGTTTTAGCTGCGTTTTTGTACGTCAAGACGCCGCCAAATGAAAAATATCTGCCAAGTTTTGCGTACTGCCTTGCCTGCTCCGCGCTTCCACTGAAACAGTGCAGAAGGCACTTAACATCCGGGAATTCGCGCAAAATATCAAACACATCGCCATGCGCTTCCCTGTCGTGTATAACCGCAGGAAGCTTAAAATGCCTTGCAAGCTCAAGCTGCGCACGAAAAAGTGATATCTGCTTTTCCCTGTCCGTGTCCGGATAATGATAATCAAGCCCGACCTCGCCGACGGCAATATAATTACCTGTGGCTAAAAGGGTCTCGAGCTCTGTCATTGCGTCAGGAAGACTCTCGTATGAGCCGGTCTCGGTCGGATGTATCCCGGCTGTCGCGTACATTCGCGGAACCTTTGTATCACCTGAAAAACTCCGCACAAACTCTGCTAATGCCCGGCTTGACTCTATTGTCACGCCTGCGTTTACAACAGCAGTGACTCCCGCCTTGAATGAATCACAAAGGGCAGCTATCGCCCCACCTTCGTATTCATCGTCAAAACGAGCGTCATCGTAGTGAGCGTGTGCGTCGAAAAACACAAATGTTGTCTCAGTCGCACAAGAATCGCCTGTCGGCGCATCATAAACGGAGCTTTTCTGTGAATCTATACTAATATTCACTTGCTCTTTTACAAATTCTGCCGCCGTATCGGTTATAATGCTTCTCACCTTACTCGCTCCCCAAGCGGAGTATCAGGTGATAAGAACACAACGCGAACCGTTTCCTCACCGGATGCAAGTATCATGCCGTTGCTCTCAACACCGCACAGTGTGGCGGGTTTTAAATTTGCAACGACAATGACCTTTTTACCAATTAGGTCCTCCGGCTTATACCACTTTGCAATGCCGGAAACTACTTGCCTTTTCTCATAACCAAGATCAAGCGTGAGTTTTAGTAGCTTTTTAGCTTTCGGGATAGGCTCACATTCGATTACTTGCGCCGTGCGAAGCTCAACGCCCATAAAATCATCAATCGAAATCTGAGCGACCCCCTCCGGCTTTTCACAAGTTGGCTTTTCCTCTTTTTCCTCAGCTTCTTTAGCCGCTCTTATTTCAGCAAGGAACTTTTCTTCATCAATACGAGCGAAAAGTGTCTTCGGTGTCCCGATATGTCCGCCCGCACGAAGACCGCCAAACGTCTCAAGCGTGTCATAATCGCGCACATCAGTCCCGAGCTGCTCAAGTATGCTCTCTGCCGACGACGGGATGAACGGTAAAAGCAGTACCGCTGCTATTCTTATGCTCTCAAGCAGGTTATAAATGACTGTGGCAAGACGATTTCGTCCGGCTCCTTCGTCTTTTGCAAGAACCCACGGTGTCGTTTCATCGATATATTTGTTTACGCGGCGCAGAAAAGCGAAAATGCTCTCGAGTGCGTCGGCTATATGGTATGAGCACATGTTATAGTAAACACTGTCAACAGCATCAGATGCCATGGCCTTAAGTTCGGCATCTGTGCCCTCTTCCGCACCCGGTTCGGGAACAATACCGTCGAAATATTTCTGCGTCATGGCGAGCGTACGGCTCACCAGGTTGCCGAGATTGTTTGCAAGGTCGGAGTTATAACGTGATATAACACTTTCCCACGTGATGCTTCCATCAGAAGCATACGGCATTTCGGCAAGCGCATAGTAGCGAACCCCGTCGACGCCTATTTTTTCTGCCATCTCATCCGCGTATATAATATTGCCGCGGGATTTCGACATCTTATCGGCACCGAAGTTAAACCACGGATGCCCGAAAATCTTTTTCGGCAGCGGCAGGTCAAGTGACATTAGGAATATCGGCCAGTAAATAGCATGGAACCGCACTATATCTTTACCAATGATGTGAACATCAGCCGGCCAATACTTTTTGAACAGATCAGGCTGCTCTTCTTTATCAGGATCATAGCCGAGCGCCGTTATATAGTTAGAAAGCGCATCAAGCCACACGTAGACGACATGACCCGGGTCAAATTCGACAGGAATACCCCACTTGAACGATGAGCGGGATACGCATAAATCCTGAAGCCCCGGCAGAAGGAAGTTGTTAAGCATCTCGCGCCGGCGCGCTTCCGGCTCAATGAAGTCAGGGTGCTCCTCAATATAGCGAATAAGCCTGTCGGCATATTTGCTCATGCGGAAGAAGTATGCTTCCTCGCGGGCGCGCTCAACCGGACGTCCGCATTCGGGGCACTTACCATCTACTATCTGCGTATCGGTGAAAAAGCTCTCGTCCGGTACGCAGTACCAGCCTTCGTAATAGCCTTTATATATATCACCGCGCTCGTACATTTTGCGAAACATATGCTGTACTGCGGCTTCGTGGTAATCATCAGTTGTCCGGATGAAATAGTCATAACTTGCGCCCATGAGATCCCAGATAGCCTTTACTTCACCGGCTACTCTGTCAACGTGCTCCTTCGGAGTCACGCCTGCCTCACCCGCAAGCTTTTCAATCTTTTCGCCATGCTCATCTGTTCCGGTGCAGAAGAAAACATCGCACCCTATCTGGCGGCGGAAACGGGCAATGGCGTCCGTCATTATCACCTCATAGGTGTTACCAAAATGAGGCTTCCTCGATGCATAAGCTATCGCTGTTGTAATGTAAAATTTTTCGTTCTTGTGTTTTTCGTAATCTTTTCTCACGGTAATGTCCCGCCTTTCCGGGGAGCATATCATGCCGCGTATGGGCGGCTTACATTTTTCCCCGTTTGCATTGAAGCATTATATCACCAAACATCCCCAAATTCAAGGATTTTGATGAAATTTATCCGTCATCGGTGTAAATAAGGCGCATTTTTACCTCTTTTTTGCCCGGAATACACCCCTCCTTCCTCCACCTGAGCTCATTTTTCATTTTATATGCTCGTTATGGCATGGCAAATTTATAGTATTCCGTTGCGTCAAATCTTGAGACACGTGCGCCGGATGTGCTGACCGTTATATAGACAGCGCCATCGTCCTCGCTCTTTCCCGGCACAGTAAAGACGTATAAATATTCATTATCATCGTTTATTTTTTCACACCGAAGCACACTTAACCCACTGATTTTAGCGCGTTTTAGGAACTTTTCAGCAGCAGCACGGCACTCCCCCTCACTGCGATACGAAAGATTCCCGTCTCGATACACCGTCATACGGATGAGAAATCCCCCCATCCGCGTCACATCAGCGCATGCGTTCTCACAATAAAAAGTATATACAAGAGGAAACGTATGGTTCACTGCCAGGGAAAGTGTAGCCCCTCCGCCTATCAGCTTTGACGCAATGCGCCTTGCTTCTTCCTCCGACACCTCAGGGTATTCACGAAGCAAAGAATATGTCTCTATACCTGAATTTTTATCGCTGCCCTCTACTATGTTCAACGCACGATAGTCCGCAAACTCAGCATAAAGACTGCCAACAACTTCATTTGCCGATTGATGCTTATCTTTTGAGGAAACATCACTCACCCCGCTCTCGTCCCGCATGAAATCCGATACAGCTTTGTCAAGAGTACTGCTCAATATCTCCGCATACCTTGCAAGAGCTGTGAAATTATCACCTCCTAAAGATACCGCACCGGCGTTATATGATGAACATGCTGACAAAATAGCAGCAGCACAATCTCGCAGATATACGGCTATGCCGTCGGCGGCGGCATAAGCAGGCCCCGCATCTGATATGCCCAAGCGGTATAGAGCAGCTTCAGCACAGCGAGCGGCGGCAAGAGTTTTGGTAGCTGTATAAACAAAATTCGAAGTGCCATCATCCGAACTCAACTCAACAGCACCATCACCCACCCCACCGAGCGATAAAAGCCCGTTTTTTAACTCCGCCACATATAAGGCAAAGTCCAGTAGCGCTGATTTTTTGCTGTTATCGTCATGTGAAAAACGCAACTTTTTTTCAGATGCCGCTATGTTTCGGTACCATATTGCAGCACCAGCTAAAACAGCTGATACAGTAGTGAAAACTATGGCAAAAGCAAAAACTAAAGCTGTATTTCTTCCCCTCCTTTCCGCCCTTATATTCCTACCATACACTTTTCTGTTTTTGCTTTTATCATTTAAATCTCCCCTCAGTTTATTGCTTTGTGTTGCAATATGTGCACTCCCCGCCTTCGATGCCGCATACACACTGCTTTTATAATAATCGTATTCCATACTCCCGTCCGGCACCACAACGGGAAATGAAATTTTTTGTTTTATATAATATTTTCCCACACTTTTATTTTGTGCAAATAACAAAAATAAACTATAGGCACTTTATGGCTCGCTGACAATATTTCGCCTGATATTAGTTATTACCATGCATACAAAGCAATTATTTTACGCTCTCGTTAAATACAAGCATTGACAAGAAAAATCAAACTCCTCACTTTTATAGCAAAAGTTTTTATGTTGACAAAGACAACTCACTTTGCTATAATTAATCACGCTTTATAGGGTAAAATGCGGGTGTAGTTCAATGGTAGAATATCAGCTTCCCAAGCTGACTACGCGGGTTCGATTCCCGTCACCCGCTTTTTAATGCAAATGGCTATTATCGACCTGCTTATTTTAGTCTGCTGTCTTTTTAATGTGGTAACAATTTTTACCACTGCATAACATGAAAATGGCAGCTATAAAGCAACTGCAAAATCAAAAACCTCACCGGGGTGTGGCTCAGCTGGTAGAGCGGGTGGTTTGGGACCATCAGGCCGCAGGTTCAAGTCCTGTCACTCCGAGAAAAAACCGCTTAAACCTCAAAGTTTAAGCGGTTTTTATATTATAACAGCGCCCATCAATGAAGCATTACCGCTGAAGAAAACACTCAGGCAGTTTGGCAAACATAATACGGGATACATTTTGTCGGAGAATAAACATTTAAAACTTACATTTCATCCATTCGTCACGTGTTATTGCGTACACCTTCGTTATTCCATTTATCTCGTCCTCAAATTCATCGACGAGCTTACAGACAAAGGACATTGCCGTCATACATGACGGTATATTTGTATATTTCATATACGAATAGATAATATTGAAAGGCGTGTTTTCAAAAGTCCAGTCCCTCACGGTAGCAACTGCTTCCTTTGCATATCCTTTTCTCTGACAGTCTTTTCTTATGTGATAGCCTATCTCAGGCTTGATTTGCCCGCCGATTAGCTGCATTGTAAGGCCGCAATCGCCAATCACCTCACCCGTTTCTTTGATGCATACAGCCCACAGCCCGAAGCCGAATATTTTATATCTTTCAATATTTCTATTTATCCACTCTCTTACCTTCTCCTCATTAAAAGTATACGGATAATACTGCATCACATCTTTATCAGCTAACACTACATAAAGAGCGTCAAAATCATCTTCCGTCATCTCCCTCAATATAAGACGTTTTGTTTCTATCATTTTATCTTCACCCCGCCGCTAATATATTTATAATTTATTTTAGATAGCTGTCCTCTCCTGTGCCATATATTCAATAATATTTAATTTAAATAAAATTAAGTGTCCTGTATTTTTTAACGAAGAAAATGCAGGATATTTTTCTATAATATTTAGGTTAACATCTTGTGCGTCAATCAAGCAAAAAAAGACGCTACATAAGGATGTCTTCCCTTATATAGCGTCTGTTACGGAGAAGGAGAGATTTGAACTCTCGCGTCGGTAATCCCGACCTACACCCTTAGCAGGGGCGCCTCTTCGGCCTCTTGAGTACTTCTCCATGTGATAGTTTGTACACCGAAGGAGCCGATATCCCTCCGGTACGCTAATTATACAATATAACATGCCACCATGTCAATGTTTTTCGAACGAATGGTTATTATTTTTAATGTTCGACAGATTATATGTTTACAAAGCTTCATATCTGTGTAATAATTGCTACAGTGATGAAATATAACAATCGTGTAAAGGAAGTAAGGACGTTATGACAAATGATAACATAATAAATACTGCTGAAAATGAATCTTCTGGTGTCATGGATAATGATTTAAACACAAACTCTCCTACAACAGACGAAATGACACCGCCTTCAGCCGTATCATCATCGGACGACGCCACGACTCCTGCGCCCGCAGCCGCACCGGTTAATGCTTCCCCACGCTCAACAATGTACACACCTGACGCGACACCCGCCGATATACCTGAATATGAACAACCGCAGCCGATAAGGCGTTCAGCCGATATCAAAACAGCCCGCCTTCAGTACAGCGCATATTCCGATATGTGCCCGGCACCGAAGTCATATTACGCACCGATTTCACCCGCCGCATATACATGGATGATGGTGCTCTTTTCAATCCCTGTAATCGGATTTTTTATAGCTATTATATATGCATCAACTGCAAACAAGCTTGCAAAGCGCAATTTTGCCTTCGGTTACATGATACTTGTCATGATACTCGTCACAATATGCGCAATTGCGGCAATTTTACTTGCTTACGTTTTCCGCGATGCCGGGGCAGAATTCTGGAAATGGTTCTCCAATCTGATAAAAGCACTCTCATGATGTGCCCTTTTTGACTGTAAAGGTATTTGCGTGATGATGTACTTTGTCATGCAATAAATACAGTATAAACACAAAAACGTAAATTAAATTCATATTAAAATAACCGGCACCATATTATTTTTGCTTATATGGTGCCGTTTTATTATTGTTTATATTTTACTTTATTGCTCTTTGAGGGGTACAGGAAATGCCACCTTAAATCTATTAAATCTCGTCATACGGAACGGACTTTGCAAGAGATTTATTCTTATATCTGCCATCTCCCGTTACCTCGCGTATGACATCAATCCCCGGGGGTATCTCAAACGAAAAATCTTCCTCCGGCAGCTCTACTTCCATGATAGCGCGGTCACGCCAGAACGGGTGAATGTCTATCTCAAATATTAAGCCTTCATATGGCAAAAGATACCGTTCCTTTACAATATCCGTAAGGCTCGGAATACGCCGGGTTAGCAGCGCATCATATTCGTCTTTTGATATGATAACCTCTTCTTCATAGCTGCTTAAATCGCTGATGCGCTGTTTTTTTGTGCGCGTATATATTGTTTCTCCACCCCCTATTGGTGTGCGGGAGCGTATTCTGTCAGTTGTCCCCTCGTCATTTTCCGGTGTAATGTATGTCTGGACGATACAGCTGCCCTCACAAGCGTCAAGAATGTCGTGTGATGGCATCCTTATGAGGAACTTGCGCTCTGTTTCAATGTGTGCCTTGGTGTTTGATGAATTTTTCATCGAAATGATATATTATTACCCACGCTTTCAATTATGCTTTTCACTCACTATGCATTGTGCTCTTCTTTTTCTGTTGGCTTTGCGGGGATTAAATTCATGCCCACAACGCGGTCAACAGGCATTGAAAAACATACGCCATGCGCAGGAGTTTTAATACCTGCCCGCTCTTTAACGGCGCTCATCACCTGGTCCGCTATTTTATCAGGGGCGACACAAAGAATTATTTCCTTTTCCGCATCAACCGTTATGCCCATGAAAACTTCATGGAGCGCACCCTCTCCGCGAGCGTTCATTATCGTCGCGCCGCCGGCGCCGGCAGACCTTATTATTTCAGTGACCTCATCAGCATGACCTGCGTTTACTATTATATAAACAACCCTTACTTTACCGATTTGTTCTTCCATTTTATTGTTTGCCCCTCCGTCCTCAATACGACAACCCATTGACCGGCACGGCAAATGCTATACCGGTGTTTGGTTTATCGAATCCGAATTTTTCTACCAGTGTATTCATGACAGTGTCCGTTTTAACATCTGTCATAACGCTTGTTATAACAACCTTATTTTCTTCCGACACAATGCCGAGCAGATTCATAAGATACCCTGTTTTAACAGTGCCACGACCGTATAACGTGTTTATTAGCGGCGCACCTACTTCCGTAAGCATTGTTAAAAGTGCATTTTTTTGCTTTCTGCCGGCTATTATGACAAGATAATATACCTTGTGGCTTAAATTCTGGTTGTTCTGGTTGATATTCTGGTTATTTTGAGTCTGTTGCTCTTCGTTTTTCATTCCGTTTTCTCCTCCGGCGACATAGTATTGGAATCTTTTATATCGCCGTCCTCGATTTGTTCACGCGTACCCTCACGGGTACCGCCATTTTCACTATCACCATTATTATCACTATTACTATTATCGCTGTCAATATCGCTTGTACTATCGTTTTCGCTGTCGCTTGCGATATTGTTGTCGCTGTCCACGTCAACATCGATAATAGTTTCTGTGATAGTATCATCAGATGTCATGAATTCCTTGCCATATGACGAAAGTTCGCCGAGACCTGCAAGTTCTTCCTCTGCCTTGAGGCTCTCTGAACGCTTCAGCTTCCAATCATATGCTATGCCAAGCGCCTGTACAGCAATCAGCGGCGTTACTGAGATGAAAGCTATAATACCGAATCCGTTTGTCAAAATTGACTGCGCTTCGGAGCCGGCATTATGTGCCACAGCCTGCGCTATGCCAAGCGTCAGTGGTGTTAGGAAAGCACTTGTCAGCGCACCGCCTGACACGCCGCCGGAATCGAATGCAAGCCCTACAAAAAGCGGTGGGGTGAATTTCATCATTATAAGAGAAATAGCATACAGCGGCGCTAAGAAGTATAGAATATTAACCTGTGTTATGATTTTTATAATGGATAAAACGGAAGCGAAGCCAATTCCGATGGCAAGCGTCATCCTTATTGTCATTTTACGTATGTGACCGTTAGAAATTTCCTCAAGCTGCTCTCCAAGAACTGTGACGGCAGGCTCCGACAGCGTTATTGCCGCACCTAATATGAACCCGACAACGAGCAGCAACCAACGGAACACCGGTGGACGTGCAGGGTCAAGAAATACTTCGCCAATATATTCGCCTGCAAAAGCAAATCCGAAATCTATTCCCGATAAAAATATCAAAAGGCCAATATAAACGGGAGCCGTACCAAGAAGAATCTTGATAAACTCACGGCGCGGGAATTTAATTAGGAAAATCTGCATCGGTATGAACACAATCACAACCGGGAAAAGAGCAAGGGCAACCCCGCCAAGATTTCCGGTTATGATACTTGCAAAATCCTCTGCGGCACCGGGATCGTAAACTCCCGCCGGCGGCAGATTACCGCCGTGAGCTATTCTCAAAATTATGCCGTATATGAAAAGCGATATTATCGGACCTGCCGATGCAAGACCTATTATTCCAAATATATCGTCATTCGTCTTGCGCTTTGAAAGCGTTGCTGATACACCAAGGCCAAGCGCAAGTATGAACGGAACAGATACATCCCCTGTCGTAGCGCCGCTCCCGTCAAAGGACAGCGCTATAAATTCTGCAGGGACGAAAATTGCCATAACAAAGATGATTATATATAAAACGGTAAATAAGATCCTGATATCTATGTCTTTAATAATGCGATATAAAGCAAGTCCTACAAATAAGCCTATTCCCCCGCCCATAATCCATATGAAAAGCGTCTCACTGACAGGCTCAAATATCATATGCGTCTGACGCGCAAGCACGGACAGAGCCGGCTCTGCAACTGTTGCGAGCAAACCGAATACAATGCCAAATGAAATAATCAGATATACCTTTTTGAATCGAATAAGCGATTCACCAACAAGCTTGCCAATAGGCAATATGCTCAAATCAAGGCCCACAAGGAATAGTGCCTGCCCTACAACAACGGAGACGTAACCGACAGTAAGTTTTACATAATCAAAAGGGTTGTCAAGCGGCGCCATGAATACGCAAACAATAATAATTATTGCTGCGAGCGGGAGCGATGATATAAAAACTTCTTTTAATACACGTAATGTTTTCATGCGACAGCTCCAGATGTAGCATATTGCGGTGAGGAGCTATGTAATTCGGTTTTCCCGCGGTTATTACATTGTCGCTTTCTTACGATGAGGTATTCCTTAATAATGGTAGAAGTTTTTTGTTCTTTGCTTACTGTTTGATTCATCCTTTTCACCTCTCGTATTATTTGCTTAACAGCTAATAGAAGCGGCAAATACCCGCGAAAATAAAATTTGCAACTATTCTATTATACCAACTACTCGCTAAATTAACAAGCCCCCTGCATTTCAAGATTATGCTTACCACTTTTACCACTATATATGTGTAAAACCGTATCTCGCGGTCATGGCAAAACATTAATTTACATCTACACAAAACAAAGCCAGGCTAAAAAAGCATGGCTTTGTTTTATCATATACTTCTCTAAAAATTTTGGGGTTTTACGATAAGCTCAAGCATACCTCCTGCCCCTTCGAACACGGCGTTAATTTCCGTCAGGCATACTGATGACGCCGAGTTTCCCGGCATAAACGCTCCAGAAATAGTCAGCAGCATAATTTCCGAACGATTCATACGGGACACGGATAACGACATCCTTCGGAGCACCGGACAAAAGCTGCGTGCCGATTGATACTTTCGTGCAGTCGCTGTTATAAAGGTATATGTTCGTCACAGTCTTACAACCCGTCAACATCCCATCGTAGAGCTGAATGATGTTATCGAAAATAACGAGCGTTTTCATGTTTGTGCAATCTTTAAACGCTCCGGCTGAAATAGCAAGAACTGCTTTACCTTCATGCTTGCGCGGGATGACAATTGTGTCATAGCCGACAGCTTCGCCTTTAACGCCGGTGACTGTCAGGCCTGTCGCAAACTCCTCGTATGTGAACATATCGGACGGCGTTTCTGTGAATTCTTTGCCTATATCAGACCCTTCGCCTTCGTTTGATGCGGGAGGTTCCGGAATGTCGGGATACACAACCTCGACCGCTTCGTATATGTTCTCGGCACGGTATAGGTCTTCTACAAGGCGCATTGTCCGTATCGGAACGCCGGCGTCATTTAAGTGGTAGTTGCTGTCGTAAAAATACCCCGCATCAATAATATAATCTCTCGGGTCAGATATTACCTCACAGTCAAGCTTGCCGGAAAGATACCCGTAAAACTCGCTGAGTGATTTATCATCCGTCCCCTCGACTGCCGCCTCATTCATCGGCGGGAAACTAAAGTACACAGTTGCACCGCGCCTTTTCGCATACTCTGTATATTTGTTCAGGTATTCGATAAACTCGTCGTCGACAATATCGGGTTTGAGCGAAATCGGTGTATTCGGGTCATAGCCAAGCGCCATTGTGTTGTACGGGCGCTCGTATGAAATATCTCCATATTCGTTGAAGGCAGCTTTTGTATATACACCCGTTGATGAAAGCCCCTCCCCCGTAAAATAACCTATTTTAGCTGTAGCGTAATCCCAAAAGCCGCCGAACATTTCCCCCGCATTGTCTTTTCCAACATGCAGCAGCATCGAATAGTCGCTGTCTGCTGCCTGCCATGCAGCCTCTGCATTAAAATAAAGCGACAGTGTCTGCGGGTCCATCTCCGGGCAAACAACTATAATGTCTCCCTTATTAATGTTAGCTTTTGATAGGTCGAGCATCAACTTCGTGCCAAGCGTTGCATAAAGGCCGAAGTTGACAACCGGCATGTCCATATACTCCTCAATCGTCGCGCTGTCAACACCAAAGGCAAGGTTGCTGCCTCCGATGAGTATAATCTTCGCTCCATCAGTATCTTTTAATCGTTCATACTTTGCCGCAAGCTCACCGAGATATGTTTCGCTGTACTGCGGCGGGATAGCAAAGCAAATACTAATTGCTGTTATGAGCGGTAAAACGATGACGGCGGCAAGCACTATAAAGAATACTCTGTATGCTCTTTTTTTCATATTTTTTATCGCCTCCCCGTCAGAACTGCACGTATATGAAGGAGCTTTCCGTGCCGCCCGCCGACATCACCATTGCAGCAGCAATGATAATCCAGATTATACGGGCATAACGACAAGCTGCTGTAAACATCGCGCCAACCGTGTACCTGTCAAATGCTACGTCCGCTTGCGACAGCTGTTCGTCCTGCGGTAAGGCCACATCATCTGATTGCCCATTAGCTTCTGCTTTTCCGCTAAAATCAGCTTTCCCGCTGCCGGCGACAGCAAGAGCAGGTGCCGGAACATTGAGAGGCTCTTTTGCTCGTCCGGATATTTTTTCGCTGCGCTTATCATTACGTACCGGTATAAACAGCTCGCGGGCAGGTGTGTGATCGAGGAAATAAAGAATGAATATCGCAAGCGCTATTGTCAGCGCACCTGTCAGGTCAAGATCCATCAATGTAAACGTCTGCTTTAAATAATCGGCTCCAACTCCCCATGATGTGAACATACGGCGAATCAGTATGCCGATGTCAGTAAAACTGTCGGCGCGGAAGAACATCCACGCAAATGAAACAAGCAAAGATGTTACCGTACGGCGTATAGCGCGAACAGGCTTGCCGTTTACATCGGCGCCAAGCTTTGCATAAAGAGCATCGCGCGCCCCCTTCGTTATATCGCCTATTATCTGATATACCCCGTGAAGAGCGCCCCAGATGACAAACGTCCAATCAGCTCCGTGCCAGAGCCCTGAGACAAGGAAAACAATCATAACATTAATATGCTTGCGCAGCTTTCCGCGGCGATTGCCGCCAAGCGGGATATAGATATAATCACGAAACCATGTTGAAAGACTGATATGCCAGCGCGCCCAGAAATCCTTAATGCTTACAGCTGAATACGGTAAATTGAAGTTCTGCAAGAGCTCAATGCCCATCATACGCGCACAGCCGATTGCTATGTCCGTATAACCTGAGAAGTCGCAATATATCTGCACAGCATAAAGAATTGTTGCAAGAATGGCGCTCAGTCCGTTTGATGCTTCTGCGTCACCATAAACAGCATTAACATAAACGGCTATGACGTCGGCTACGGCTATTTTCTTAAAAAAGCCGACAAGCGCTATTCCCAACCCGTCAAGGAAGCCATCACGATCAAAGCGGCGCTCGGTTTTAAACTGCGGTATCAGCTTGCCGGCGCGTGCTATCGGGCCTGACATAATGTGCGGGAAGTATGATACATAAAGTGCATAATACCCGAAGTGCACCTCAGGCTCTATGGTGCCACGATAGACATCAATTAAGTACGACAGCGTTGTAAACGTGTAAAATGATATACCTGCGGGCATCAAAAGGCGCAGCGTGATGTCATCTGCCGGCAGACCAATCTTCGAAAGTACCCCTCCGACGGATAAGGCAAGGAAATTATAATATTTAAAGAAGACAAGGCAGCCGGCAATTATAATAATTGAAAGGGTCAGATAAAGTTTTTTAAGCTTTGCGTTTGCCTCAGCACCTATTTTCAGTGCCGCAAAATACGACAGCACTATTGTGCCAAGCAAAAGCGGCAAAAACGTCACACCCCAGCTTATGTAGAAAAGAAGGCTCGACACAAAAAGCGGAATCCACGCGTATTTTTTCGGAACAAGATAATATATGATGAGAACAGCGGCGAAAAACGCCAGAAATCCAACTGATGTAAACGTCATTTCCCGCTTCTCCTTCCTCTAAGCCGGGATACGGCTATACTTGCCGACCCAATCAGGAGCAGCATGAAGAGAAGCTCCCTGCCGCTCGCACCACAAAACATTAAAAATACGATAAGTCCGATATTCAGCACTACATTTACAGCCGCAAAAACAGCCTTCGCAGATAACAGCCGCTCAAGGATGAAAAGGATAACAGAGCAAAGCAGAAATGCTGCAATCGGTATTATATTTTCAAAAACAACCTCCATATCTTATCTATCACCCCTTCTGCGTCACCGCGACGCTTCTTTTGCAAGCTGTGCTTTAATATCGTTAATCAGCCGTTCGGTTCTTAATTTTGTACCTTCCGTCGACAAGTGGAAGTTCGTGTCATACATATATCTGCCGGGGAAGATATAGTCGGCTATCTCTGATATCCTCGTTACATGGAGGTTTTTATCTATATATGATACATATGTTGCTTGCTGTTTCTCAGTCTGCCCGCGCTCCGTCAGGCCCTTGACATTTATGCTTGAGAACGACATGTATGTCTTTGCACCGCGCTCAAGGATTTTATCAAGTGCATAGTTCAAATTGTCTGCGTTTATCACTTTCGTATCAAGCCCATATGTACCCTGAGAGCCCATAAATCCGTCATACTGCCCGGGTTTAAACCAATCGTTATCACCGTAGCGGTTTATTCCGTTCCAGTAGTCGAGGTAGGTCGTTTCCTGCATGTACTGGCGGGTATTGTTGAACTCCGAAAATGAATTAAACACCTGCTTATAGTCCCTTATATCTATGTACTGAAGCTGTTCATACGCACCCTCGAAGAACTGCCACATAATGCTTGACCACTTGTTAGTACCCATCTGCCATTCGTTCGGTTCCGGGCAAAGAACAACTATATCGCCCTCTGAAACGAAGTTTGACGCAAGGTCAAGGAAGAACATGCCGCATGTTTCATAATGCTGGCCATAGTCGATGATGTAGTACTCACCGTCAAGGCCCTTCTCAAGCTGCTCCGACAATATGCCGTATGTCGCATTTGAGCCGCCGAAGAAAACAAGCTTTTTTAGTCCGTTTTGATGGGCATATACAAGGCGTTCAAACTTGATGCAGTACGTGCCATGATTTGATTTTTGGTATTTCGGTGACTGGCATGCGTTTACAATGAGCGTACTGAACTCATCGCAATCCCGGAAGGACTCGTCCCTTATTTTTACAATACCATCAAACATATAAAGCGTTTTGAATTTGCAGCTATTGAATGCAGAATTGCTGACGTCTGTTATATATTTTGACAGTATTATCTTCTCTGCCGTGCAGCCATTGAAAGCTTTTGAGCCGATTGACGTAACTTTTTTGCCGCCGAGCTTCTCAGGCACGACAATCACTGATGCGTTGCCCTTATACTTTGTGATTTTTACGCCCTTGCCGGAGTTTTCATACTCAAAATCAGATTCAGGCGAAACCTCCGCCCACATGCACCAGAGCTCCTCAAGGTTTCCGTTGTTCTCCGGCACGACGTTCCAGCCGCAGCCGTAATACTTTCCCGTGCCGTCCGCCTTCGTGTTATATCCATAGAGGATGTAGCCATCCCGTTCAAACACATCCTCTTCGGAGAGAGTATTCGGGTAAAAATGATAATCATCCGATATTACATCGTAGAATACATCGCCGCCGTCGGACGTCACGCCACCATTTGCATGGTATATGATAAGCGACTCGTTTTTGCTAAGATAATTAGCGTAGACAGTCGTGTTTTTTTCAAGCATGAATGTGTACTCACTATCAATGCTTACCAAATTTCCACCGGCAGAAATCGGTTTACCAAATGACCACCCTATGAACACAATACCTTTGCGGGGCTTTGCCTTAACTGTGACCGGCGTATCCTCCTCATAACTTCCCTTTTTTAGACTTGATTCGACAGTTCCTCCCTCTGTCGACATAAAACTATATGTGCATTTTAGCTTTTTTCTAACCTTTACATTTACTGTCTCAGGAAAAATAACACCCCGGATGATGATTTTACCGTCTTCGTAGCTTGCCCCCTCAGTGATTGCGTCAATTTTCATATCCTCGGGGATATCAACCTCAAAAACAGCGTCTTCACCCGCTTTTACATAAACAGGATTTTCACTTTTGACCGTTAAATTTTCAGTTTCGGTGAGTATAACTTTAACGGTATATTCTGAAGTATCACCACCGGCCGCGCAACCAAGAATAACAGTTGCAAAAAATAGCACGGCGATGAAAAAAATGGGCTTTTTCAGCTTTGATTTCATAGATTTTGTCCTTTGCACCATCATAAATTGAACATGCCGTAAATAAATTATAACAAACATCACACAAAGCAACAAGATAATTCGACATTTTGCGGGTGTTTTTGGTGGTATTGAATAATAATTCATGTGGAATTTATGTAATGTGCTGTCTTTAGATTGCTACAAACGGACGTGGGGGTTTCACCCCCACACCCCTACCAAAGGGGCCATGCCCCTTTGGAATCCCGGCAAACTGTAAAAGCCAAGCTCAAAGAAAAGCTTGGCTTTATTTTGTTCTTTGCGCGAGGTCCGGAGCGGTGCCCCGTCGCTCTCTTCTTTATCAGGACAATCCCAGCGCTCACCCGCATACTGACTACACTGATATATCGCTTGAAATTAACTCCTGAACAGCGCTTATAAGTGCGCTACGTTCATTGTTGATAGCCCCACTTGACACAAGGTCGAGTAAACGCGTCAATATCTCACCAACCCGTTTACCCTCCGGTACACCTGCTGCGATAATATCGCTGCCGCTGATGGCAAGGTCGCTTATACGGACACATTCACCCGACGTTTCAATCTCATCGATTGTGCGAAGGGCATACTCGGACACCTCTTTTGTCCCGCGCGATTCGTCGCCAACAGCAGTGTCTGATGCAAGCATACTGGCAAGACGGCGCGCATCATCGTTCGATATCTGCCGTAAAAGCAGCTTTATCTTTTGCTTATTATCAAAAAGTCCCTTATTATAATGCTTTATAAGAAGCGATGTCTTTGTTATTGCCGCACCATCTGCTTTCAGGCGGCGCAGTGCGGCCGCTGCAACGTCAGCTCCTATGTCACGCATGAAAAGAGCAAGACGGACATAAAGGTCACCATCAGCCAAGCCGGCAGCGCGCGCCGCACGGATATAATCATTTGGCGCAAGTGCCAACATCTCCGGCAGGACGGTTAAAATCACGTCTTTATAATCAAGCAATATCTGCGCGGCGGAGCTACCCATGATAATTCTTGTAAGCTCCGCGTAAATCCTCTCCGCCGAAACGAACCTGAGAAGCGACTTTTCCTCGTTTATTGCTTTTGTAGCCGACTTTTCAATCTTAAAATTAAGGCGAGAGGCGAAACGTAGTGCGCGCAGTATACGCAAAGCATCCTCGCGAAAGCGTTCTCGTGCGTCACCGACGCAAACAATAAGCCCTTTATCGATATGCTCACGCCCGCCGAATATATCGACAAGGCCGCGCTGCGGGCTGTATGCCATAGCATTCATCGTAAAATCGCGCCGGCAAAGGTCGTCGGCAAGTTTCCGTGTGAACGTAACATTGTCCGGCCGCCGCTTGTCTGAATACTCTCCGTCCACTCTGTATGTCGTTATCTCAATTGTGCCGTCATCCACGACAAGCGTGACGGTGCCGTGGCGAATTCCCGTTTCGACTATCCGCTCGCCGCGGAAAACATCTTTTACTTCCTCCGGCATCGCTGACGTTGTTATATCATAATCATGCGGCTCGACACCCATATACAAATCGCGCACGCAACCGCCGACAACATACGCTTCGTACCCTGCTTCTTCAAGCAAAAAAAGGGCGCGGCGGACATATTCCGGCAGCCGGAACATTTCCATATAACCTCGCCCCCCTCTGTATTTATGCTAATTTTTTGTTATCCGTTAAAACTGAGTGTTTCCTCTTTAAATTACGCCGTGGAAACCCTTGCCTATAATCTCGCTTGTGTTTGATATCAGTATAAACGCACCGGGATCGGTTTTTTTGATGAAATTTCGGAGCTGCATTGCTTGCCAGCGCTTCATTGCTGTCATCACGACCATTTTCTTCTGACCGGTGAAAGCGCCTTTTGCCTCATAAACTGTTGCGTCACGGTGTAAAGTGTCGCAGATGTAACGGCATATCGGCTCCGGCTGCGTGCAAATAACGTTAAAACATTTACACTGATTAACACTTTCAATTATATTGTCAATTGCAAGTGACTTCGCAAGCATTCCACAGAACGAGAAAAGGCCCGTTTTTATATCAAACACAAAGCATGCGCTTGTTACAATAATAAAATCGACGATGAGCAGGCTGACACCGATATTTAAGCTTGTATACTTACGGAGTATCATAGCAACTATATCGGTGCCACCGCTTGACGCGCCAAAGTTGAATATTACGGCCGATGCAGCCGCCGGTATCAGCACAGCAAATACAAGCTCTAATATCGGCTCATCGGTTAGTGGTGCATTAAGCGGCCATACACGCTCTAAAACAGAAATTAAAACTGAGTAAAGAAGCGTAACATAAACGCTTTTTATCGTAAACGCACGTCCAAGCACTAAAAATCCGATTATCATAAGGATAATATTGATACCCAATATGATAGTCGATGCGTGAAAGCTTGTAACGGCGGAAAGAACAATCGAAAGACCGGTGAGACCTCCAAACGTGAAGTGATTGGGAAACCGGAAAATATAAATCCCCACCACCATCACAGCGGTCGATATCGTCAAAATCAAATATTCCGCGACTATTTTTTTGACGCGGGATTCGCTATTCATATTTTTAATATCTCCTTAACGGGAGCCGTTTGACATTATCAGTATATCATATGATATGGTGCTTCGCAATAAGGGAAGTCGTTTTATAATATATTTTTTCATATATTGTTTGTTTAAGATGAGAAAAGTTGATTATAGATATCACACACTCCCATTCATTTTCTGTTGACAAACATACCCCTCTCGTGCTATTATTATACTGCTCGCACCGCAAGCCGGTTTTGTAGCATTCATATACGGAGGGATATCGAAGCGGTCATAACGAGGCGGTCTTGAAAACCGTTTGTGGGCAACCACACAAGGGTTCGAATCCCTTTCCCTCCGCCAAAAAAGGTGTATTACCCGCGTGGTAATACACTTTTTCATTTGCAATTGATGAAAACAACTTTCATATGACAACAGTATCACATAAATATGCTATCATATTTAAAACGCAATATTAAAAGTTTACCCAATCATATGATAAATGAGTTTCGCATAGCGCCATACGAAAATATTATTCGTTTTATGTTGTTCTGCTATTACATTCCCGCTTCAGCTTGTCTTTAACATAAAAACCTGCCAAAAGCTAAAATGCTTCCTGACAGGTTCTTTTTATAGTTAAAGTATTACTCACCACCCGACTAATATAAACACCGCTTATTTTTTTACTTTCTTATCTGACCGTCGCCCTCGACTATATACTTGTAGCTTGTAATTTCGCGAAGTCCCATCGGACCGCGGGCATGTAGCTTTTGCGTACTTATGCCAATCTCCGCGCCAAAGCCGTACATAAACCCGTCTGTAAACCGGGTCGATGCGTTGACATTGACGGCTGCAGCGTCTACCGTCTCTTTAAAGTATTTTGCAACCTCACTTTCCGGTGATGATGTGACAATGCACTCCGTATGCTTTGTTCCGTATTTGTTTATATGAGCGACAGCTTCCCTGACATCATCAACGACGCGCACAGCCATTTTAAGCGAAAGATACTCCTCCGCCCAGTCGTCATCCGTCGCTGGGATGACAGCGTCACAAAAGGACCTTGATATTTCATCGCCGTGAAGCTCAACGCCAAGCGACACAAGCTTTGAAAGCAACCGGCCGAGATACTTCTCCGCCCATTTTTTATGAACAAGCAGCGTTTCCGCCGCGTTACATACGCCGGGGCGCTGCGTTTTTGCGTTTACAACAATATTTTCTGCCATATCATAGTCCGCTGATTCGTCAACATAAACGTGGCAGTTGCCGACTCCCGTTTCAATAACGGGAACGGTTGAGTTTTCGACAGCATTTTTAATTAGCGACGCGCCGCCGCGCGGAATTATAACGTCGATGTACTCGCGCATCCGCAACATCTCGGAAACTGCTTCGCGGTTGTTGTCTTCAACAAGGCACACAGCGTCGGGGCATATGCCGTGTGATGTAAGCGCGCGGCGCAAAGAGCTGACAATAGCAGCGTTTGATTCATATGCCGATGCGCTGCCGCGTAAAAGTATTGAGCTTCCCGCTTTGAAGGCAAGGGCTGCAGCGTCCGCTGTCACGTTCGGGCGCGCTTCATATATGATTCCGATGACACCCATCGGTACGCGGACTTTTTTGATGCGCAACCCGTCAGCTGTCACCCAGCTATCAATTATCTCGCCCACAGGATCCGGCAGCGCAGCTATTTGACGAATTCCTTCCGCCATATCGGCGATTCTTTTTTCGTTCAGCGCAAGTCTGTCAAGGAGCGCATCAGAGGTGCCACGCTCTTTTGCCGCTTTCATATCACGAGCGTTCGCGGTGATTATTTTATCCTTATCCTCCACAAGAGCTTCCGCCATAGTCTGAAGCGCTGCATTTTTAACATCTGTGCTTAAATGCGCAACTTCAGCAGATGCCGCTTTTGCCGCACTTGCACTTTCCTTAATCGTTTTCATCGCTGTCTTTTCCCCTCCTGCATAATACTTACGTCACGCTTGCTGTTGTTGTCATATTGTTTTCATATTCATCATCCGGCTCAAGCTCGCATACCCAGTCGTCACGATGTATAACCTCAGGCTTGCGACCCGGAAAGATTTTTTCAACCTCACCCGTTGCCATACCGGCGATTTTTGCAACTTCTTCTGCAGAAAAGTTCACGCGCCCGCGACCAAGGCATACGCCGTCCTCATCATATACCTTTACTATATCGCTGGCGGCAAAACCGCCTTCAATTCTTCGTATACCCGCGGGCAAAAGACTGCGTTTTTGACAGCAGAGTGCTGTTCGCGCGCCCGCGTCAATAATAACCGAGCCGCGCGTCGGCGCGTAAAAAGCCATCCACTGAAGCCGCGTCTTCATGCTGCCGTGCGGTTTTATAAGCGTATGCTTTACACTGCCCTCTATAACGCGAGCGATAACATCGTCATCGCTCCCGTTGCATATCGCAACGGCGACACCCGCCTGTGTCGCTAATTTTGCCGCAGCTATTTTTGTCGCCATACCACCCGTGCCGTTGCGCGTGCCGGCACCGCTTGCCATAGCTTCAATCTCAGGTGTTATACACTCAATTACGGGAATGTGCCTTGCGTTCTCATCTTCCCGCGGGTTGGCCGTATAAAGCCCGTCCGTGTCTGTAACAAGTATTAAGAGGTCTGCATGCACCATAGCGGCAAGCTGTGCCGAAAGCTTATCATTGTCGCCAAACCGGAGCTCCTCAATTGATACCGTGTCGTTTTCATTTATAATCGGCAGCGCTCCGCGCGCAAGAAGCACCTCAAGCGCGTTGAACGCGTTTTTATAGCGGCGTTTGTCGGAAAAATCGTCGCGCGTCAAAAGAAGCTGCGCTGCGACAATCCCCTCTTCGGACAAATAACGCGAATACTCCTCCATCAAAAGCCCCTGACCGACTGCCGCCGAAGCCTGTTTTGCCGGAACGGATGTCGGCCGCTCGTGGTATCCAAGCAGCGGATACCCTGCTGCTATTGCGCCGGACGTTACAAGTATCACATGATGCCCTTTTTTATAAAGACCCGCAAGCTGCCGCGAAAGCGAGCGCACCTTCGTTGATGAAAGGCGTCCGTCGGACTCCGTCAGCGAGCTTGTTCCGATTTTTACAACGATAGTTTTCTTACCTTCGTGTGCCGATTCTGTATATGTTTTGTTTTTCATTTTAGAACATATAATATATTCGTCTTTTATTCATACTTAATAGCTTATTTTACCACGGCCGGCGGGTATTATCAAGAATTTCATTCATACTAATCATGAGCATTTTTATGCTGCAATTACTATCTTTTTGATAGGATATTGACATATCAATTCATTCAATGTAAACTGTAACCATAAATAAGCACTCTGCGTAAAAAACAGAGCCGCTTTTATAGGATTGGTATTATATTAAAAATGAAAGAAAAAAGAACATTTGACATAAACGGAATGTCGTGCGCCGCGTGTGCCGCACGAATTGAAAAAGCTGTTCGTTCGCTTCATGGTGTCGATGATGCGGCTGTCAATTTAGCCGCAGAAACTCTCACCGTAGATTTCGACGCTGATGTAGTTACAACATCCGACATAGAAGCGGCTGTCAGCCGTGCCGGTTATTCCGCTGTTGTACGCAGCAGTGGTTCCAGTGATAAAACACCCGATTCTCCTAATGGTCAATCAAGCGAAAACGGAGTTAAAACCGTCACGCTTCCCGTACGCGGTATGACTTGCGCCGCCTGCTCCGCCCGCGTTGAAAAGACTCTTAAAGGCTTGCCCGGCGTTATCACAGCATCAGTAAACCTTGCGACAGAAAAGGCAACTGTTTCATATAATCCCGCATCCGTTCGCATATCAGATATGCGTCGTGCTGTGTCCGCTGCAGGGTATGAGCTTGGTGATCCGTCAACGGACGCAGGGCACGAAGCTGAGGAGCGCGAGCGCAGAAAAAAGCGAGAGTTGCGCATTATGTGGACAAAGTTCACAGTAGCCGCAGTTTTTGCAGTCCCGCTTTTATATATCGCAATGGCACCGATGATATCTTTTATTCATTTGCCATTTCCCGCATCCCTTATGCCGATGGAGCATCCGCTCAGGTATGCCCTAACAGAGCTTTTGCTTGTGACGCCCATTGTCGCCGCCGGATATAAATTCTATGTTGTCGGATTTAAATCGCTCCTGCGCGGCTCACCAAACATGGACTCACTCGTCGCGCTCGGCACGACAGCGGCGATTGTGTATAGCATTTACAGCACAATTCTCATTATAAATGGCGATCACATGGCTGTCGATGCCCTTTACTTTGAATCGGCAGGCGTTATCATCACGCTCATTATGCTCGGCAAATCGCTTGAAGCATTATCAAAAGGTCGCACCGGCGACGCAATAAAAAAGCTGATGGGGCTTGCGCCGAAGATTGCGCATGTTGTTGTCGGAGGGGTCGAGCGGGATATATCAATTGATGATGTCGAGGTCGGCGATATAATTGCCGTACGCCCCGGTGAAAAAATACCCGTTGACGGTACAGTCATAGACGGCTCAACAGCCGTTGATGAATCAATGCTTACGGGCGAGAGCGTTCCCACCGACAAGATGCCGGGGGATGCCGTTTACGCCGCAACCGTCAACACAACAGGCGCTATTCACATACGCGCGGAAAAAGTCGGCGCTGACACGGCACTGTCCCAGATAATAAAATTTGTCGAGGATGCACAGGGTAAAAAAGCGCCGATTGCCCGCCTTGCCGATGTCGTTTCCGGATATTTTATCCCGGTCGTGTGCATAATAGCCGTTGTTGCCGGTGTCATTTGGTACTTTGTGTCGGGCTATGACCTTCAATTTGCGCTGACAATATTCATCTCCGTGCTCGTTATTGCATGTCCATGCGCTCTCGGGCTTGCAACACCTACAGCTATCATGGTTGCGACCGGCAAAGGCGCCGAAAAAGGCATTTTAATCAAGAGCGGCGAGGCACTTGAGATTGCACACAAGGTAAATACCATAGTTCTTGATAAAACAGGTACTGTCACAGAAGGTAAACCGTCTGTCACCGACATTATTTTAGCAAAAGAATCAGCAGACACCGCCCCTGATGGCTTCTCCGGCGCTAATTATGTGCTCCGCATTGCTGCATCCGCCGAAGCGTCATCCGAACATCCGCTCGGACGAGCCATCGTACAGGCTGCCGCTGAAAAATCGCTCCCTTTATTTAATACTGAAGGATTTGAATCGCTCACCGGCCGCGGAATCCGCGTTACACTTGACGGTAAAACAGTGCTTGTGGGAAACAAACGTCTCATGGATGAAAGCGGTATTGCAACAAACGAACTTGACTTGGACGCCGAACGGCTCGCTGATGAAGGGAAAACGCCGATGTTTGTTGCTTTTGGCGGCACTTTACTCGGAATTGTCGCCGTTGCGGACACAATAAAACCCGGCAGCCGTGAAGCTATCGCCGCTATACGCGATATGGGGATAGATGTCATTATGATGACGGGCGACAACGCCAAAACAGCTGCCGCAATTGCAAAAGCGGCCGGGATTGAGCACGTCCTCTCCGAAGTTTTACCGGAAGACAAGGCACGGGAGGTCGAAAAACTCCGCTCCCTCGGTAAAATCACAGCTATGGTGGGTGACGGCATAAACGACGCACCCGCTCTTGCCACAGCAAACATCGGCATAGCAATCGGCTCCGGAACCGACGTTGCCATGGAGTCAGCCGACATAGTTCTCATGCACTCCGACCTCCGCGATGTGCCGACTGCCATTCGCCTTAGCCGTAAAACAATACGAAACATTAAGGAAAACCTTTTCTGGGCGTTCGGATACAACGTCATCGGTATCCCAATCGCCGCAGGTCTTCTTTATGCCTTCGGCGGCCCGCTTCTTAACCCAATGTTTGCCGCCGCTGCCATGAGCTTCAGCTCCGTATCCGTCGTTACAAACGCACTAAGGCTTAAAAGATTCAAATGAGTTCTATACTTTTATATTTAATAACTTAAAATGTAGAAGCAAGCCGGACAATTGACTTTAGTAGTTGCCGTTGGTATAATCAAACCATAGTCGCTATATCAAAAGTTAAAAAATTGCGCGTTGAACGTGCAAAAAAAGACAAAAGACACGAAAAAGGTTACGGGAGCAGAATTATGGTAAAAATTGCTTTTATGGGTGCTGGCAGCACTGTATTCGCGAAAAACGTCCTCGGCGACGTTATGTTGACACCGGCGCTTCGTGACGCTGAAATTGCCCTTTACGACATTGACCCCGAGCGTCTTGAAGAATCATACATCATGGTCACATCCCTCAACAAAAACATCAACGAAGGACGCGCAACCGTTGCGAAGTACCTCGGTGTTAATGAGCGCCGTGCTGCGCTTGCCGATGCTGACTTTGTTGTAAACGCAATACAGGTTGGCGGATACGACCCTTGCACGATAACGGATTTTGAAATACCCAAAAAATACGGCCTGCGTCAAACGATAGCAGACACACTTGGCATAGGCGGTATTTTCAGAGCGCTGCGTACAATCCCCGTCATGGAGGATTTTGCGCGCGATATAGAAGATGTATGCCCCCGCGCTCTTTTACTCAACTATACAAACCCGATGGCTATTTTAACCGGCTACATGCTTCGTTACACGAAAGTTAAAACTGTCGGCCTTTGCCACAGCGTACAGGTCTGCTCACGTGGACTTTTACATGAGCTTGGAATTCAGGCAAAGGAGCCAATCAAGGAACGTATAGCCGGTATCAACCACATGGCATGGCTTCTTGAGATTGAAGATGCCGATGGCAACGACTTATACCCCGAAATACGCCGCCGCGCATGTGAAATACTTGAAAACGGGAAACCCGATTTCTATGACCTTGTGCGGCTTGAATACATACGCAGATTCGGTTATTACTGCACGGAATCAAGCGAACATAATGCTGAATACAATCCCTTCTTTATAAAATCAAAGTACCCGGAACTTATCGAACGCTACCGCATACCTCTCGATGAGTACCCGCGCCGCTGCATAAACCAGATTAAGTGGTGGAAATCTGACCGCGAGAAGTATGTGTCAGGTAATGTTTCGCACAGACGCACGATGGAATATGCGTCATATATAATGGAAGCTTTGACGACGGATGTTCCTTATAAAATTGGCGGAAACGTCTTGAACGACGGGCTTATTGACAATCTGCCGCGTGAAGCATGCGTTGAGGTAGCCTGCCTTTGCAATAAGCTTGGCATTCAGCCGACGAAAAATGGCCCGCTCCCGACTGTTCTTGCCGCGATGAACATGACAAACATAAACACGCAACTTCTGACGATAGAAGCAGCCGTGACACGCAAGAAGGAAGCTATTTATCAGGCTGCTATGCTTGATCCGCATACTGCTGCCGAGCTTTCAATCGACGATATTGTCGCCATGTGTGACGAACTTTACGAAGTACACCATGCAGGCGGCTGGATGCCGGAATATAAGTAATATTAAGTAAACGCATTGTCCATACCGGACGTACCAATGAAAAAATGATCCCCGCATTTTTCGTTATATTGAAAAATGCGGGGACACAGTTCTCATTCACACTTCTTCCTCTTTTTTTCATATATAATAAAGAGGCAGGTTTCCGATCCCGTCGGTTTCATCGACTCATGAATGATTTTTCACAGTAAATAGTCGAGCGACGATGCATATGTCGCTTTTAACATTTTATCAGACTGTTGTGATTTTTTACTTTTCCTCTCACCATATGCTATATAAAAACATTTGATAAGTAAATTCTCGCAATGAAAAATGCCAGGCTTTTATTGCCCGGCATTTAAATGTTCATTTTTTATACAAAGCAGCTTTATTACTTATTAAATATAATATGTTTATAAACTGCTTTTATATTTTTTATTCGGACTGTTCGCCGCTGTTTTCACTTGCTTCGTCTTGTGCTTCGCCCTCACTGTCGGCATTCTCATCATCGCCTTGAGCCTGAGCTTCAAGTGCTTCCTGATATGCCTTAATCACGGCAGATTCAAGCTCGGCACGGAAAGCAGAATTAATCGGGTGAACGATGTCACGATATGTGCCATCTGGATTCTTCCGCGACGGCATCACAATGAAATATTTCTCGCGTGCACTGATAACTTTAATATCATGTACAGCGAGTTGTCCGTCAAGAGTAACCGATACAATTGCTTTCATCGGTTTGTCGTTGAACATTTTTCTGATTTTAATATCCGTAATCACCATATGCCTATTCCCTTGCGCATTCAGCGCTAATGAAGTCGATAATACCGCTTTTCAGTATAGTTTTGCGGCTTATTTTTGATGTGATTATTATATGTTCCGTTTATTAATATATTTAAAATAAATAACGATTAATTTATAAATTTTATATGATTTTGTTAAATTGAATTATCATTTTTTTGTTATAATTTGTATATGTGAATAATTACTCTTAATTAAGGCACTGACATATTAGTTGGTATATAATTAATTAAACTGACACTTACGTTACTATTGCGGGAGGCTTCGAATTTGAATACAGAAAATACACGCTATGGCGCTGAAAAAATTGACCGTATGCTTGCCAGTGCAAAAAAATTATTCTTTGTTGGTATCGGCGGAATCAATATGTGCTCTCTTGCTGTCATAGCAGCTTCCCGGGGGTTTATTGTTTCGGGCTCTGATCGTTCCCCGTCACCTGTCACAAAAGCTCTCACCGAAGACGGCATAAAGGTTTATCATACTCACTCAAAAGAAAACGTAGCAGGCGCTGATGCCTTGATTTACACAGTTTCAATCCCGTGTGACAATCCGGAATATACAGAAGCTGCCCGCATGGGCATACCGCGTATATCACGTGCCGATTTTCTCGGCTGGCTGATGAAGGATGCCGTCTATAGAATCGGTGTATCGGGGATGCATGGCAAAAGCACAGTTACAAGCATGATAGCTTCCATTCTTCTTGAAGCGGGAGTTGATCCTACAATCTCATCCGGTGCCGTTTTGCCTGCTCTCGGGCGTTCATATCACGCAGGCGAGAATAAGTATTTTCTTTTTGAGGCATGTGAGTACAAGGATTCGTTTCTTTCATTTTATCCGAACATCGCTGTCGTGCTCAATATCGACATGGATCACCCCGATTACTTTAAAAGCATACCTCAAATCAAAGAATCGTTTCGTCGCTATATGTCAATATCGGCTGCCGCAGACGGTGTTGCCATCGTCAACTGGAGCGACGAAAACGTACGCGATGCCTGCCGCGGTTCCGGATGCCGCCTAATAAAATTCGGCACATCTCTTGATACGGATGTTGTATATCACAGCGAATACAATTATTACGCTGATAAAATTACGCTTCTTCCACGCGCCGCCGAGTTTTTACTTTATGAAAACGGCGCCTTTGCTGCCGCTATACGGCTTTCTGAGGGCGGGTTGCACAATGTCCGCGATGCCGTTGCTGCTGCCGCTGCTTGTCGCGCCGCCGGTATCAGTATGCGAGATATAAAGTGTGGTCTTGAAGCCTTCCGCGGCGCCGCCCGCCGTATGGAGTTTGTCGGGAAAACGTCCTCTGGCGCTGATATTTTCCTCGATTATGCTCATCACCCGACTGAAATAAAAGTGACGCTTGAAGCGGCAAAAACTGCCGGCGGCAAAATCATCTGCATATATCAGCCTCATACATATTCACGCACGGCAGCTCTTTTCGATGGCTTTGCCAGCGCTCTTTCCATCGCTGACGAGGTCATTCTTGCCGATATATATGCAGCCCGCGAAACAAACGACAGCGGCATCAGCTCTGAGCGGCTGGCCGATGCTGTAAACGAGGCCGGCGGCAATGCTGTATACACAGGCGCAATACAAAAAAATCATCCTGACGGCGCTGTTTACACTTTCAATCCCACATCACATGCTCAAAACTCCCCCACAAACGACTTTTTCCCTCATCCGCCAAAGGATGAATTTGTCCGGGCCGCCCGCTTTGCCGCAGCAAACGCGCGTGCCGGTGATACAATAATAGTAATGGGCGCCGGCGATATATACGAAACTGCCGATATATTAAAAAATATGTAAGAAATAAAGCTGTTAGAAGCTTATTCTCACATACCACATACCTACGAGAAGCTTATGATTATATTATAATAAAATAGTAAAATACTAAAAAACTTATATAAAAAGCGAAAGCCAAGCTTAACAGAAGAAAAGCTTGGCTTTTTGTTATTTGTTATATGATTTTTTTACACAAAAGGCGCCTTTTCTATTTTAATACTATCACTCGCCGTGTGAGCTGATAACAACAGTCGTTATTGATTGTCTTGGAATCTCAATTGCAACATCAGCCGAGTACTTTCCGTAGAAGATTTCCTCAAGATTTCTCGTTTTATCCGTAACATTCACGGAAATACGGTTATATGCTGACGTATCAAACCCCGAAAAATCAACGTTTACCGGTTTTGTCTGTTTATTGACAAACACTATAACCAGCTCGTCCTCTCCATCTTCGTTAACACCCTTATAAGCGGAGCAGGAAAGACCGGCGACAGACTTTGACTCGACACGGATATATCCCGGATCAATAAACCTGCTGTAATTGCCCATCGCCCACAGACGTTTAGGTATGCTGACCTTATGTGTTGTATTATCGACATATATTAAACCGTCACGGTAGTCATAGCAGCTTACAGCTATCCAGTACTGCCACGATACGACGTCAAGAATCGTCATATCCTCATATATCTGCTGCGCAAGATTGAGCGCGGAATCGATTGTCAAATCCCGGCCGTTGACCATCTCGCACCATTCGCTCATTCTGAATTTCAGGTACGGATAACGGCTCTTGAAATATTCAGCAAAGCTCTTTTTAGCTGCGGCGTCGGTCCAGTATGAATGGTTATCAAGCGTTGTGAAGTAAGAACGAAGTGTCTCATCAGCCAGCATAACGCGGCAAATGTTCGATGTTTCTTTTTGCCACTCACCGCCCTCGGGCGCGCTGATTTCAACACCTTCAAGCCCCGGCCGCTTCTCTATTTTCTCAATAAACACTTTGAGAAGTGCGACAACTTCGTTTGCATCGTAGTGACAGCCCTCCTGACCTCCGGTCCAGTCCCACTGAGGTTCGTTGATTGGCGAAATAAACTTAATAGGCAACCCTTCCGCCTTAAAATGCTCGGCTACATCAAGAACATAGTCTGCAAATGCTTCGTAATTTTCACGTGGGAGGTTTGAAAAATCCTTTTGGGACGGGCTTGCGTGCGCCATTCCGCTAACTGTAAGCCGCTCAAGCGGGCTATTTACAAACATTATTACTTCTTCAACACCAAGCTCGACAGCACGTCTCATGAACCATACGGCTGCCGCATCACGGTTCCAGTCATATACGCCCGGCTCAACTTCAAAAGAATAAGCACGTCTCCACGGGTCCGAAATGTTGCTTTTTGAACTCCCCCGGCTGCCGCCGCCGATATTATAACGATATGCCGTTAAGCCTATGCCCTTTTCCTTATCAAATAAAAGCTGTGCTATATATTCACGAACTTCCATCCCGTCAGATGTAAGATCGGTCCAATCACCTACATACTGTGCCCACCAGGCACCACTTGCGCCAAAGCTCTCAATCGTCTGATGTTCAGCCGCTGTATCAATCTTTATTGTTTTCACATTTTCAAGCTCCATTGGTTTATCTAACTCCTTACCGTTTATTGGGTCTGTTTCAACGACGGATTCATCTGTGTCCGCCGTTGTATCTATATTTGATTTACCCTCAGTATCAGTTTCCGTATTATAGCCTTTATCTGTGCATCCGAATGATACAGCAGCTATTATAAATAATAAAATTATTGTAAAAATAAACGTTAATTTCAACCGATGCGGCATTATTATACCTCCGCAGCAATTATTACACTCATTATTTTACAACACAATGGGCAGACTGTCAATCTGCGCCTTATTGTGTGGCGCGTATGTCCAATGCTGCCGGCACTTACATTTGACGCGGACGTATAAAAACGTTAACATATACATGCAAGGCGGCGGCAGGCGCGTAAAGTGAAACGCGTCCGGAGCTGGCGCGGTGCTGTAATCTTTTTTCTTCTGTTAACACACCGCCAAAGCCGGCATCCGTGCCCCCCGGCGAAAGGAAGGTGAAAACATGAAAAGAAGAAACAGATTGATCGCGATTGCGATTTCCGCAATATTTGCTGCATTTTGTCTTGTTCCGGCAATTTCTGCAGCAAATTCCTCATACACGACCTATAAGGTTGTCGCAGGTGATTCGCTCTGGAAGATAGCTGTTAAGCATGAGATTGGCGTTTCTGAAATAATCAGCGCAAATCCTCAGATAAAGAATCCCAATCTTATATATCCCGGCGATACAGTGTACATACCTTCGATTGATTCAAAAGTACTTGATTTAGAATCGCAGGTTGTCAGCCTTGTAAACGCTGAGCGCGCAAAATACGGACTTCCCGCTCTTAAAATGGATTGGGAGCTGTCCCGTGTAGCACGCTACAAATCGCAGGACATGAGAGATCGTGGTTACTTCTCTCATACGAGCCCGACATACGGCTCGCCCTTCGATATGATGAAGAAATTCGGGCTGTCGTATCGCTATGCCGGTGAAAATATAGCAAAGGGCTACTCAAGCCCGGCTGCCGTCGTCAAAGGATGGATGAACTCGGAAGGCCACCGCGCAAATATTCTCAATAAAAACTTTACGAAAATCGGCGTCGGTTACGTCGCAGACGGCAACTATTGGACACAGATGTTCATCGGCTGATATGTAATAACGAGGATAGAATATCAATCATATGAAAAACCCCCGCGCATACGCGCGGGGGTTTTTGTATAAAGCTGTAGATATACGTTACTGTTTTTCAACAACGCATTCGTACTTTGCAGCCTTACCTTCGTTGAATTTAACCTCCGGTGTAGCAGGCTTGTATTCGGTGCCGTTAAGAACTATGCTTGTTGTGGCAACACGTGCACCAACTACAATATTATTGTTGTAGTCAATGAGAACAAACTTGCCATCCGATGTCTTATCATAAGCCTTGATAAGGTTGATATTGAATGTCATATCCTTACCAGCGGAATTAGAAACATTAAAGCTAATGAGACCTGTTCCGAAGGTAATTTCATATGCTCTGTATCCCTTATCATCACTGCCAGTCTTTCTTGTGCCATCTGAGTTAAACTGAGCAGCATACTCAGATTCCGTGCACTGTACGAACTTAGCATATACTGTAGCAGCTGCAGGATTAGCAATAGTATTGCCAGTTTCATCAACTATCTTGCCATATGCATACACTTTACCATCGATACCCATGGATCTACCAAAAATACTACTGTAATGATAATCGATGTAGCTTACTTCGCTGGCAGTGAATATGTGCTTGTTGCCGCTAGCATCTTCAAGGTTTTTGTATCCCGTGATGATTAAGTCAATCGGAGAAACGATGTCCCAGTTTTCAACATCAACGGTTTCAATCCTATAATTGATATAGTTCTTATTACCGTCAGAGTTGCCCGTGAGCTTCGGAACTATACGCTGATAGAATACATCGACATCAGTAATATCGGACGTCCACGCTACATACTTGTAGAGTGTCTTATCCACTATACCGTTGTTGTTATACATATCAGCGATCCAAGCATTTAACTCATTATTATAATTATTATATTTAGATGTTGTGAAAGTTCCTTTAGCATAGCTAGGAACAAGAGCTTGTTCAGGTGTTGCTGCTTTATACTCGACCGTCGCTTCGCCGCCTGTCAGAGCAAATTCAATTGCATTGCTTTCGTCAGCACCCTTGGAGACATAGAACTTACCGCTGATCTTCTTATCGGAGTTAGCGCCGATAGTATAGAACGGTCCGGTATAATTCTCGGTAGTATTCTTTTTGATAGTCTTTGTCTCTGCAAGCTCTTTCAGTACAATCTTATGACCGTAACGGACGTAAACATAATCCGCAGTAACAAGTCTTTCGTTACGCCCAAGAGTAAAGATAACATTGCCACCGGCGTCTATTGAAACGAATTCTACAACGTACATTTCGTAGTACTTGTTATTGTCTTTCTTGTCATAAGAAACCTTAGCACCAACTTCTGTCGGATATACATAGAGGTAACCGGTCTTTTCATCAAAGTCAAATCCGACATCATAGAGAAGACCAACGGACATTTCGTCCATCTGGATAACCTTCTTAACCTTGCTTGCTACAGTACCTAACTCTGCAATTGAACCCGGAATAAATGTTCCGTTGTATTCAAGGTTAGCCGTTGAATACTGGTAGATATCATAGTCTTCCCAGTAATCAGCTAATGTCATCTCGACAAGGTTAATGCGGTTAACGTTGTTGTTGTTCTTCTCATAATAGTTATAATCTATGGTATAAAGAGCACCTTCGACGATCTTGTAGTTGAGGAGGTCTACCATTCCCTCAAGATAGTCGAGGTCTTCACGGTCTGTGGTCTTCCATGTGATAACAATATTCTCGTCGGTTCTGTAATCAACAAGACCATAGAGATTGTAGTAATATACATACTTATTGTCCTCATATTTACGTGACCATCTGCCGTAAACACCATCAGATGTTACATACTGCTTCGGAGCCTCAACAGTTGTCTCTTCGTTAACAACAACGATAACAGTGCCGCTATCGTTTACTATTGTCGGATAAACAAAATCACCAGCGAGCACATCACCAGTGCTGGGCTGACCAACAAAGGTGCTGATCTTGCCGTCACTTATGATGTAATACGTTACATCTTTACCGAGGGTATATGTCTTGCCGGTAAGAGCATCCTTACCATTATCATCATTCTTTGCTGCAGGATTGAAATCGTAGAAGACAGAAGCTGTCTTCGTCGCTGATGTAAGTGTCCAATTTCCTTTGCTTCCACCGATCTTATCGTAGTCGCCGGTATCATAAAGTTTAATCTGAGCTTTACCTATCTCGTTTTGGAACACGAGTCTACCGAAGTAAAGCGGAGCTTCTACGAGTGTCCACTTATCGAACTTGTCTTTTGTACCGATGAAGATGTACTTATCTCTGTTGTTAATTGCAACAATAGCCTTCTGGATAGCCTTCTGGAGAGCTATATCGTCATCAGCATTGGGATCAAATACTTTGTTATAATCGTAGCTGAAGCCATCACCAGAGATTGCGCTAATCTCGATTGTCTTCTTGCCCTCGAAAGCATCAGAGTAAGCATCAGCGGAAAGGAAGCCTGTGCATTCGCCCTCATCGTCGATAACTTCAAGAAGCGTTTCGAGATCAAGTATGAGTATAATAGGATTCTCAACTTCACCAGCGACAGCGTCGATGATGGTGTCTTCGTAAATAACTACGCTGACAACACCGCCAACTCCCAGAGCTTCTGTGAGAACAGCTTCAATCTCTTCAGCTGTCTTTATGCCGTTGAGCGTCTTACCGTAATCGTATGTGTAGACTGTAGCCTCTTTGTCGCCGTCAACCTTAAGGGCAGCCTTGCCATCCTTAAGAGAAACAACGCGATATGTTTCCCACTCAAGAGCAACATCAACTTTTGTTGACTTCTGACCGGCTGTATAGGTATATCCAATAGCAGGAGTCTCGCCAGCTATGTAGGATGAAACCTTAACAACACCGACCTTGCCGTTTTCGCGGGTTTCGTAAACAGTGACGACTACATAGTCATCATCAAGATCTTCTTCATCGATCTCTTCACCTGCGGGATCCATGTAGGAGTCAGCCTCAGCATCGACAACTTCGCAAGCATCGATCTTGATGACTTTGTCTTCGAGCATGAAGAGCTCATACCAAGAGCCAAGGATTTCGTCGCTGGGCTCTTCGATACCGAGTTTCTCAAATGTAGCCTGATCGCCACTTGAGAACTTTACATAACCTGCTTCAGCGTTGTAGTCAGCTATGTAAGCGTCGACAATTGCAAAGGTGTCAAACTTTTCAAAGTGATCGCCTTCATAAGCATAGCTTCCGTCGCCGGTGCCGAAATCGGAAACGAACTTGATTGTGTTGTAGAGAAGCTGAGCAACTTCACCACGTGTAAGCGGTTCAGCCCATTCAACACCCTCGATACCGCTCGTCAGACCGATCTTATTGGCAGCCTGAATGAAGCCGTAGGGGTAAGACAGATTCTGATAGCCAAGAGCGCGAACGAGCATCGTTACGGCTTCCTGGTATGTAATCTGTGCATAGGGGTCAAATATTGTCTCGCTTCTTCCCTTGATAACGCCTTCTCCCGTTACAAAGGAAATAGCTCCGACATACTGTGAGAGCTTGCCGATGTCAGTGAACGATGTGGTGTTAATATTGGACCACAGTGTGTCATTGACATCACCTGTCATCATGCGTGCGATGAACAGAGCCATCTGATAGCGCTGTACATCGTCCTCAAGATGAAGATCTCCATCAGTATAGCCTTTTAGTACGCCAGTACTGACAAGAACTTCAGCGGCTTCTGTATAATCGGTGGCTTCTTCCGCGGAAGCAATGACCGCAGAGGTTGCTACCATCATAACAGCCAGAAGCAGCGCGAGAAATTTTCTCAGATTTCTCATTTTGTCCTTCTCCTCGTTATTTATTATTCATACGGGAAAACATGCTTCGGTCCGCTTTTCCTCCGTTTCCGGCGGGAAAGCTAATCCGGCATAATTTCCCTGCGTTATCATAATACACAATGTCACAAGTCATTTTCAAGTAGTTTTACAATATGTAATATAACTTTAATATTAAACACTGTTTAATAATACACCGGCTTTTCTTGCGACACATTTTACTTAAAAATTAGGATTTTTCTTATATTTTACGATTGTGCGGCTTTAAATGCACGAGAATAAATCAAATAGCCGACTATTTTAAAAACATTCGCGTGCACTTTTTTACATTTTATTATATTTGCATATGAAGTCAGCGAGACTGCAATTCTGTAACGTATATTTAATGAAATGAGGCTCTGTACGCGATACAGAGCCTCATTTTAATTTATTCGATTTTTCGTTCTCGTTCACTTCTTTTGGTGGCAGGCGCTGCTCATTGGGCATGAGCTGCACCCGCATCCGCAGGAGGAGACGCCTTTTTTACGATCGATTACCATGCGCGCTATTATTGCACCGGCAATTCCGGCAAGGATCAGGCATACAGCAATCGTCGCGATATTATCCACTATAAACGCAAGCATCAAACGGCCCTCCTTTGCTTGTTTTCATTTATGCTTTCATTTATATTATATTAAATCAAAATTTTCTTCTGTTACTTTGTCACGAAGCACGGGCAGGATTGCTCTTTTTTGCTGACATCCTTTTAATAGGCGCTTTTCTGAATATAAGGTAAACCATCACCGACAGTACAATAATTGCACCGACGGTGCCAATGCCAAACGAAACGTCACCCGTTATTATAGAGCCAAACTGATAAATCATAAGGGACACGACATAAGCAAACACATTCTGATAAACTAACGCAAATACCGTCCACTTGCGGCTGTTCATTTCACGGCTGAGCGTCGTTACAGCAGCTATACACGGTGAGTTGAGCAGGTTAAACACAAGGAATGAAACGGCCGCGACAGCGCTTGGGAAAAGAGCCATGACAGCCCCCCAAAGCTCCGGGTCCTCCTGGCCAAGATCGACAAGTCCTACAAATATCGCAATCGTCGAAACAACTGCTTCCTTTGCAAAAAATCCGGAGAGTGATGCCGCCACCGCCTGCCAGAATCCAAATCCGAGCGGTATGAATATCGGCGAAATAACGCCACCGATTATGGACATAATGCTGTTTTCCTGAGCAACTATGCCAAACTTCCCATCCTCAAAACCGAGTGTAACAAGAAGCCACATGACAACACAGCAGAGGAAAAGAACAGTTCCCGCTTTTTTTAGGAAGTGCCAGACGCGGTCCCAGACGTGAATAAGCATGTTTTTTATGCTGGGAAGATGGTACTGCGGAAGCTCCATTATAAACGTAGCAGGATCACCGGAGAACATTTTTGTCTTTTTAAGTATCACACACGATACGATAACGCCAGCGATACCGACAAAGTACATTAAAGGTGCCATCCACCACGAACCGCCCATTATAGCGCCTGCAATCAGCGCTATTACAGGAAGTTTTGCCCCGCATGGTATCATCGTCGTCGTTATCATTGTCAGACGACGGTCTTTTTCGTTCTCAATCGTTCTTGTCGCCATAATTCCGGGGACACCACATCCTGATGACACAAGAAGCGGAATGAAGCTCTTGCCGGAAAGCCCGAAGCGACGGAAGAGTTTATCCATTATGAAGGCAACACGCGCCATATAACCGCAGTCTTCAAGGAACGAAAGGAGAAGAAACAGGACTGCCATTTGGGGAGCAAAGCCAATCGGCGCCGAAATACCACCTATTATGCCGTCCACGACAAGCGATATTACCCAATCGGCTGCACCTGCTGATTTAAGAAGTGATGCAACACCGGGCATAATCCACTTGCCGAAGAGCACTTCGTTTGTAAAGTCAGTGACAATCGTGCCGACAGAAGTAACCGCTATATAATATACCGCAACCATAACGAGAGCAAATATCGGCAGCGCAAGAAAGCGGTTTGTCACTATCCTGTCGATTTTCTCAGATGTCGACAGTTTTCCTGCATTTTTCTTTTTATATGAGTTTTTAAGTATGTTAGATATATATATGTAGCGTTCGTTTGTTATTATGCTCTCGGAATCATCGTCAAGCTCAGTTTCCGCCGCGCGTATGTCTTCTTCTATATGTGCTATAACTTCATCCGAAAGTTTCAGTTGTTCGATAACTTTTTTGTCACGCTCAAAAAGTTTGATAGCATACCATCTTTGCTGCTCTGATGGCATATCGTGAAGAGCTGCTTCCTCAATGTGTGCAAGAGCATGTTCAACAACACCGCTGAATGTATGAGCAGGAGTCGGCTTCACACCGGCAGTAGCAGCATCTATCGCAGCATCAACCGCTTCGTTTATTCCGGTTCCTCTTAAAGCCGATATTTCAACGATACGACAGCCAAGCGATTTTGACAGAGCATCTATTTTTATTTCATCGCCGTTTTTTCGCACAATGTCCATCATATTCACAGCAACAACGACAGGAATTCCAAGCTCCATCAGTTGTGTTGTGAGATAAAGATTCCGCTCAATATTTGTACCATCAACAATATTTAATATAACATCCGGACGCTCGCCGACAAGAAAGTCGCGCGAAACGACCTCTTCGAGCGTATAAGGGGAAAGTGAATATATACCGGGGAGGTCAATTACGGTGACATCCGGATATTTTTTTATCGTTCCCTCTTTTTTCTCAACTGTAACGCCCGGCCAGTTTCCTACATACTGGTTTGAGCCTGTCAAAACATTAAACAGTGTTGTTTTTCCGCTGTTTGGATTGCCCGCAAGGGCTATTCTTATGCCCATACAATGTATCATCCTCTTTTGTCTTTAGTTAGCATTCGCTAACCGCATGGTTTAAAAATATGGGGCCATATGGCACCCAAAAACTTATAGGCAAGTGCCTTTATTCAACCTCTACCATTTCGGCATCTGCCTTACGAAGGGAAAGCTCGTAGCCGCGAACAGTTACTTCGATAGGATCGCCGAATGGAGCGACACGCCGGACATATATCTCAACACCTTTTGTTATACCCATATCCATGATACGACGTTTAACGGCGCCCTCGCCTTTCAGCTTCAGCACCTTAACAGTCTTACCAACCTTAACCTCCCTCAAAGTCATTGTCTGCATGCGAAACCTCCCTTTATATTTACATTGCGCTATATTTATTAGAAAATTTGATAATTAAAAGCCATAGGGGTTCTTTTTTTGATATTTTCAATAAAATCACCGTTTTTTCTGCCGACACACGTTATGATGTCGCTAATAACAACCCCTTGATTCAAAAGAACACTTTGTTTTGTTGTTTCTCATGTTTTCATTTCAAATAGTTTTAATAGGCGGTATTTTTTATTATCAGGTGCATCGTAATCACATAATCAATCCTTGTACGTGCTTTCCGACTGTGCAAAAAATCTCAGTTAGCATATGCTAACTATAAATATAATACTTCCATATGGGATATTTGTCAACACGTTTTATTAAAAATGTTATATTGCTCAATTCTTCGCTTTTTACAGAGAAAAACATTTAGCAATATAACGGCAGAGCAATAAATATGTATATCATTTGCATTAAAAAGTACAGGGGTTGCTTATCATGAGTTTGTGTGATAATATGAAAAGAAAGAAATGTCGGGGGAGGTTATGACAGTATGCATATACAGGAATCGGGCGAAATGTACCTTGAAACGATATATATACTTTCAAAAAAAAGCGCCCATGTCCGAGCCATTGATATCGGCGAGTATATGGGATATTCAAAGCCAAGCGTCAGCCGTGCTCTTGGACTTTTGAAAAAAGGCGGTTATATCATCTCTGACGATGACGGTTACATTAAATTAACGGATCTTGGCCGGGATGTCGCCGAGTCAATGTACGAGCGTCACACCCTCCTGACCGATTTCCTCGTTTCGCTTGGTGTACCTCACGACATTGCCGCTGCTGATGCATGTAAAATCGAACATGACATAAGCAGGGAAACGTTTGATGCCATAAAACGTGCCGCAATTGGTAAAACGGAGGGGTAAACACAAACATTATGTCTGATTTTTTAAATGTCGCCGTAGGACTTCTCATTCCGTTCGCCGGTACGGCACTCGGTGCTGCCATGGTTTATTTCATACGAGGAGAGATGAGCGACTTTTTGCGCCGTCTTATGCTTGGTTTTGCATCCGGTGTTATGATAGCGGCATCAGTCTGGTCTCTTCTGTTACCCGCAATTGATATGGCAGAGACGTCGGGTGTCATTGAGTGGATTCCCGCAGTAGTAGGATTCCTTGTCGGTGTTGGCTTTTTACTTCTTCTTGACTACATCATCCCGCATTTACATAGAGACACCGATATACCGGAGGGCAAAAAATCATCCCTCGGTAAAAACGCCATGCTGTTTCTTGCCGTAACCCTGCACAATATACCTGAAGGCATGGCAACCGGTGTTGTTTTTGCAGGTCTCATATCAAAAGACGCATCAATTCCCACGGCTGCCGCCTTTGCGCTTTCAATCGGCATAGCCATACAGAATTTCCCTGAGGGCGCTGTACTGTCGGTCCCCATGACGGGAAACGGGATTTCAAAAAACCGCGCTTTCCTCTACGGCGCGGCATCAGGTATTGTCGAGCCGATTGGCGCACTTCTGACGATTGCCTTGACCTCGATAATGCTTCCGATTTTACCATATGTTCTTTCGTTTGCAGCAGGTGCTATGATTTATGTCGTCGTCGAGGAGCTGATTCCCGAAGCACAAGCAGGCGATCATTCAAACGTCGGCACAATCGGTGCCGCCCTCGGATTTGCTCTGATGATGCTTCTCGACGTCGCACTTGGTTAAAACAAGACACCGAATTAAAGTTTTATATGATAAAACCCCCGCTAAAATGGCAGGTAAATATCTTGCCATTTTAGCGGGGATATTTATTTAGTTTTAATATTGTCTAATTATCTTCCTCTTCTTCATCCCCACGGGAAAAGATGGTGTTAGTCAGCAATGTAACACCGATTATAACTCCCATGACGATGAAGATGCCAAGCATACCAAGCCCCATATATTTGAGGTTTGCGACAAAATTCATCGGCTCCACAGTAAGCATAGCGCCCCTAAGAAAGTTTAGCACTGTTTTAACCTCCCACAATCAAGTTCGAGAAGAAGCTCAGGATAAGTCCGCCCGCGATAACAGATGCTATCTGTCCGGAGGCGTTAACACCCATCGCTTGCATCAAGATGAAGTTTTCCTTATCCTCTTTCAGCGCCATCTTGTGTATGACGCGTCCTGACATCGGGAAGGCAGAAATACCAGCCGCACCGATCATCGGGTTTATCTTCTTGCCCGGCTTGAGGAATAAGTTCATAAACTTTGCAAACAGAACGCCGCCTGCGGTATCGAAAATAAACGCGATAAGACCGAGACCGATTATAAGAAGCGTCTGATATGAAAGGAACTCGTCGGCCTGCATGCGCATTGCTATTGTAATACCGAGGAATATCGTTATCAGGTTTGCAAGCACCTTCTGAGCTGTTTCCGAAAGGGAGTTAAGAACACCACATTCGCGGATCAGGTTCCCGAACATCAAAAAGCCTACGAGTGCAACGGAAGCCGGCGCTATAAGACCCGCTATCGCAGTAATTATTATCGGGAAAAGAATACGCGTCTTACGCGACACTTTGCGCTCAACGTATTCCATACGTATCATACGTTCTTTTTTAGTCGTCAGAAGCTTAATTACCGGCGGCTGAATGATCGGCACAAGGGACATGTATGAATACGCAGCAACCATTATCGGGCCAAGATATTTTGAGCCAAGCTTCATGGCGACGACAATTGATGTCGGGCCATCGGCAGCGCCGATGATAGCAATTGAAGCCGCATCTCTAAGATCAAAGAAAACGGATGCAAGGCAAAGAGTGAAGAAGATACCGAACTGTGCCGCCGCACCGAACAGCATAAGCTTTGGATTCGAGAGCAGCGGGCTGAAATCACACATCGCCCCTATTCCTATAAAAAGAATCAGCGGGAAAAGTTCTGTCGCTATACCGGCGTCGAAAAGCTGTCCTAACGGCTCAACAGCGCCTGTCATCGGCAGGTTAACTAATATCGTGCCGAAACCTATTGGCAGGAGAAGTGACGGCTCCATATCCTTTGCAATGGCAAGGTAGATGAGAACGCCGCCGATTATCCACATCACAACCATCTGCCACGTAATATTGAGAAGGTTTTCGTATAATATTTCCACCCGTTTTTATGCTCCGATTATTTTCTTGTTATGTAGCCCGCAAAAGGCGGGTATTTTTTAATTCCTTATCCGAGAATCGAGAATGAAGCAAAGAGTGCTGAAAGAAGCGAGGCAACAAGCGAAACAACCGTAATTTGAGTGTTAATTGAAGGACCGGCCGTATCCTTGAAGGGGTCACCTACGGTGTCGCCGACAACGGCAGCTTTGTGAGCATCCGAGCCTTTACCGCCCTCGTTGCCAGCCTCAACATATTTCTTCGAGTTGTCCCACAGGCCGCCCGAGTTCGACATGAACATAGCAAGGAAAAGACCGCTTATGATGTTGCCGAGCAAATATCCTCCTATCGCTGATACCAACGACGATGAATGAGAGTGCGTAAACAATTGTCTGTGACGGGATCATATATTTATCTCCTCAAATATTAATTTCACAACGTAAAGGATTGAGTGAAATTACTATTATGACTTACGAAACTCTCGTCCACCTCAACAATATTACTATGAACTATCTCCTGTGTCAATAAAGACAACTTATTATTTACATAGCGTCAACATAAACAAAACCTTCATCATAAATATTTACATAGCCATTTAATTATTCCCGAGCAGAAAAATGAAAACTACAACATTATTATCATAACAATCTGCAAGCGTATAAGAACATACCAACAAAAAAATTTACAGTCGTCTTGTATTATGACACGAAGCAGATATACTAATGATATATAGGTAGAATTTCGTATATACGCATGTGAGGAGTAAAACAATACTATTCTCATAACTAAAAATTAACACAAGCATAAAAGGCCGCACAAAGTGTCATACACTATACTAAATAACACTTGACAATAAAGAAAAAGTCCGTGTATAATAAATGATGTCGTTATGCACGCCCGGGGTGAGCTATTTTTTTGCGCTTGCAAAAAGCAAAGCGCACCGCCGGATTTTTTTACGGAGGAGGTGCAGCGAGGTGAAGAGAACATACCAGCCGAAAAAGCTCCAGCGGCAGAGGGAGCATGGCTTCATGAAGAGAATGAGCACGGCAAACGGACGCAAGGTACTCAAGAGAAGACGCGCGAAAGGCAGAGCCCGGCTCTCCTATTGATAAAACCGATAAGATTTTAAAAGACCCGCCGCCGCCCGATCGGCAATAGGTTGCCGCTGGCTGGAAGGAGGGTTTTCGGTTTTATTACGGTATAGAAAAAAGCACAAAATAAGTGTATCAAAAAAAGAAAAAGAGGCCGGATATGAAATACCCCGCGGTATGTGAGAATAAACTTTTCTCCGCCGCTTACTCAAAAGGCAAAAAACACACCGGCCGTTACGCCGTTGTTTACGCGTTGCGCGACAGGTACCCTAAAAACACGGCGGTAAGCAGGCTTGGCTTGACTGTCACAAAGAAACGCGGCGGAGCCGTTGTCCGAAACAGGATTAAACGCGTGCTTCGCGAAGCTTATCGCGCCGTCGACACCAAATATGGCGTCAAGGGTGGTTATATCATCATTATTGTTGCCCGCGACGCGGCAGCAAAGGCAAAAACTCCCGTGGTGGCAGCCGATCTTGCTACATCGTTTGATGCTCTCGGGCTTTTATTGCGCGGTGAAACCTCTTCTTCTGACGCCGATGTTAAAATCAGTGAAAATACGGGTGAAAAAACGGACGAAACCGTCCACTTTTCAGTTAACGAAAGCACTATAAGCGACCTTGACAAAATAAGCTCTGAAAACACGCGCGACGTCGAGGAAGCTGATGGCGCCGATGGCTCAAATAAGGCAAAAGAGCAATGAAAAAGGTTACCGTTTGCTTAATACGCCTTTATCAACGCTATATATCGCCGCTTAAATCAAGGCCAAGCTGCCGCTTTGTGCCCACATGTTCTGAGTATGCGATAGAAGCAATTGAAAAACGCGGGTTTTTTATCGGGACGCTTCTTGCCATCTGGCGTATTTTACGATGTAATCCCTTTTGCAAAGGTGGAATTGACCCCGTTCCCGAGAAAAAAAGCAAAAGAAGCGATAAACCCGACACGCCGAATGACGATAAAAGCAGCCAAGGTGACATGTAAGCAAGGTATTTTAATGGGGTGCGATGCGTCTTTAATCAGAAGAGTATTTAATTCGTACGGGTATGGTGCATAATACATTAAATGATAATTAAATTTGAAAAGGACATGCCCGTTCCCCCGGCGAGTGCGGCGGCCCGGGGGGTATGAATCGAAGGCCGCGGACAAGCGACGGCTCTGCCCGTCGAAAAATTAACAATCAACAATAAACATCAAAAAGAAACACCGACACATTTGTCGGTAAAGGAAAAAGGATGCGTATTAAAAGGAAAAACACAGCGCTTTTTGCTTCATTCAATAAGCTGATTGCGGTCACATTTGCCGTTTTGCTCATTGCATTATCTTTTGCAGTAATAATTTCTGCAGAAACCGAAGGCGTTACAACAGATGGCAATACTACACAAGCAGATACGGCAACCGACAGTGGAACAAATACCGGCACTGATACGGGCACGGGAACAGGAACGGATACCATCAATGTTGAGGAAGATTCCGGACGCGGTTTTAAGCTGACGGACATTCTCCTTATTCCGATGGGTTTCATCATTCGCATATGCTACTCTATAACTGGTAACTATGCGCTTGCCCTTCTTCTTTTTGCTATCATCATGCAGTTAATTCTTTTGCCGCTTGGTATCAAGCAGCAGAAAAACAGCATAAAACAAGCCCGCCTTCGTCCGAAGGAGCTTGCGATACGCAAAAAATATGCCGGGCGCAACGACGCCGTTACAAAGCGGAAGGTTAATGAAGAAATTTTAGCTCTTTATCAAGAGGAGCAGTTCAATCCCGCCAGCGGATGTTTGCCGCTTCTTTTACAGCTTCCGATTATCTTCGCCCTTTTCGCCGTCGTAAAGAATCCGCTGACTTATATCTGCCGCTTCAGCACATCTACAATTGCTGCGCTTAAGGCTTTTGTAAAATCAGCAGGCGTCACGCCAACCGTCGGATACGAAGAAATCAACATTATTTCATATATCAAAGAACATTCAATAACAAACATCCCGTCAATTCCGACCCTTTCAGCTTCCGATATCGCTGGAATGCCTGACTTAACGGTTTTCAACGGGGCTATCGATCTTTCGGCGGCACCGAGCAGCAAGTCAATTTTCAGCTGGATTATGCTCATCCCGGTGCTGACGTTTGTCGCTATGTTCGTGTCTCAGACAATAACAAAAAAAATCACTTACAGACCGGACACAGACCAGTCCACTCAGGCTTCTATGAAAATTATGGAGTGGATGATGCCCCTGATGAGCGTTTATTTTGCCTACATCGTACCGGCTGCTATCGGCCTTTACTGGATATACCGCAATATTCTTGCGCTCATACAGCAGGTTGCCCTTGCAAAAATTTATCCTCTTCCTCATTTCACCGAGGAAGAGCTTAAGGCAGCAGAACGTGAATATCTTGGCAAAAAGCGTCCACCATCGAAGAGAACTGCCGATCCTAACAGGCCAAAGGTACGCTCTCTCCATAGGATAGACGAGGATGACGACGATCAAGAGACCGCAGTCCCCGCCGCAGTTAACACTGGTAAAAAGGAACAAGACAAAAACAAGCCGTCCATCATCGAGACAGCACCGCTGAAGCGCGATAATGCCAACAGCAGCACAACAAGCAAAAACAGCGGTGGCTCTTCTGGAGAGGAGGACGGCTCCGGAGAATAAATAAAAACGGAGCGCTTACCGTAATGAAAAAAGAACTTATCGTAACGGGAAAGACAATTGATGAGGCTATGGCCAACGCCGCAGAACAGCTCGGCGAAAAAATGAGCGAAAACATTGAATACGAGATCCTCGAGTTTCCCAAAAAAGGTATACTTGGCATAGGCAGCTCACCGGCAAAAATCAAAGTCATTTATACAGTCCCGGATGAAGATCCGGCTCTTGAGCTTGTAAATATGCTTATACGCTCAATCGGTCTCAAGGCAACAGCCGTCGCTTCAAATGGCGCAGAAGGCGAGCATAAAATTGAAATCACAGGCGAAGATGCCGGGGTTCTCATCGGTCACCACGGCGAAACACTCGACGCTCTTCAGTATATAGCAAACCTTGCCGCCAACAGACGTGCGCCGGTCGATGAAGATGGCACAAAGAAGCAATACACCAAGGTGATAATCGACGTTGAGAACTACAGAAAAAAGCGCGAGGAAACGCTTCGCGCCCTTGCCCGCAGAATGGCGGCTCGCGTTCTCAAATATAAAAGAAGTATCACCCTTGAGCCGATGAATCCATACGAACGCAGAATCATCCACTCTGAAATACAAGGCATCGACGGCGTCTCAACACATTCAATAGGCGTCGATAACGACCGTAAAATAGTCATTACTCTCGACCGCGGCGACAAGCCCGCAGTGTGATAGCAATAAATAGTGCAAAATTAAGAAGCCAAGCTTAGTGAATTAAGCTTGGCTTCTTTTGTAATGATATACCAAGGGGTTTCACCCCTTGGAAACCCCGCCATAGGGGCCATGCCCCTTTGGAATCCCGACATAATGTTATGGTTCTTTGCTTCTTTCTTTCCTAAAGAAAGAAGCAGGGGTTCAGGGGACAGCGTCCCCTGACGTTCTTCTCCATCAGAGGGCGGAGCCCTCTGGTGTCTACTAAAAAACAAAAAGCCAAGCTATTTGCTTGGCTTCGCAATCGTATTACCGTTTATAAACATCGCCTGCGATTTTGACGGCGTCGGTTGCGTCGGCACCGTAGAAGTCAGCGCCGATTTTACGCGCTACGGTTTCTGTGAGGACGGCTCCGCCGACCATCACAAGGCACCCGGGCACTGCCTTTTTAATTTCGGCAATAGTTTTTTCCATTGACGCGACGGTGGCTGTTGTCAGGGCGGAAAGTCCGGCAAGACGCGCGCCTGTACGCTTTATAGCGGCGACGATATCTTCAGCGGGAACGTCGCGCCCGAGGTCGACGACATCATATCCGTGGCTTTCAAGCAGTACGCGGACAATGTTTTTACCAATATCATGAACATCACCCCTAACGGTGGCGAGGACAATAACGCCGCCTGATTTACCGCTGCCGCCTTCGCTTTTTGCGATAGCGGCTTTTACAGCGTCAAAAGCAGCTTTTGCGGCGTCGGCGCTACGCATAAGCTGGGGCAGGAATATCTTGTTTGACTCAAAACCACGGCCGACTTCTTCAAGCGCCGGTATTATCTCACCGTTTATAACGTCCATTGCCAGCATTGATGAAACAGCCTCGGCAGCGAGTGCTCCTGCGTCGGTGATAAGGCCGTTTATGATGGCGTCCTTGAGCGTTTTCTGTGATTTTTGCGCAGTAACCGACTGACTTTCCGCCACTTGTGCTTTTGCTGTTGAAGTTTGCAGTGTCTGCACTGCCGGATGCGCGGCGGCGTATGCCGTATAAGCGGCGGCGCCGGGGTCAAGAGCATGAAGCAGCCTATATGCATGGTAAGCGCCTAACATAATATCGCTTTGCGGGTTCATGATAGCAGCGGACAGACCATGTTCCATAGCAAGGGTGAAAAACGCAGCGTTTACAGTATCACGTGAAGGCAGACCGAACGAAACATTTGACACCCCGAGCACAGTTGGAACACCGTACCTCTCCCTGACAAGCGATAAAGCATCGAGCGTCACGGCGGCGGCAGCGGGGTCTGCGGCGACTGCCATCGTTAAAGTGTCGATGATGATGTCCTTTTTATCAATACCGTACTCCGCCGCCGTTTTTATAATGCGGCCGGCGATTTCCGCGCGACCTTCCGCTGTGTCCGGTATGCCGTTTTCGTCAAGCGTAAGGCCCACAACGACACCACCATACTTTTTAACGAGCGGGAAAATAGCGTCCATAACATCGCGCCTACCGGAAAGGGAGTTGACAAGCGGTTTGCCGTTATATATGCGCATTGCGGCGGCAAGAGCATCGGCGTTTGCGCTGTCAAGCTGCAGCGGCAGGTCAAGCGTTGCCTGTATTTCACCTACAATGGCTGTGAGCGCGGCGGTTTCATCTATATCGGGCAGCCCCGCGTTTACATCAAGTATGTGAGCGCCCGCATCACGCTCCTCGAGGGCGATTTGCGTGATTGTTGAATAGTCCCTCGCCCGCAGCGCAGCTTTCAGCTTCGGCTTGCCGGTCGGGTTGATTCGTTCGCCGATTATAACTGTGCCACTATCGCCGCCTATGACAACGCGCCGCGAATATGAGGTGACAACGGTATCATTTTTCTTCGTGGGCGGGGTTAGCTTGATATCGCGGCAGGAGGCAACTGTCTGACGTAAAAATTCCGGCGTAGTCCCGCAGCAACCGCCGGCAACGGCGACACCGGCTGACATCATGCGCTTTACAGACGCAGCAAAAACATCTGGTGTGATGTTGTAAACGGCGCGCCCGTCGACGTCATGTGGCATACCGGCATTCGGGTTGACGATAACGGGAACAGATGCGGCTTCAAGCAATGCTGGAATGTGTTTTTCCATCTCAAGCGGGCCGAGCCCGCAGTTTAAACCGAGAGCGGTGACGCCAAGCCCTTCAAGCACAGCAACTGCTGTCGGAATGTCGGCACCGGTGAGAAGCCGCCCGTTTTCATCAATTGTCATCGTCACAAAGATCGGCAAAGAGCTATTTTCCTTTGCTGCGATGACGGCTGCTTTTATTTCATATAAATCCGTCATCGTTTCAATGAGGATAGCGTCACAATAATCACGCCCAGCAACAACAACATCGGCGAAAACGGAGACAGCTTCCTCAAAGGGGAGGTCGCCCATCGGCGCAAGAAGACGCCCCGTCGGTCCTATGTCAAGGCAAACGGCGCGCTCGCCCCCTGCGTCACGAACAGCGCGGCGCGCTATCTCGCATGCGGCGCGGACAGCTTCTGCATAATCAGCACGGCGCAGGCGGTTTGTCGAAAATGTATTGGTTTTTATCATGTCGCAGCCGGCGTCAAGGTACGCTTTGTGTACGGCGTAAACCTCCTCCGGATGCGTCAGTGTCCACGCGTCTGACGAAAGACCGGCGCCGAGCCCGCGCGATTGAAGCATTGTACCCATAGCACCGCAGAAAAAGACGGGTTTATGACCGATCAGCTCTATCGGATTCACTTTTATATCACCTCATATATAATTATCGTAGAGTAAATTATCTTATAGTAAAACGCCACGGGCGCAGGCGGTCGGCTTCAGCAGCGTAGTCGATACCGATGCGGGGCGACGCTTCAATTTTATCGGGACGGTATCCGTCGTCCTCACACCAAATGATGCCTGAGTCAACAAGCGACACCCCGTTGTGATTGCGTGTTATGCCGAGCGCGCGCGTTAAAAGGCCGGGACCGGGTGCGCCTTCAACACCGCGTATTAAAACGGCTTCGGGATGACCGGCAGGACCTGTGACAATATTGAAAAGGTTGTGTATCCCGTAGCAAAGGTAAACGTACGCCACACCCCCCTCAAGGTAAAGGGTTCGGGTGCGCTCTGTCATACCTCGGTGGGCATGGCAGGCGGTGTCCTCCTCGCCGTAATAACATTCAGTTTCCGTGATTCTGCGCCGAATGATACTTCCATCTTCACTTTTCACACAAAGGAGCTTGCCGCATAGGGCAGGAGCAACCTCAGTTGCAGGTAAAAGGTAAAAATCTCGTGGGATAATCAGCATAACAAAAGATACTTTCCATCTGTTTTTGGTTATTATAGCATAGACATAATGCTTTGTGCGCGCTGAAAACGATATAAAACGGCGTATCACGTAAATTTTGTGATATAATTACAGCAAAATGATAATTTTGGGAGATTAAATACATGAAAATTGCCGTTATAACCGGTGCAAGCTCCGGTATGGGGCGCGAGTTTGCTTTACAGCTTCCTAAGTGGGAGAAATTCGACGAAATATGGGTTATTGCCCGCCGGCGGGAGCGTTTAGAATCGCTCGAAGCTGAAATTGGCGTGCGGACTCGCGTGTTTGCGCTTGACCTGACGCGAGAAGAAAGCTTTGACGAATACGCAGCAGCGCTTGCTGAGTGCAAGCCAGAGGTTTCTGTCCTTGTAAACTGCAGCGGTTACGGGAAATTCGGAAAATATGATGAAATCCCGCTTGACGATAGCATCGGGATGATACGTCTTAATAGCGAAGCTGTTGTACGGATGACAACACTGACGCTTCCTTACATGAAAAAAGGCTCAAAGATAGCTAATCTCGACTCGCTTTCGTCGTTTCAGCCTGTTCCTTATATGGCTGTCTACGGAGCAACAAAGGCGTTTGTGCTCGGCTATACGCGCGCTCTCGGACGTGAGCTTGTCCCGCGTGGCATCAAAACAATAGCTATCTGCCCGGGGTGGGTGGCAACGGAGTTCTTTGATCGTGCAACAACGACAAACGATAAAGCCGTCGTTTATTATAACCGCGTCTATAAGGCAGATGAAGTGGTGAAAACAGCGCTTCATGATATGTACCGCACAAAAAAGGACGTGTCAATCCACGGATTTCCCGTCAAAGTTCAGGTCTTCCTCGTTAAGCTCCTCCCTCATAAACTTGTGATGAGGGTTTGGTTAAAGCAGCAAAAGCATATTTAAGGGGGCATCAGGGGACGCTGTTCTCTGACATACTTCCACTCCAAAGGGCTCCGCCCTCTGGACACCCGCCAAAGGGGCCATGCCCCTTTGGAATCCCAATAAAAAGCCACGGCGGTGTGAATCACCGCCATATTATTATGGTTCTTTGCTTCTTTCTTTCCTAAAGAAAGAAGCGGGGGTTAAAGGAGACAGCGTCCCCTGGCGCTTTCCCTTCTCAATTTGACATATCAACTGACAGTTGATATAATGATTTTGAAGAACTAAACCAATAAGTGCTGGTCATGGTAAGTGTTATATGATAGCTTAAACTTACAAAACAACACAGGAGGTACTACACACACATGGAAATAATGTTTGCGGATGTAATTAAGCAATTGCGGCAGGAGAGAGGTATCAGCCAGGAGGTATTGGCAAACGAATTCGGCATAACGGTACAGGCGGTATCTAAATGGGAGAACAAATTGTCATGCCCGGATATATCTCTTTTACCGCTGATCGCCGGATACTTCGGCATATCAATTGATTATCTTCTCACAGGTATGGAGCACGAACCTCAGGCAAAAACGAAAGTACCGGACGTTGAGCTTCCTTCGATTACACGGTCAGATGAGCCGAAGCCGGGATACATCAACATAAAAAGCGACTTTTATACTTACGATCCTGATGACAACGCTCTTTACATAGCACGCATATATCGCGGCTGCGTTGTTGGCCTTGACGAATACGATGAAACCGAACCTTTCGCCGTTTCGCTTCCCGACGGCGTCACCGAGCTTCATATATACGGGAATACCACAATTGAGGGCAATGTAAACGCAAATGTAACTGTACACGGTGATTTGATCTGCGGTAATGTTGCAGGTGACGTACAAGTTGTCGGTGGTAATATCAACTGCGGTGATGTCGGTGGCAATGTAACCTCTGATATTGATGTTAATTGCGGCGACGTGAGTGGCAATGTTACTTGCGATGGAGATGTCAGCTGTGGTGACGTCGAGGGTAATGTTTCTTCTGACGGTGATGTCAACTGTGGCGACATTGGTGGCAGTTTAAGCGTAACAGGTGGCTCTGTCAGCTGTGGCGATGTAGAAGGCAATGTTTCTGCGGACGGTGATGTCGATTGCGGTGACGTTGAGGGCAACATAAGCGTCAACAGTGGAAATGTTGATTGTGGCGATGTTGAGGGCGATGTTTCCGTACAGAACGGCTCTGTCAGCTGCGGTGATGTTGAGGGCAATATCTACGCTGATTCCGTCCAATGTAATGATTAATCTTTAATAAATTTAATAATTACTTCTTCCCTCCCCTTGACAACGTAACATTGTTACTGTATAATTCTGTTGTAACATTGTTACGGGCGCACGAAGGGAGGGAGGATGTGTTTTATGGGCACAACTGATCGCTCTGATGATAACGAGAATATGATTAATAACAGCGGCAATTCAGGCGAAAACAATCAGCAAAGCGATGAGCTTATATCAAAAAAGGAACTGCTCGAAAAATACGGCATCTCATACGGAACTTTATATAGATGGCGACGGCTTGGGTTGATACCTGACGAGTGGTTCATCCGCCGCTCAACTTATACAGGTCAGGAAACATTTTTCCCGAGAGAACTCGTATGCGCCCGCGTTGAGCTTATACTTGAAAACCGCGATGAAACATCGCTTGAAGAGCTTGCGCGTCGCGTAAGAAAAAAGGATGATGGTGACGACGGCTCCGCTGCCCTCATCATTGAAACGGCCGGAGGTTCTCGCCGCATTCCCATCACCGAAATTAAAACTGTTAAATTAAAATACGGTGGACGTGAAGTAGATATAACTAATATTTTTAAGGAGCTTAGCATATGAACGACGCGATTATATCAGGGAGTGGCAGCATAAGCGGCGGCGAATATAGAAATGTAAAGATAAGCGGAGCAGGAAAAGTTTCGGGGGATTTAAAGTGCGAATCATTTACCTGCTCAGGAGCTTCAACTGTAGAAGGACGCATCGAATGTAATAGTTTTGCCTGCTCCGGCGCGACAAAAGTAAAAGGTGACCTAAAAAGCACGGGGACTGTTAAAATTTCAGGGTCAACAGCAATCAGCGGTACGGTTACTGCCGGTGACATTCACTCGTCGGGATCATTCCATTCTGAAAAAACCGTTTCTGCAAGCTCATCCGCCAATATGTCCGGTTCAACACGTATTGACGGCGATCTCGTAGCTGAAAATATTTCGATAAGCGGTTTAATCAACATTAGCGGGCTTGTAAACGGCGGTAATATATCGATAAGCCCGAATGGCAACAGCCGAACAGGAAGCATTGGCGGAACAAATATCACGATAAAAAATGACTCCCCGAATATTGTTAACTTTTTCTCGAAATTGTTTTCAAATAACAACTCTGTTTTCTCCCTTCAGACTGATTTAATAGAGGGCGATAAAATCGAGATTTTCAATACAAAGGCAAAGCTTGTCCGCGGTGGTGTTGTTACCATCGGCGACGGGTGCGAAATCGACCGGGTTGAATACTCCGAATCGATCACTTTCAGCGATCACTCAAAAATCGGTGAGATGGTCGAAATATAAAACATAACAACCGGCTATCTGATGTGCATTATCGCTTACTTAATCTGATAAGTAACCAAACTTTCGATACAATTTCCTCCAAAAAAATACAAAAAACCGGCTTGAATCCTAACAGCCGGTTTTTTGTTTCGTATTTTTAGCTTATATCATTTTCCTGTTACTTTGTTTTCAATATGTGTTTTCAGCAGCAAATAATTTTATCATATATGTTTATATCAGCATTTTATAAATACGATAATAAAAATAGAAAATAACTCTGCATAAATTAAAATAAACTCAATTTAAATTAAATCGCCGTCTTAATTGTATATATTGTTATGTTTAAGCTTTTTAAACTATTTAATTTCTCCGTATACATGAACAAACTGCACAATAAAACTTGTTTTGCATGAGTAAATTCGTAATTATGCCGATTGAAAATAAACTATAGAAATATTAGACTAAAAATGGTTTTATTAATGGAGGTGGTCGATATGGTTTCCCTTGAAAAAAAAATAATAGCCGAAGGAAAAATCGGTGAAGGGGATATTCTAAAAGTAGACTGCTTCCTTAACCATCAGATAGATGTCAATTTCCTCCAAGAAATTGGCAAAGAATTTTATAACCTTTTTGGAAATTGCGGCGTTAACAAGATACTTACCATTGAAGCCTCTGGCATAGGTATAGCTTGTATTACGGCGCAGTTTTTTAATTGTCCCGTCGTTTTCGCGAAAAAATCAAAAACCATAAACATATCCGGTGATGTTTACGTTACACGTGCCTATTCGTACACTCATCAATGTTATTTCGACGTCACCGTGTCACGTGAATTTTTAGGGCCGAAGGACCGTGTTTTGATAATTGATGATTTTCTCGCTAAAGGCAGTGCTCTTGAAGCGCTTGTTGCTTTAACGAATATTGCTGGATGTGAGCTTGTCGGAGCCGGCATTGTTATCGAAAAGGCATATCAGGGCGGGGGAGATGCCATACGTAAAAAAGGAATCAGGGTCGAATCACTCGCGAAGATATCTTCCATGAGCCAAAAAGATGGCATCAAGTTCATTTAATTCTTTCTTCTCTTTATAAATCACGCATGAATCAAATATAAAACTTTTGCGTGAGCACAACTAATTATCTGAATGTCTTGAGGTGATGTTGATAACATCCCTCTGACTTATAAATTTTATGGAGGATTAAGATGTTTAAAAAGCTTATTTCGCTTTTCCTTGCGGTGGTATTCGTATTCACAGCCGCCATTTCTCTCGCTTCCTGCGGTGAAGGCTCCGGCAACGATGACGAAAACCCTGTATCGGTTGATAAGTCTCTCATTAAAGGTGATCCCTCTGCCATCAAGGTAGGCGTTGTTCTCGTCGGAGATGAAAACGAAGGTTACACCTACTCTCACATCAAAGGCATTGAAAATGCCGCTGCTGCTCTCGGCATTGCAAAATCCCAAATCTTATGGAAGTACTCTATTTCTGAGGACTCCGCTTGCGGTGACGCAATCACAGACCTTGTTCAGCAAGGATGTGACATCATTTTCACAAACTCCTATGGTCACCAGACCTACGCTGAACAGGCTGCAAGAGAAAATCCTGATGTGATTTTCGTCGCCATGACGGGCGATACTGCTAAGAAAGCAGGTCTTCCTAACTTCTGCAACGCATTCACTAAAATTTATGAAGCTCGTTATGTCTCAGGCGTTGTCGCCGGTCTCAAGCTCAAGGAACTCATTGAGAAAGGTGAGCTTACAAAAGAAAAGCGTCCTGAGAACTTTGACAAAAACGGCAACATTAAGATCGGTTACGTCGGCGCTTTCAACTACGCTGAAGTCGTTTCCGGTTATACAGCTTTCTACCTCGGTGTCAAGAGCGTAGTCAATAATGTTGTCATGCAGGTTCAGTACACGAACTCCTGGTTCCACCCGACAGCCGAGGCTACAACTGCTGAAGCTCTAATCGCCGACGGTTGCGTTATAATCAGTCAGCATGCTGACTCCACAGGCGCTCCGTCAGCCTGCCAGTCTGCTTACGAAGACGGTAAGCTCGTTTTCTCAGTCGGATACAACATTTCTATGCTTAAGGTTGCTCCCGATGTAGCTCTTACATCTGCTACAAACAACTGGGATAGATATTATGCTTATGCTCTCCTTCAGATGATAAACGGCGAGCCTGTTGCAACAAACTGGGCTGAAGGCTTCGAATCCGACGCTGTTGCTATAACAAAACTCGGTAAGAATGTCGCCGAAGGAACAGCCGAATACGTCGAAGGTGTTATTGAAAAAATCAAAAAAGGCGAGCTTCAAGTGTTTGACACAAGCACGTTCACTGTAAATGGTCAGACAGTAACCGAAGCATTTGCAACCGACACTGACGGTGACTTCGTTAACGACGCAGATAATGCTGTCTTTGACGGTTATTATCACGAGTCTTATTTCCAGAGCGCTCCTTCATTCTCACTTCGCATTGATGGTATATACGAAGCCCGCGAGTTTGAAGACTAATACGCTCTGATATAAAGCATAACTCACAACGCATCATACATAAGACACCCAATCGTTGAAAAATCAGCAAAGGGAAGCCGCAATCCCGGCTTCCCTTTGCAAGTTTTAAAGCAAGTAACATCGCAAATATAAAAAAACGGAACAATCGGGGGTTATTTCACTTTGGAACACACCTGTGCCGTCCGGATGGTTAATATAACGAAAACATTTGGGCGTGTAATCGCAAACAAATCCGTTACTCTTGAGATAAAACGGGGGGAAATCCTTTCCCTGCTTGGTGAAAACGGCAGCGGCAAGACGACACTCATGAATATGCTGTCCGGTATTTATTATCCCGACAGCGGTGAAATTTACGTAGACGGTAAAAAAGTTTCGATCCGCTCGCCAAAGGATGCATATGCCCTTAAAATCGGCATGATACATCAGCATTTTAAGCTGATTGACGTATTCACTGCTGCCGAAAACATCGTTCTCGGGCAAGAGACCGATAAAAAGCTCACAAAAAAGCAAATTGCCGCGAAAATCAAGGAAATCTGCGATAAATACGGCTTTGACGTTGACCCTGACCAGAAAGTTTACAACATGAGCATCTCGCAGAAGCAGACGCTTGAAATAGTAAAGGTTCTGTACCGCGGTGCTGATATACTTATACTTGATGAGCCGACAGCAGTTCTAACTCCACAGGAAACTGAAAAGCTCTTTGGCGTTATACGCCGTATGCGTGACCACGGACATGCTATTGTCATCATCACGCATAAGCTGCACGAAGTTTTAACTGTCTCCGACCGCGTAGCTATACTGCGAAAAGGCGAATTTGTAGGCTCTGTTAAAACATCAGAAGCAACGGAGCTTTCCCTTACCGAGATGATGGTTGGACGCAAGGTGGAGCTTGCAATAGAGCGTCCGGAGCCTGTTAATCCGGTGAAACGTCTTGAAGTTCGCAACCTGACCGTTGTCAACTCCGATGGTTTGAAAGCGCTTGACAACGTAAACTTTGACCTATACAGCGGCGAAATACTTGGTATTGCAGGAATTGCCGGCTGCGGTCAGAAGGAGCTGCTTGAAGCAATCGCAGGACTTGTCCGCACAGAGCCCGGTAGCAGAATCGTTTATTATGCGCCGGGTGAGGAGCACGAGGAGAAACATCTTATAGGCAAATCGCCAAAAGAGATAAAAAACCTTGGCATTATATTGTCGTTCGTTCCTGAGGATAGGCTTGGAATGGGGCTTGTCGCTTCTATGGGCATGGCGGGCAACATGATGCTGAAATCATACGATGAGGGCGGACGTATTTTCACGGAACGCCGCACTCCGCGTAAATTAGCGGAGGAAATTAAGGCTGAGCTTGATGTTTCCACCCCCTCAATTAACACGCCTGTCAGCCGTCTCTCCGGCGGTAACGTGCAGAAAGTCCTCGTCGGACGTGAAATTTCCGCAGCTCCGTCTGTTTTAATGACAGCGTATGCCGTCCGGGGCCTTGACATAAACACATCTTATGCTATTTACCACCTGTTAAATGAGCAAAAGAAGAAAGGCGTCGCCCTTATATATGTCGGCGAAGACCTTGACGTTCTGCTTGCGCTATGCGACCGCATTCTTGTCCTGTCAGCAGGACGCGTGACGGGTATTCTTGACGGCAGGCGGGCAACAAAAGAGGAAGTTGGCCTTCTTATGACGACGGCCGAAGGCATGAAAGCCGACGTTTCAGGAAAGGAGGGCGCACATTCATGAGTGAAAGCATAAATAAAAGTACAAACGCACCTGAAAACAACAATAATATGGATGAAAATAAACAAGCCGTTGTGGATAATCATGTGTCTGATGAAAAATCAGAAGCGCTGAAGGTAAAAGAGCCTTTCCTTCGCATCGCAAAGCGCGACTACACCCCGTTTACAATTGCCTCTTGTATCCGCGCGCTTGGCATTTTAATTGCTCTTATTATATCCGCTTTATTTATCGTCCTTATAACAGACCTCAACCCGTTGAAAGTTTATGTTTCCATGTTCTCCGGCGCTTTCGGCACCGCAACGCGCACATGGATTACAATCCGCGATGTAATGTTTCTTCTCTGCATCAGCGTAGGACTTGCCCCCGCTTTCAAAATGCGCTTCTGGAACATTGGTGCTGAGGGGCAGGTGCTTATAGGCGCTCTTGTCACCGCCGCATCCATGATTTATCTAAGTAATCTGCCGACATACGCACTCCTTATATTAATGTTTATTTTAAGCATCATCGCCGGCGCCCTTTGGGGGCTTCTGCCTGCTATTTTCAAGGCAAAATGGAACACAAACGAAACGCTTTTTACGCTGATGATGAACTATGTCGCAATACAGCTCGTTGAGTTTTTTGTCGACATATGGGATAAAAAGCAATCACATTCCGTCGGTCAGATTAACTCCGAAACTATGGCGGGATGGATCCCGTCAGTCTTCGGAATGAAGTATTTTTATAATGTCGTAATCGTCGTTATATTAACAATATTCGTTTATATTTACCTCAAGTATACAAAGCACGGCTATGAAATAGCAGTCGTCGGCGAATCGATAAACACAGCAAAATACGCCGGCATAAACGTGCGCCGTGTTATAATCCGCACTATGCTTCTCTCCGGCGCTATATGCGGACTTGCCGGTTTTATTGAAGTTGCAGGAATATCGCATACTATATCAAAGGCATCGGCGGGCGGCCTTGGTTTTACTGCTATCATCGTCGCATGGCTCTCGAAATTCAACACGCTCGCTATGGCGGCCGTATCGTTTCTCATTGTTTTTCTTGATCGTGGTGCTGTTCAGATAGCAACGGACTTCGGTCTCAACGAATATGCTTCCGAAATAATCATGAGCATAATACTCTTCTTCATTCTCGGCTCTGAGTTCTTCATAAATTACCGCCTAATCTTCCGCCGCAGCAAAAGAAAGGGGGCAGACGTAAATGACGCTTGATTCTCTTATTTCTTGGATAAACGCAGCTGTTATATTCGGCACCGTCATAATGTTCGGCTCCGTCGGTGAAATCATAACTGAAAAATCCGGCAACCTGAACCTCGGAGTGCCCGGCGTGATGTATCTCGGCGGCATCGCATCAATAGCCGGCGCTCACTTTTACGAAAACTACACCGATGAACCAAGCAAGATAATTTGTCTTATAATAGCCCTCCTTGCCGGAATTATCGCATCTGCTCTCGGCGGACTTTTATATTCGTTTCTTACAATAACACTTCGCGCAAATCAAAATGTAACAGGTCTTACACTTACAATTTTCGGCTCAGGTATCGCTAACTTCTTCGGCGGCTCGCTTAACAAGCTTTCAGGCGGCGTCGGTCAGATATCAGTCTTGACTACAAGCGCTGCTTTCCGCACAAAGATTCCGTGGATATCAAGCGCCTTCGGACGTGTAAGCGAAATCTTTTTCAACTATAACTGGATGGTGTATCTTGCCATCATAATTACCATCGCCGCTGACTATTTCCTTTACAGGACTCGCACAGGTCTTAACCTTCGAGCCATCGGCGAAAACCCGGCAACGGCCGACGCCGCAGGCATCAATGTAACGCGCTACAAATACCTTGCAACATGCATCGGCTGTGCAATATCCGGCCTTGGCGGTACATTTTACGTCATGTGCTACATCAAAGGCACATGGGAGAACAGCGGAACAATTGAAGCGCTTGGCTGGCTTGCCGTAGCTCTTGTCATATTCACCATGTGGCGTCCGTTAAACGCTATCTGGGGTTCTTACATTTTCGGCGCTTGCTTCTGGCTCAATATTTATATGCCCTCGTCCATTTCCAAATCTCTTTCGTCAATTTTAGGCTTAAAGCAGATAACTCACCTGCAAAACATTTATAAAATGCTGCCATATGTCGTCACTATAATCGTCTTAATAATCGTAAGCCTTCGCAAGAAAAAGGAGAATCAAGGGCCTGCTGCGCTGGGTTTATCATATTTCCGCGAAGAGCGTTAAAAGACTCTCTTTTTCTGACACATTCCCTTGAAGTTAAACCTTCTGTAATAGCTTTATCAATGTCAAAACAAGAAACAGCATAATATCTTGCCCGGAGCATTAAAAATTAACATGGAAAACTCAAACACCCCTTATTTTCGCCGATGGGGAGAAATTTCGTTTATCTTCGCTACCATCTTCACAACGATGGGCGTTGCTCTTATGACAAAAGCAGACTTTGGACTGTCGATGATTGTCGCGCCTGCATATATAATCTCAGAAGTATCGGACATTCTGACGTTCGGCATGTCAGAATACATCGTGCAGGCAATTTTACTTGCAGCTCTTTTTGTCATAATCAGGCGTGTTGAGTGGCGATACGCCCTGTCATTTTTATCTGCCATCATCTATGGCGCCGTACTCGACCTTTTTATAATGATTTTCAACTCAAACAGTGTCCCGGACGATATATGGGTCAGAATTCTTCTTTACATCGTAGGGCTTTTAGCATCGGATTTTGGCGTTGCTTTATACTTCAAATCATATCTGCCGCCTTGCGCTTATGACCTTTTCGTACGTGAAGCATCAGGGCATCTTCATATTAAAATGACTAAATTTAAAATCGCATACGACTGGTCGAGTTTCGCCGTTGCTATTATACTCTCTCTTCTATTTTTCAAAGGCTTACACGGCATTGGTATCGGCACAATTGCCTGCGTCGCTGTAAACGGTCCCTTAATCGGGCTGTTCTCAAAGCTGCACTCCCGCTACATTGACTTCTCCCCTTACATATCAAAGCTTCATTCGCTTATCGCTGTAAATGCTGGTGTTGCCACTGAAAAGTAGCAGGTGCGCAACACTCAATAAATCATAATCCCCCCCCCGATTTTATAAACAAAACGGGTTTTAGCAATATCAGATTGCTAAAGCCCGTTTTATTTTACTGCTCACCGTAATTATCGGGAACATCGTTAAAACTTATATGATTATATCGTCAGGTGTGAAGTTTGACCTCGGCCGCTCATTTTGAGCGTCAGGCTTGTCTGTGTCTATTTCATTTTCGCTTTCGCGCATTATATCTTCTGTAGATGGTTTCAGTGTTGCCGTAGTACCGACAACAGTGGCGAAATCGGCATTCGGGTTCTGATAGAGTATATTTAAAACCGATATATAGTCCCTTATCATTTCGCGCGGCGTTATCATAATATCAGCGCCGGCCGCCTCAAGGCATTTTGAAAGGAAGCGTTCGGGGTCACCTTCGGCAATACGCGGCTCCCAGTTATAATAAAGAGCATGAAGCGACGTAACACGCAAAATAAGAGCAAGAAGCTCATTGTCGGAGAGACGGCGCAGGCGGATGACGGGACCTATCATATTTTTATATTCACCTGTGTCAAACCGCCCGTCGGACAAGCGGCTGCGAAGAGCTTCATAGCTGAAAAGCCCCCGGCGGCGGTCTTCAAGGAATTGCGGCGTGCCGCCCATGACAATCATAAGGTTCTCCGCGCGCCCCTGAAGGGTATCGTTGAACATTGTAAGCAGCTTTTCGTAATTATTTTCGCGGCTTATCCGGTTTGATATTTTATATAAGTTGACGCACTCGTCAATAAAGACAACAAGCCCGCGGTAACCCATCGCTGAAACGAGACGCGCTATCAGTTTGATGTAATCATACCAGTTATCATCGTCAATTATGGCGCCGATGCCGGGAAGCTGCGATTTTGCCTCTGTTTTCGTCGTAAACTCGCCGCGCAGATAGCGCATACAAGCGCTCTTGCACTCATCATTACCATTCTCGCAGGCATCAAAATACATCCCTGCAACGCGGGCAAAGTCAAAACCGCCGACGCTTGACTCGAAATTGCGAACAGTAGTATAAATCCGCTCCCGCACGGCACGGGTAAAGGCTTCACTGCCCGGTTCAAGCCCCGAAGCAGCAACATCTGTTTTCACATCTGATAGCCAGCGCGCCATTATCTGCGGCAACGCACCACCATCCGGTGATGCTTTTGATGCTAAATTTCGCATCAGCTCGCGGTATGTCGCAAGGCCTGAGCCGTTTGTGCCGCAAAGGCGGCGTTCTGTCGACAAATCAGCGTCTGCTGTAATAAAACCACGCTCAAGGGCATATCCGCGCATTAGCTGTATAAGAAAGCTCTTACCGCTTCCATAACGACCTATGATAAAGCGCATAGCAGAGCCGCCTTCCGCTGTTTTTTCAAGGTCGGAGAGCAAAGCTTCAATCTCGTCTTTGCGTCCGATGGCGACATAAGGTGCGCCGGAGCGCGGCACAACGCCGGCAGACAGGCTTGTCATAAGAGCTGACAAAATACGGCGCGGGATTTTTGGTTGCGCAGCCGGCGATTGTGCTGCTTGCGGCGTTATCGCTGCTTTTTGCGTCGTTTGATTCTCGCTTACGTTTGCTGTATTATTGCTCAAACTGTAATCTCCTCCTTGTAATCTTCTATGACGGTATAAAAGCCGTCGGCTGTCAACTCAAGTATTATATCACCTATGTTTTCATCGTCAGCGGACGCTTCATTTATGCGTGCTGCGATGTCATCCGCATAAACGCCATGTTTACGGCAAAGTTCTGCCTGCGCCACTACATCACCGGCAAGTGCCGTCGATAAAAACTCGCGGCAAACAGTGTCAAGCTTATCTATAAAGCTGCCGCCGGTTGTGTTATTACCCTGATTTTCGCTTATGGTGTCCTCTGAATCGGTTGTATTGCCATCATATCCGCCAGAAATAGCATACGGGTCGTCATTGTCTCCGCTGTTGATAAAGTTGATTTCATCTTCATCGGCTTTGTCAACATTATAACACCCGGCGATATTATTGCTTGTGCCTGCAACCTCACTCCGGGGAACACCTGTACCGTCAGTGCCGCTTATAATAGTGTCACTGTCCTCATCGCTCGACGTGGACTCCTGTCCGTTATCCAAAGCCGACGTTAAGCGTTCGGTGACAATCCACGATGCCTGCTCTATCTCTTTTGCAGCAGCGACACTGACTTCTCCCTTATCCTCCGAGCCATACAGAGCCTCATAATAACGCGCCTCAGCTTCCTCTGCGTCTTTGCGGGATGATATGCGCTTGACAGCAGCGGGCAGCTCACGGGCAAAATATTCGTCTATTACAGCCTTTGTTTTATCGTCAAGTGATGAAACACGCAGGCGTGTTTTAATGCCTAATGCGGCACGAACGCGGTTTTCCGCATACTTTACGATATCTGTGATATAAAGGCGCTGCTCCTGCGAGCGCGAATATGAAAGATACTCAACCTCAAGCCTGCGCTTGACGTTGTGGGCACAAAGCGAGCCGCAAAAAGCGTCACGGACAACCTTCGCCGGGCGCATCACGCCAATCGTCAGACGAGGATCGCCCGTGCGCGCCGCCGCGTAATTAATTGCACCATATATGTGCCGCTGAAATAGTTTTTCGTTTTCGGAAGCTTTCTTCCTCGCTTCTTCACTATCGTCTGCCGGATGAACATATTTGCTGTCGCGCCAGTTATAATGTGACGAAAGCGAGCACAGTATTTCTGCATCGGACTCCGCGCCCGCTGTGATGTAAAATTCACGAAGCGTCGCTGTTTCCAGCGCACGGCTTAATATCGGCGCAAGCTTTTGGGCAGGCAGGGTTAATTTATGAATGAGACAATAGTCACATACCCACTCGGCAAGGTATTTATTAAGCGGTTTATGCTGATCCTTGTAAAAAAGCCATATATCCAAAAGAAGCGAAAGCCCGCGTTCTGGTGGTATAACGTCATACAGGTTTATTATCTCATAGACATATAAAAGCACATAGCTGAGATCTGCCTTGATAGGATTGCCTGACCGGACGCACTCTCGGAAGTAAAGGTAATAAGCCGATTGTGCGGCATTCATATGCCTGTACTGCGGGGTATAAGAAAAAAACTGGACATACGGACATGGCTTTCCCTTTAAGCGATGATACCGCATAGCATCCTCGCGGAAGCCCTCATAAAAGTTAAACCGTCCGGGCCAGCGCGTTATTTTTACACGCTTAATTAATCCTCCCTCCGGCTCGTATATCTCTTCTTTTAGCGCTTCTACCTCGGCTTTTTTTTGATCGTGACCTGTATTATATGTGTTGGTGCGCTCGCGGATTCCATTTGTCAAGCTGCCGACAATATCTGCCACCCCGCGCGCCACACGGCTGATAATGTCATCCTCATCAATTTTAATATTTATTCGAACATCAGACGACACATCCTTTTTATATATGCCACTGTTTTTACCGCTGCTGTGTGATGCGGGTTTATTATCTTTTTTCGTTTCCGTTACTATTTTTACCTCTGCACCCACCCCTGTATTTGAGCGCAGCGCACTTCGCATTAAAGCGTATTTTTCGCCAAAGGAGCCCGTATTCATTATTTCGGCGGTGGATGCCGTCTCATTCTTTCCCTGTGGGGCGGGATTTTTTTGTTCTTTTTGTGCTCCCGGCCGCTCAACTTCGCGAAAGCGCTGGGGAATTGTCGAAAAATCCCCTGCTATCTCAGGTGATGTCGGCACTGTTTTATCCATAGGCAACGGGGGCGCTTCAATAGGCACTGTCGACACATCAGGATGCTGCTGGGGAAGCGACGCCCTGCGCTTCTTTGGTAAAAGCGACGCAAGGTCCCAGAATTCGTCCACACGACGTCTTTTATCATCGCTCATAATTTCGTCTCCAGGGCTTCCATAATTACCGTTTGAACATTTGTTTTGTATCTTTTGATTATATCACCAAAATTTTTCCGTGTCAATACACCCTCGGTTTATCAACATAGTAAGTCAAACTCCAGCACAATTTCTTATGAAAAAGCACTATAATAATCTTTTCATAGCTTATTAAACTTTTATCTTCTCCCTTTTCCCTTTTTCACACATAAAAATGTATTCAGGGGACGTCTTATTAAAATTTAATACAAAATTTCAACTGTATTCTTTGCCTTTGATAATGCTTAAAAACATTCCTTTCCATTATGCTTAGGTAAAGTCCACAGACAGTTTAGGAACACTTTGTGTTTTAAGTTTTAAGTATGTCATGCACTTCTTGTCAGATGTTTGAAAACAGTAAACAAAAAATGCGTGCAAGCTGAACTGAACACAGCTTACACGCATTAGCATTTCAATATTAAAACAATAGAGCATACCGAACTATATAGAATACTGCAACTCCAGTGGACTGCTGGACTACTATTTTAGAATAACCGCTTTGTTTCTTTTTCCCGGCTTGTTATATTAAAATCTTCCTTTTATACTTATGGAATAAATACATGCAACAGAATAAAAGTTATAAATGAAAATAAAAACGTTCTAATCAGCCATAATCACATTTATGACTAATTAGAACTATCAAAGGCTTTCAAAGGCGCCACCCAGAATCGAACTGGGGAATAAAGGTTTTGCAGACCTCTGCCTTACCGCTTGGCTATGGCGCCTTACTTAAAAAGCAACATCGCTTACGGGATGTTGCTTTTGACATCCGCGCGTGTTGCGCGCTATTTAAGCGGATTACGGGGCTCGAACCCGCTACCTCGACCTTGGCAAGGTCGCGCTCTACCAGATGAGCTAAATCCGCATATTATTCCGACAAGGAATGAGTGCCTCCGGTCGGAATCGAACCAACGACACAGGGATTTTCAGTCCCTCGCTCTACCAACTGAGCTACAGAGGCATGCCGCAGCAAAGCTGCAGTGTGTGCCAAACGACCCGAACGAGACTCGAACTCGTGACCTCTAGCGTGACAGGCTAGCGTTCTAACCAACTGAACTACCGGGCCGTATTATGAAGTGGGAGCAACAGGACTCGAACCTGTGACCCTCTGCTTGTAAGGCAGATGCTCTCCCATCTGAGCTATGTTCCCGAAGAGACTCACATCCGCCTCGCGACGGCAGTTGTAATTATAACATAAGCCCAATATGTTGTCAACACCTTTATTCTAAGTTTTTTTATTCTTTATAACAGTAATACTGCGACTCAGAAAGACGTATTTTTACCTTATGTATAAACCTTTTATAGACATGATAATACGCGGGTGCATTTGACACCCGCGTATGTAATTATTATGTTTTTATTTTTTAATTTTTGCTTTGTTTTCCTTATATTTTTACTTTAATTAATTAACTATTAACTATGCGGACCTCATACAAACGTGTCCCTCGCTCTGCTGTATGTGCCTCGGTATGCACCGCCTGGGTTAGCCGTTCCTATACCTGTGGGCATTCCAGTTCCACCAAGTCCGAAGCTTATGTTCAAGGCTTCATCTACGCTCATCATGACCGATTCATCAAGATGTCCGATTTTTTCTTTTAGACGGCGCTTGTCGAGCGTTCGTATCTGCTCCGTTAAAACAACCGAGTCTTTCATCAGACCGGCTTCTTCAGCCATTATGTCAATATGCGTTGGAAGACGCGTTTTACCCATGCGGCTTGTTATCGCAGCAACGATTACTGTCGGGCTGTATTTATTCCCGATGTCGTTTTGAACAATCAAGACAGGTCTAATACCACCCTGCTCGCTCCCGATAACGGGCGAGAGGTCAGCATAGTAAATATCTCCTCTTCTAATATTGTTCAACTTTTTCATCTCCGTTACTTTTACTGAATTGCTCCTGCAATTACAGTATTGCCTTCTTTTCGCGCGGTTAAACCTACCTTGCGTATTTTTTTATCCGATAGGACAATAAAACTTTTCCGTCGCATTTTCCTATCTCAATATCAGTTTATTATCAGCTCTTTTCTTTTGTTCGGAACACGGGAAATAGATCACATCGTCGCACCCCGTCGCACAATCTTTTCCCGTCGTAAAATAAAATTCCTCCGACACCGCATGCCATAACATACGAAAAAGAATTGTCATTTAGCTGAAAATGCTCTCATCACTCGCGCACCTCGACCCAAAGTGCCCCAAGATGCCGACAGGCATCATTTCCGCACGGGAAACGGGCGTTTTTTTGCCCGCTGTCTTCGACCTAACGCGCATGTCGGGACAGGTATTATTATTGAGCCGAACATAGATCAATCTGGTTACAACTTAATAAACATAACTAAGTTTTATTTAATGTTGGCGGATTGTTAACTGAAAGGACGTGTCGCTATGAACAGTAACGGGGCAAAAAAGCAAGATGTGAAAGAGTTCGCAAAAACCGTAGGAGTCGAAAAAAGAAGTGGTGTTTTGTCCGGCATACGTGATGTGGCTGCCGCCCTCATCAGTCGCACAAAAAGCTTTGCCGATAGTATAAGGGAATATAGCACAGACGAAAATATCTCTGATAACGTGCAAAGCCGTGTGTCAGTCATACTTCGCCCGGCAATAATAGCACTTACTGCTTTTCTTTTTGCCAAAGGTGAGATAGCACCTGGCGTACGTCCGATGGGCTTTGCCCTCCTTTGCGCTTGCGGTGATTATATTGCTGCGGCGCTTTGCGGCGCTGTGCTTGGCGCCGCAATACGGGGGGATGGGTTTGCCGTCAGTGCCGCAGCATACGCGGCTGCCGCCGCTCTCCGCGCGCTCGCCGGCGGGTATGTGCTATCCGGTTCTCTTGCAGAGGGCATGATTCGTGCACAATCAAAAAAGAGATTGTTCACGCTCCCCGGAGCTTCAAACTCCGTGAATCTCCGTGTTATTATTTCATGCGTTCCGGCTGTTGCATACGGTGCTTATCACACAATTGCATCAGGCTATACGCCGGCTTCTCTCGCTGTTGCCCTCTCAACGTGTATTGCTTGCCCTGTGCTGACATTCTTATACGCCGGAGTGTTTGGCGGCAAGAATGTCGAACCCCGTTATGCCGAGGCCGGCATTGGCGCTGTGCTTGTATCAATAGTTTTTGCCCTGCGCGGCGATGTTATTCTGAACCTCAATTTATCAGTCCTCGCCGGTTATGCCGTAACTCTTTTCGTTTCGCGCACCCGCGGCTGGCTCAAGGGTACTCTTATCGGACTTCTTGCCGGCTTGACGCTTGAAGCTGCCTCGGTCCCCGTTTACGCTGCAGCCGGTGTTGCTGCAGGCCTTTTATGGTGGCTCTCGCCTTTTGTCGCTGTTGCAGCAGGGATGATGACATCGTTTTCATGGTGCGTTTATGCCGGCGGTTATACAATGCTTCTCAACTTCATGCCGGAGATGATAATATGCTCCGCTGTCATTGTTCCTCTTGTAAAAGCGGGGGTGATTGTTGACTCTAAAAAGAGCAGCAGTAAAGTTTCGAGCATTTCCGGCAAAGCGTTTGATCCAGGCATACTTCTTCGGGACGAGGAAACGTCAGATGCGCTTGAAGGTACAGTACAGTCTTTTTCAATACTTTCCGAAACACTCGGGCGCTTATCCGAAAGGCTCAAGAGCCCCAGTATATACGATATAAAACAACTTTGCAGTGACACATGTGAAAAATACTGCCGCCGGTGCAAATCAAAAGACGTATGCCGCGTCCGCGACCCGGAAGCTGCCGAGGAAGCCCTCTGCTCAATGGCTGTTGCTCTTTCCGAGAGGGGATACGCGACAGTATCCGATATCCCAGACTATTTCAAGCGGCGATGTGTGGAATTTGAGAAGATAGCTGAGGCCGTGAGCACAGCATATGCCGAATCAGTTGAAGCACGGCTTAAATCTGACAAAACGGAGATTATAGCTTTCGACTACAGCGCTATGCGTGACGTCGTACACGATATTGCAGCGCGCCGGGAAGAAGCTGGAACGCTTGATGAAGCCCTCTCTCACGCCCTGCGCGATGAACTGAAGGCATACGGAATTGTATCGGAGCGGGTAGCCGTTATCGGCGGGCGCCGCAGGAGCGTTTTTATATACGGTCTTCACATGCGCGGTATGACAGCAGGCGGAGATGATATGCGGAAAATAGTTTCAGAGTTCTGTCATGGTGTTTTTTCACCGCCGGAGTTTACAATTGACGGCTCAGAAGTCTGCGCGTCACTTACGGAGATGGCTCAAATCGGTGTCTCGCATGCGGCTTTTACGCTTGAAAAGGCAGGCAGCCGTGCAAACGGCGACATTGCCGCTGCTTTCGACTGCCGGGATGATAAATTCTGTGCACTGATAAGCGACGGCATGGGAAGCGGTCGTGAAGCGGCGTTAACTTCCGGCACGTGTGCTTTATTCCTTGAAACTATGTTGAAAAACGGCAACTCGGCGCCTGTTGCCCTTAAAATGCTCAACGCTATGATTCGCGCACGCGGCATTGAGTGCCCGGCTACAATCGACCTTCTTGAGCTTGACCTTGTCCGAGGGTGCGCAAAGTTTTATAAAAGCGGCGCGGCACCGACATTCGTAAGACGCGGTGATGATCTTTACCGTATCAAATCAAAAACAGCCCCCATCGGAATTATAAAAACACTTGATGCTGAGCGTACAACGTTTAATGTAAAGGTTGGCGACATAATTGTGATGATATCGGACGGTGTTGCACCGGATGATAACGAATGTCCGTGGCTTTATACGATGATATGTGCTGATGATTTCACAGATTTGGCTGCATCTGCACGCTCCATAGCTGAGCGCGCACGCCGCCAGAATACAAAAAGCGACGACATCACCGTTTTAGTCGTAAAGGTGACGTCGCCAAGCTCAGAGGAGACAATATAAAACAAAACAACCCGCCCAGCTGGGCGGGTTATATATTGTATTCACTTACTTAAATATTTTTATAACACCCTTTTCGTTTAAATCCTTTAAAAGGGCGAGCGTTATCGGCAGTCCGAACAAGCCGACGATACCGAAAAATGCCGTACCGACAAACATGGCAATAAGCGTTACAAGCGGATGAAGGCCGACTTGCTGTCCGACTATCTTTGGCTCAATAATGTTTCTCACAACGAATATAACAGCGTATGAGATCGCAAGCCCAATCGCCATTTTATAATCTTTGTTGATAAATTCAATGATAAACCACGGTATTAAAATTGTTCCGGTGCCGACAACGGGCAGAATGTCAAATAACGCGATGAGTAACGCTACGAAAACAGGGTTCGCGACCCCCAGAATAAGCATTGCTATGGTAAGCTCAACAAATGTTATTCCAAGTATTATCGCATACGACCTACCATAATTCCATATGATATCCCGTATGGCTTTACGCCCTTCTTTTATCGTGTCATTTACGTTTTCGGGAAGCTGGCGACGGATGAAATCACCGATGAGCCCATGATCGACAATGATGTAATATGATGCAATAATACAGAAAATTGTGCCGACTACAAGCGTCGGTATTGAATATGCAAACCCGGATATTGCTCCCACAATGACATCCGAAACCTTACTGAAAAGCTTGCCCGCATATGAGATGAGGTTGTCGGTTACACTTGATAAAACTTCCGCAATGCTCGGATCGATGTCATCGGGCAATTTTGATAAGCCGTCAAAAAGTTCAACAAGCGCCGGCTGAATGTTGTCTTTATAAAGTGCCGGCAACCGCTCAACCTGCGTTTTTGTTATAGAGATAACCCGCGCAGCTATTAACACAATAATAACTGCAACTATAGCGTAAAAAATTAATACGATAATAAATGATACTATTTTTCTGTTTATTTTTATTCGCCGGCATAATACTTCGACGAGGGGGCGCAGCATAGAAGCTACTATATACGCAATGAAAAAGGGCATCAGTATTTTGATAGCATATTTAAAAATAAAATAAATAATCGCTATCAATATGAGTAAATAAACAAAATTAATTATAAATTTGCGTTTTTTTTCAGTAGTCAAAATAACCCCTCCGCCGCAGTATGCATTATTAATAATAATTATATGAAATTATAACTTTAATGTCAATTCTATAATATTATTGCCTATTTATCATGTGAACAACGTAATTTTTACGTTTTTTTAAGCAATTCCGATATATAAACGCCAAGCTTTTTGAGCTTGGCGTTTCATACTTAATATTTATGTATGCCCAATTTGAGACAATTATATTAATAATAATGCTCAAATGGCTGATAAGTTGTTTAGTTACAATTTATATTTTTATAGATCTGCCTTTACTTCTGTCTCTGCTTCTGCTGCCGCTTCCGGTTCTTTCTTTTCACCGATACTGAGCAACAGGTTCAAAATGATACCAAATATCGCGGCTCCGGCGACAGCGGGTACGCCAAGTCCGAAAACGTCGATCGTTCCGCCGTATGCATAATTCACTCCGAGACCGATTGTCATAACACAAGCGATAATAGCTATGTTCTTAGGTGAGAACATATCGCACTTCTTGTCAATCATAATTGCTATACCCTGTGCTGCAATAGCACCGAAAAGGTATATTTCAAGACCGCCTATAACAGCAAGCGGAATACCATATACTACTTGAATGAGAGGTGTGAAGCAGGATATAGCCATTGCAAATACGGCAGCACACATAATAACTGGCACGCTGAATACTCGCGTAATAGCCATTGTGCTTATATTTTCACCGTAGTTTGTTCCGGCAGGACCACCGATAGCACCGGCTATCATATCGCAGATACCGTCACCGATAAGGTTGCGGTCAAGCATACCTGCCATGTCATATTTCTTATTCGATTTCTTTTTCTTGGCTATATTGTTGATATAAATGTCAAGCTGATATACGTGAGCTGTTGATTCAGGAATTGTCGCTATCGCTATCGGCATAATAGCAGCAACTGCTTTCCATGATACCTTAGGCAGTGTGAATGCAGGCAGTGCAAAGATACTGCCGTCACCAAGCTTCCATGTAGAAGCTGCAAGAACACCTTCAGGAAGCGAACGGAAGAGGTTATACTCATCGCCGCCGATTAAGTAGAAACCGGCTGCAACGAGACACCCGACAGCGGCTCCAAGGAGAAGCGGGAGCTGACCGAGAAAGCCCTTTAGATAAATCGAGAAAAATATTGTAGATAAAAGCGTGGCAAGGGAAACTATCCAGACAATATCGGGCTGTCCCTCAGCGGGCGCTGCATCAGAGATGGCGTTGCCGGCAAGTGTTAAGCCAATAATCATCGCAACAGACCCTGTTATGCTGGGCGGCAGGATTTTCTCGACTACATTGCGTCCTGCAAAGCGCACGAGCAAACCGGCAATTATTGATATAAAGCCGGAGAAGATGATACCGAACTGCGCAATCTGAATTCCTTCCGGTGGAAGAATGCCGTCAATTTTTTCAAAACCTTCGGCTGCAAGAAGGCCTGATATTGCAGATAGGTATGCGAAGCTTGAACCGTAATAAAGCGGAAGTTTTCTGCCTGTGATGAGAGCAAAGCATAAAGTCGCAAGTCCGCTTGCAAAAATTGTTGTAGAAACCTGGAAACCGGTAATAAGAGCAACTGTGACTGTCGCCGGGAACATGACGATAACTTGCTGAATAGCATAAAGCAAAAGTTTACCTATTGAGGGTCGCTCGTCCGGTAAGTATCCGATCACTTCTTTTTGCATTGATATTCTCCTTTTCTAATTTATCTAATGCCCCGTGGTAGGACATAATATTAGACAATATTATTATTGTTTTGTTTTTAATTTTTACTACTTTCCATTTACTGCCGTATCATAGAGCTTCACGCCAGTGCATCCGTCAAACTCCGGCACACACACAGCAACAACTTCTGTGCGCGACGTCGGAATGTTTTTACCGACGAAATCAGGGCGAATCGGAAGCTCTCTATGACCGCGGTCGACAAGCACGGCCAGTTGTATACATGCCGGCCGCCCTATCGCAAAGACTCCTTCGATAGCGGCGCGCACTGTTCGTCCGGTGTAAATCACATCGTCAACGATAATGACACGTTTTCCTGTTATTTCGCATGGAATTTCTGTGTCGGATGCGCTTGGCATTTCAGCTTGCTCAGAAAGATCGTCGCGGTAAAGGGTGATATCAATATATCCGACGGGAACGTCAACCCCTTCAAATTTTTTTATATTTTCTGCTATTCTTTTAGCAAGCGGGACTCCACGGCGTTTTATACCAAGTAAGACTACGCCATTTGTGCCGCGATTGCGCTCTATTATCTCATGGGTAATACGCAGAAGTGAGCGACCTACGGCAGACTCATCCATTATCTCAGCTTTAAACTGCATGCGTACATCCTCCAGCCGATAGGCGTTACGTAAAATTGCAAAAAAAATCCTGCCCTCCGGCAGGATTACACGCAACATTATACGGCATACGGGCATACATTATTTTAAAATTAATTTATAACAAATTGCCCGACCGATTTTTACATGAATCTTACCGGCATCTCTGTACCGCTTAAAAATCCTATAGTATATTAACACAACACTTTCAAGTTGTAAAGCCCTCTGCGGTATTTTTCTGAAATATTTTTTGGATAGATATAAGCAATTTATACATAAAATAGCTGACAAATACATCATTTTACATGACAAAAATGATCGTGTATAAAGCTAATTAATTGCGGGTAAGATAATTGCGAGGTGATGAAAATGGCAAAAGCCGAAAACCAAAGATCCAACCCACGTGATCAGCGCGAAGCGGAAAACGCTAAAAATAAACGCGTTCAGGGCGATCTTCCTCCCTACAGGGAATCCCAGCAGAATATCCGCACTCAAAACGGTCCTAATAAGAAAAAGGGCGAGGGAAGCGGCAGCGGCGCAGACAGGAAAAACGACAACAATAATAACAACAATAATTTAAATAGAAACTGCCCGCCCGGTAGATAAAAAAGAGCAACACCTTTATTTTGTTTTATCTGCCAAATACAACCTCCCGAAGACAAAGCAGCACTCATATTTGATGCTCATATAAATAAAATTAACTCCAGCATTATTAATTTTACGGCAAAAATACTATACGGCAAAACATTATTATAATATAAAAGCTGGATTTCAGAGCGCAGTTATGATGCAGCGTTGTCGCAAGCAAAAAAGTCAAGCTATTTAGAGCTTGACTTTTTTGCTTTGCTTATTTTATTGCGTTTATTTACACTCTAAATATATAGTAAAATAGCATAAATCAAAGCGATGCTTTGCTTTCGTTTGCATAAGTCTCATCTTCCTTTGCTTTTTCAGGAGGTATTATAGAGACCGTTGCCCACTCAACCCGCTTATCGGCAAGCACCTCGACTTGTATATCAAGTCCAAATACTTCAACATGCGGTCGCTCACCGTCATCCGGAATAACACTCAAGCAGCTAAAGACAAGCCCGCCAAGAGTATCATACTCCTCATAAACTTCATCGTCGAACTTATAATTAAGTTCATCCGCCAAAGTTTCAAGATCGACAGACCCGGCGACGCGCCAGAGGTTTTCACCGATTTTTTGTATTTGTTGTGTATCTTTATCATCAAACTCGTCGTATATGTTGCCGAAGATTTCCTCAAGCAAGTCTTCCATTGTGACAAGACCGCTTGTGCCGCCATACTCATCGATGACGATAGCTATGTGGTTTTTGCTCTCTTGCATTTGCCTGAATAAAACATCAGCACGCACCTGCTCCGGAACAAAAAGCGGTTCATGTAAAAGCTCGCGAATCGGCTTCGGATTCGGCGATATCCTGTTCAAAAGATACTCGCGCGTATATATAATACCCGTTATCTCGTCAATATTTTCCTCATAAGCAGGAAAGCGTGAAAACCCAGACCCGGATATTACGGCAAAAATCTCATCGTCTGTATCTTCAAGGCAGATAGCCTCCATATCGGTACGATGAGTCATAACATCTGCTGCCGTAGTATCGGAAAACTCAAAAACATTCTGTATCATTTCACGCTCAGCCGATTCAATGCCGCCTGATTCCTCACCTATGTCGACCATCTCAAGGATCTCATCTTCCGTAACGCCAAGAGACCCATCAGAATACACACCGAACAGGCGCAAAATGCCGACAGATAAAAACGATGCCGCAGTTGCTACCGGACGGAAAAGAAGGCAGAACGGACGTGCAATCCAGGCTGACGCCGCATAAGCGGCAGCAGGGTTTTTATTGCCAGCATAATTCGGTAAAAGTGAAGAAAATAAAAAATAAATAAAGATGTACACAACAGAAAGAATGAATGCTGCGGCATACTCGACTATGCTATGTTCTGCTGAGAACAGCCCGGCTTTCTTAAGGACTGGTAAAATGGCAGCTGCAAAGCTTCCATAACCAAGCGACACCATAATGTAGATTGAAAAGCGCGCGTCCCGTACGCTTTTATCGTATCCTTCGCTTATCAACGCATTTAATAGCCGCTCGGCTCGCTTGTCGCCATCCTCAGCTGACTTCTTTAATTTTACTTCGCTGCCTTCCGTCAAGGCGCAAAGCATTAATGATATCATGGCACCTAAAAATAAAAAAACAAGTGATAATGAAAGCAGTGCCCATAAATGGTCGTCTGGCACAGTAATTTTTTCCTCCTTCTCCGTGCCACGGTATATTATTTCATTTTGGATTATATACTTTACACATATAAAAGTCAATACAAAGAAATGCTGTCGTGTTTACAATTGGTTACAAGTGCTTATGTAAAAATAATATTCTCTCCTGCCCACTTTTATGATATAATAGTTTTATATTGATAAAAATAGCGCGCAGCACTGTGTTCACGGAGGTATGGGCAGTAAATGAAATGTCCCGTCTGTGGCTATCACGAAAGTAAGGTAATTGATTCGAGGCCTTCCAGCGATTTTTCAACAATTCGCCGCCGCCGCGAATGTCTTTCATGCCAGCACCGCTTTAAAACATATGAGGTTGTTGACACCATTCGTCCCGTAGTCATAAAAAAAGATGGCACAAAAGAGCTTTTTGATAAAAACAAGCTCCTTGTCGGGCTGCTTAAAGCGTGTGAAAAACGTCCTGTAAAAGCTGAAGTCATTGCAAACGAAATAGAAGCAGCTATTTTAAACTCGTTGAATCACGAAATACCGTCCTCAACAATCGGCGAGATGGCAATGGCGAAACTTCGCCAAGCCGACCCCGTCGCATATGTACGCTTCGCATCCGTTTACCGCGAGTTTAAGGATATTGAGACGTTTGTACGCGAAATTGAGGGGCTTAAATCAGAAAAATAGCTTTCACCGGACGTCATAATCGCCATTTTATTCATTAAAAAGCGTTTGATGTGTTGGCAAACAGTTTTTAGCTCTGGCACGAGACCAAAAAAGATAAATAAAGACAGAAGACACGTTTAATTCATGTCTTCTGTCTTGTTTTTTTGTCTATTAGGTGAACTTCTAAGTTATGTTGCGCCGTGATTCTTGTATTAGTAAATTTCTACTGTTTGACCTGCGGGGATTTTATAAATATATGACCCTCCCGTTGACCCCCAAACGTCCGTACATGTGGGATTGTAAACGCGCTTACCGTCCGCTGAGAAGATAAGCTCACGGAATGCGTGGACATAGTCGTAAATTTCAATGTTTGTCGCGTAATATGTATCATCACGCCCGCCGATTTTTGCAAGGAGATCTTCAATCAGACCCCAGTTGTTGTTTGCTTCAAACTCAAATGAATGACCCCACAGATAAAAGAGAAGCGGTTCGCCGACACGAGAAGCGGCAATGAATCTGTCGGCTAACTCATTGAGCTTCGGGTCATTATGATGGCATGTAGCTTGAAGTCTCAGCCAATCGCGCGGTATATCAAATCTGTTGCTGCTGATAACTGTGCGGCAATAACAAATTCCGGCAAGACGCAGCATATCGACGACGTCGTCAGAAAACGCTCCATAAGGATACGCTGCTCCGCGTACGATACAGCCGTACTGTTCCTCAAGGCTTCTGCGGTCGTTTAAGATATCCCACATCGCGACATGTGTCGGCTGCGAGTCCCAGAACGGGTGGTGCGTTCCGTGTATGGCAATTTCAATATCGTCGCCTTCGTATGCTTTTTTGCATTCGGAAAATGTCATGCGGCGATGGATTTGCCCTTCCGGCCACTTATGTCCCTCGGGCGGATATTCACCGGAGCTGATGTTGAACGTGCCTTTGATGCCGTTTTTTCGCATAATTTCAATTAGTTTTACGTCCTGCTCAACGTTGTCATCATAGCTCATGGTAAACGCTTTGATTTTTCCGCCGGGGAAACGCATGCGAAATTGTATCATTTGACTCCTCACATCCTTTTTTTATATTTTTATTTTATTTATTTGTAGCTTCGCTTTATTACATCTAATGTATTAATGCTCAGTGGTAACTTTATATCAATATTCATTATATCACCATATCTGTGTTGATTCAATTTAAGGATAAAATAAAAACAATAAAACAAAATAAACATATGAAAAGATAAATAGTTCAGAGATTAAAAACGATTTACGAATACAGAAGTAATAAAGCATATGAATTTTTTGAGAGCAGGTCATACTGTATAACGCAGCATGGCCGGGTAAAAATAAGAATTGAAAAAAAGAAAGGAGCCGAGATGAAAATTTTAACTAAAAATAGAAAAGCCACAGCAATATTACTTTCGCTTGTTATTGTGCTTTCAGCGGTATTATGCACCTGTGTTATCCTCACATCGTGTGACGACAACTCCGATTTAACAAAGGACACGACCGGCGCACCCGGTACGTCAACCCCCAGTACGTCAACCCCGGCGGGAACAAGTGATAACACCACCGACACGACAGACACAACTTCTGATATAGGCACTGACATGGGTACAAACGATAATACGGACAACGGTACAGATACAAGTGTTGGTGCTGGCACCGATATGGGCACAGACACATCAAACGGGTGACTATATACAACCATTGTCAAAACAAAAACGCCGCTGTGCGGCGTTTCTGATAGGAGTTTTTCTTCAGTCTGAAAACGCCGCTGTGCGGCGTTTTCATTTTCGGTTATAACATCGCTTTATGAAAATGCTTTGTTAATGCTGCATTTGATAACAACATATAAAGCCTTTATTTCAGCGGGACTCTCGGCATATTCCACTTAAACGCTGTCGCTGCCATTCTGATAAAAACGACGATGACAATAGATGATATTGTTGTTATGGCAGCCCCCACATGGAATATATGCAAGTGGTAATAAACAGTACTGCCGGCAAGTGATGCTATCGCATATATTCGTTTTCGCAGCACATACGGCGTTTCATTTGTCATGATGTCGCGCAGCATACCACCGCCGACGCCCGTAACCATGCCAAGCAGTATGCACAGCGCCCAGTTTTCAACATAACCGGATGAAATGGCTGCTTCAACGCCGCCCGCAGAAAATGCGCCCAGTCCTAAAGCGTCAAAAAAGTTATTGATGCGATCAACACGCTCTCGTGTATTTTTATAGCTCTCGCGCATTACATAAGCAACAACAAACACAATGAGCGATGTCGCAAGGGCAACTGACATATATATGTAATTTGTAAAAACGCGCGGTGGCAGGCGACCAAGGAAGATATCGCGCATTATACCTCCACCTGTTGCTGTGACACAACCGACGAAAACAACTCCGAAAAGGTCAAGACCGTGATCGATTGCGACAAGCGATCCAGACATGGCACACGCAACAGCGCCTGACATATCCGTTGTAAATCTAATAATTTCCGTTATCGACATATTAATTCAGCCTCGGCATCAGGCAATACACCAACATCACTTACTCGTGATACAAGCCGTTTTTTTATTATTACATAACATATCATATGAGCGGATGCCGTTATTGCCCACGATATCGGATATGAAACAAAAAGAGATGTGGGCGTTCTTAGGGCATGAAATACTGTTTTAATCCATACAATGCGAAGTCCGCAGGCGCCAAGCAGCGAAACTACCATCGGAGTCACCGATGCGCCAAGCCCCCTGACCGAACCGACAATGACTTCCATAATACCGCAGAAGAAATAAAGCAGGCATATCATCCGCATACGGATTATTCCGGCTTCTATTGCTTCAGGTGAGTCCGGACAATAAAGTCCGAGAAGCTGATACCGATGCAGATACGCCAAAAAGCCCAGCACAATTCCTGTAACAGTCACCATTACAATGCAAGTCAGAAGGATTTTATTTATTCTGCGATAGTTCTTCGCTCCGAAATTCTGTCCCGTAAACGTTACCGCCGCGTGATAAAAGCTGTTCATTGCCGTATAAACAAAGCCTTCGATATTGGCGGCAGCCGAGCTTCCTTCCATAAAGACAGAACCGAAGGAGTTGACAGACGACTGTATCACAACATTTGAAATTGAAAAAACGGAACCCTGTATGCCGGCGGGCAGCCCGATTAATAAAATCTTTTTTAGCTTATCTTTATGTATACGGAGACGGCGCAGGTCAATGCGTTCCCACCCCGTGCTTTTCATCAAAAAGCGTAAAACAAGAAATGCAGCAATATATTGTGATATAGCTGTCGCAAGCGCAGCACCGGCAACACCCATCTTAAATACAATAACGAATACGAGCCCCAGCACAACGTTTATAACGCCTGCTGCGGAAAGGAAATAAAGCGGATTTTTTGTATCGCCCGCTGCACGGAGGATTGCTGCGCCGTAGTTATACAACATGAGTGCCGGCAAACCATAAAAATACACTCTCATGTAGAGAGCAGCAAGGTCTATTATATCGTCCGGTGTCCCCATCCACAAAAGAAACGTTTCCGAGAATATAACTCCGACAATCATAGTTATAATGCCGCCGAAAACGCTTGTCACGATTGATGTGTGGGCTACCTCTGAAACACCTTCTTTATTTCCTTCACCGAAATATCGCGCCGTCGTAACATTAGCGCCGACCGATAAACCGAGAAAAACATTTATAATCAGGTTTATTAAGGCTCCCGTCGAGCCTATGGCCGCAAGCGAGCCTTCAGGTGCAAACTGCCCCACTATTATCATACCCACTGCGCTGAAAAGAAGCTGCAGAATACCTGTCAGTACAATAGGCAAAGTGTATAATATAAGGTTACCAGCAAGAGGACCGTGACACATCTCTTCCGTGGTAACCTTTGATTTTATCATATAAAAATGTTAAGCTCCTTTACATTAATAGAAGCCATGAAAGCCATCTATATTTTAATGATAAATCGAATTATGTCAACATAAAATATCACCAATAAACAATATTTTTTGCTCACCTGTTATGGATATATTTTTACTGCTTAAAACATAGTTAAAATTCAGTTCCCGTGCGGAAAACTTATACGTTCTATGAAGCGACGGGAGAAGTTATCATCAGTCGAAAGCTCCCTGTATTCGGCGCAGTCCGCAAGACGTGCCGCAACATCACGAAGATGCGGTTTTATCAGCATCATTGACGCACCGTGAAGCGCTGCGTTACCGATAATTTTAGCACGGCCTGCAATTTCATTTGGAAACAAGCCGATTCTGACGCAGCTATCTATATCAAGCCCTGAGCCAAAACCTCCGGCTATATAAAAGCACTCAATTTCATCCATATCAATGCCATCACAGAGCGTGTCTATACCGGCTCTGACGGCAGCTTTTGCAAGCTGAAGGGCACGGACATCGGCGGGAGTTATATAAACGTCCTTGGCAAGCTCGTAGTTTTTCTCCATATATCCGCTCTCGTCAATTATACCGAGCTGAAGAAGCGCCGATGTGACGGCAATGAGCCCGCTGCCGCATATACCTGCGGCCTTTTCTTTCCCGTCACCGATAACGTGGACATGCAATTCACCTTCTGACACATAAGCTGCGTCAATAGCGCCGCTTGTCGCCGTCATGCCGCATGATATTCCGGCGCCTTCAAGCGCCGGCCCTGCCGCAGCAGCACAACAGTAAAGGCGTCCGTTACGCCATAAAAGAATCTCGCAGTTAGTGCCAATATCGCAAAGCAGCGCACACCGCTGCTCTGTCATTCCCGAAGCTATCGCTGCTGCTATTGCGTCAGCACCGACATAGGACGATACACAGCGCGGAATATAAGCGCGGCCAAAATACCCGCCGAACAGCGACTGCGGCTTAAAAGGCGCGCTTGCAATCCCCGACGGATCAAGTCCTGTGTAAAAATGCAGCATTGCCGTATTACCAACGGCGACAGTATCAATAATATCATCTGTGGCAACATTAAAGCTGCTGATTATATCAGATGTAAGATCATGAAGTATGCGTGTCAGGGGCGCATCGTCCCCGCACTGAGAGTTAGATGATGCGTATACTATCCGAGAGATGAAGTCAGCGCCGTATAAGGCTTGTGGGTTTTGGCGCACAGCTTCACCTATAAACTCACCCGACGGCAGCTTATAGAGCCGTGCGGCAACAGTTGTCGTGCCAAAATCAACAGCAAGCCCATATTGAGCCATTCCGGAAACGTTATCCGCACCCCGCACAGCTATGTTCGCACAGTGCGAGACATTACTGCCGTCAAAGACAGCGTCAGAAGGCACATATACAAATGTATCGCCCGTCGCAACTGCCCTGCAGGCAAGCCTTATGCCATCATCAATTTCTTTTTGCGTTAAATGAAGCACCTCCTCCGCTGTCAAAGGCGCAAGATCACCCCACGCGCGCACGCGACATTTCCCGCACGTGCCCACCCCACCGCACGGGGCATAAATATATATGCCTACATCACGCAAAGCAAAAAGGAGCGGCACCGGCTCGCTGTAAGTTAAAACGCGGCTTATTTCATCGTCTTTATTTTTATTTTCTGTGATTATCGTGACTTTTACTGACATAATACACCTCTCTTATGCCATTTTACAGCAAAAAAGCAGCTGGCGCAAGCTAACACACGCAGTAGCACACATGAAGGTATCACACCTTTGTTTACAGGCTACTTTTACAACTTTTGCATACAAATGCACAAACAAAAGGCATATCAGCTTGAATTTATGGTATAATTATGCTATGATTTCAACAAAGAGGATAAATAATCTCGATAAAACAAAGGAGAACATCAAAGTGGCAAAAAGTATAAAAAGCAGCGCAGAGCTGCGGGAACTTCCTGCTTACACTCTTATTCATGAGGAATACCTTGACGATATCAAGAGTGCAGGACTCATTTTCCGCCACAAAAAAAGCGGAGCCCGCATATGTGTGCTCTCAAACAGCGACGAAAATAAAGTCTTTTGCGCCGGTTTCCGCACAACGCCTGAAAACAGTACAGGTGTGCCTCACATAATTGAGCATACGGTTTTAAACGGCTCGAAGAATTTCCCCTCTCGTGACCCGTTTATGCAGCTCGCAAAAGGCTCTCTCAACACATTTTTAAATGCAATGACATATCCGGACAAAACAATATATCCTGTCGCAAGCTGCAACGACACTGACTTCAAAAACCTTATGCACGTTTACCTCGACGCTGTTTTCTACCCGAACATTTACAAGCGCCGCGAGATTTTCATGCAGGAGGGCTGGCATTATGAGCTTGAATCAGCTGACAGCGAGCTTACTATCAACGGTGTCGTTTACAGCGAAATGAAGGGCGCGCTTTCGAATCCCGAGTCGGTTGTATATGAAGCAATACAATCAGGACTTTTCCCTGACAACACATATGGAGTAAACTCAGGCGGCGATCCTGACCACATTCCGGAGCTGACATACGAATATTTCCTCGACTTCCACCGCCGTTATTACCACCCTGTAAACAGCTATATATATCTTTACGGCAATATGGATGTTGAAGAGCGCCTTGAGTGGCTCGATCGCGAATATCTTTCGCATTTCGATATAATATCGCTTGACTCTCACATTGAGCCGCAGAAGGAATGGGGCGGCATCCGCGAGGTTAAAACGACATATTCTGTCGGTTCTGAAGACGACGTCAAAGGAAAGACGTTTTTTGCCTATGCTTCTCTTTGCGGTGACGTCACAAACGTTGAAGAATGCATTGCGTGGGATGTTATATCTGATGCTCTAATCTACACGCCCGGCGCGCCAATAAAGCAGGCTCTTCTCGACGCCGGAATTGGCCGCGATATTACCGGTGGCTTCAACGATCAGATGCTGCAACCGTTCTTCACCGTCGTTGCAAAAGACGCAAATTCAGAAGATAAAGAACGTTTTTACGAAATAATTGAAAAAACTCTGCGCGAACAGGTTGAAAACGGCATAAATAAAAATTCTCTTCTCTCCGCTATCAACTCGTTTGAATTCAGATGGCGCGAAGCTGACTACGGCAGCACACCAAAGGGGCTTTTATATATCATCTTTTCCTTCGGAAGCTGGCTGTATAACGAAGATGATCCGTTTTCATATCTGAAGCGCAACGATATTTTCACGAGCCTCAGAGAGAAAATTAATACAGGCTATTTCGAGGATTTAATTAAGCGCCGCCTGCTTGAGTCGAAACACACCCTTCACCTTGTAGTAGAGCCGGAACGCGGCCTTATAGACCGTAAAAACGAAGCTCTCCGCGCAAAACTTGCCTCATACAAAGCTTCACTTTCGCCCGAAGAAATAGAAAAAATCATCGCTGATACAAAGGCTCTCCGCGAATACCAGAGCGCTCCGCCGACAGAGGAGGAGCTAAACTGCATACCGTCGCTCGCCCGCACTGATATTGCGCGTGAAGCACCGCCGTTTTACAACGAGGAGCGTTTTATCGGAGGTGTTCCGGGCGTATTCCACGATGTTGAAACAAACGGCATTGCATACGTCAAGCTCGTCTTTGATTCAGACGGAATACCGGCGTCACTTTTGCCGTACGCCAGCTTTTTATGCAATGTTTTAGGCAATATCGACACGGCGGAACATTCGTATCTTGAGCTTGCAAACGACATCGGCATAAACACAGGCGGCATTGACTTTTACATCGGCGTCACCCGCAAGTGCAACACTGCTGATGAATTTAAGCTATATACTACAGTTGCCTTTAAGTCGCTCTCATCAAAAGTCGGATATGCAATGAAGCTCATATCCGAGATTATTGAGACATCAAACTTCCGCGACACAAAACGCCTGCGCGAAATCCTCGGCGAGATTATTTCCCGCAATCAGAGCAGATTCTCCGGAAGCGGCAACTATTATGCGGCAGCACGTGCGCTTTCATACTTCTCACGCGCATCGCTCGCCAGCGAAATGCTTGATGGCATCGCTGCCCATGAAACGCTAAAAGCAGATCTTGACAACTTCTCAGATAAAGGCGCACGCATCAGTGAAATACTTGCCGGCATAGCAGAGTATATATTTGCAAAGGACAAGCTTCTTGTGAGCGTCGCCGCCGACAGCGAAGGTTACGCCGCGCTTGAAGCTGCAATGCCTGAGTTCGCATCAAAGCTCCTCAGCGGTAAACCTTACGGTGATCCGGAACCGCTTCCCGTGCCGCAAGCTAAAAACGAAGGCTTCATGATGCCGATACAGGTACAATATGTCGCCCGCTGCGGCAACTTCATGAACGCTGGCTTTAAATATAACGGCGCGCTTGCCGTGCTCACAACAGCTCTTAACATTGACTATCTTTATAAAGAAATTCGCGTTAAGGGCGGTGCGTACGGTCAGTCGTGCAACTTCTCTGCTATAAACGGTAATGTAACATTCACCTCATACCGTGACCCGCAGCTTCGTGCAACAGACGAAGTTTACAGAAAGACAGGCGACTTTATCCGCTCGCTTAACATTGACGAAAAAGAATTAACAAAGCTCATAATCGGTACTTTCAGCAGAATCGATTCACCGAAATCAAGCCGCCAGAAGGCTGAAATATCACTTAACGCTTACCTTTCCGGAAGAAAATACGAGGATGTTCAGCGCGAAAGAGAGGAAGCGCTTGACGTCACACTCGACGACCTTCGTGCACAGGCTGATTTAGTTGACGCTGTTATGGCTCAGGGCTATGTTTGCACAATCGGAAACGAAGCGAAACTCCGTGAAAATGCCGATATGTTCGGCGAGCTGAAAACACTGTCGTAATATTTAATTATTACAAATGAAATAAAATAATTAAGGGCACCCCGGTTGGGGTGCCCTTGATTTATCATTAAAGAAGCATTACTGCCTTTTCATCGAAATAGCTTTCTTAGCTTTTTCAGCTATATTTTCAGGCGTAAAGCCATAAACCGTAAGAAGCTCTTTTGCAGGTCCGCTCTGACCGAAGACATCTTCAATTCCAACGCGAACGACAGGCGTTGGACGCTTTTCAGAAAGGAGCTCCGAAACAGCACTGCCAAGCCCGCCGATAATAGTAGCTTCTTCAGCCGTTACAATAGCGCCGGTTTCAGCGGCTGCTGAAAGCACCATCTCCTCATCAAGAGGCTTTATCGTATGAATGTTGATAACACGTGCGGAAATGCCTTCACCTGCGAGCAATTCACGCGCACGAAGCGCTATTTCAACCATAATGCCTGTTGCTATTATCGTAACATCCGAACCCGGTGCCATCAAAATGCCGCGGCCAAGCTCAAACTTATATGTTGCTGCGTCGTTTATAACTGGAACTGCTGCTCTGCCGAAACGAAGGTAAACAGGGCCGTAGTGATTGATAGCAGCCTCAACGGCAGCACGTGCTTCAACGGCGTCGGACGGATTAATTATCGTCATTCCAGGGATTGTGCGCATGAGGGCAATGTCCTCGTTGCACTGGTGCGTTGCGCCATCTTCGCCAACCGTTATGCCGGCATGCGTTGCGCCGATTTTTACGTTAAGATGAGGATAGCCAATTGAGTTTCTGACCTGCTCAAAGGCGCGGCCAGCAGCAAACATAGCAAAGGTTGATGCGAACGGAATAAAACCGGCCGTTGCAAGGCCTGCCGCCACACACATCATATTCGCCTCAGCTATGCCGCAGTCAAAGTGACGATCCGGGAATGCTTTTTTGAATACTTCTGTCTTTGTTGCGTTTGCAAGATCGGCGTCAAGGACGACGAGCTTATCATATTTAGCGCCAAATTCGGCGAGTGCCTTTCCGTATGCTTCTCTTGTAGCAATTGCTTCTGCCATTTTATTATACCTCCGTCATATGGAAGCTCTGTAAGCTTTCAGCTCTGCAAGTGCTTGCTCGTACTGCTCCTTGTTCGGAGCTTTTCCGTGCCAGCTTGCTTGATCAAGCATGTATGAAACACCATAGCCCTTGTGCGACTTCGCGATGATAGCTGTCGGACGCCCCTTGCACTCGCGAGCAGCGGTAAAAGCTGACTCTATCTGATTAAAGTCGTGTGCGTCTATATTGATAACATTCCAGCCAAAGGCGCGGAACTTTTCATCATGAGGTGTCGGGTTCATGACGTCGACCGTGCGTCCGTCTATCTGAAGCCCATTGTAGTCAAGGACAACTGTTAAATTGTCGAGTTTATAATGCGGTGCGAACATTGCAGCTTCCCAAATCTGTCCCTCTTCGCTTTCACCATCGCCAATAACGGTGTAGACGCGGAAAATGTCACCCTTCAGCTTTGAGGCAAGTGCCATACCGCAAGCAACTGAGAAGCCCTGTCCGAGCGAGCCTGTCGTCATATCGACGCCGGGAGTGCCCTTCATATCAGGATGACCCTGCAGATAGCTGCCCGTCTTGCGGAATGTTTTAAGATACTCAACAGGGAAATAACCGCGGTGAGCAAGCGTCGAGTAAAGAGCGGGCGATGTATGTCCCTTTGACATGACGAAGCGATCTCTGTCTTCCTTTTTAGGGTTAGACGGATCTATATTCATCTCGACAAAGTAAAGATACGTCATTACATCCGCAATCGAGAGAGAGCCGCCCGGGTGTCCGGAGCCTGCGTTGTAAACTGCTTCAATAATGCCTATGCGGATATCGGTCGCTATCCGCCGCAGCTCTTGGATTTTTGCCTGTTCCATTAAATTAACGCCTCCTGTGGCTATATAATGAGCGCTTAATAATATTTTTGAGCTTATTCTTAAATATTTTACTATGCTCGGGCCACATTGTCAAATATTTTTGGCGTCAGTCATTGACATAATATAAATGTACACTTATAATTAATTATACCAAAGTGAGAATTACTCTCAACCTCGGATGTGTGAAGATGGCAAGCTACGATTCAATACAGAAAAAGGCGCTGATTGATTATATGCGCCGCCATGACGAGCGTCCACTGACAATTGACGAAATCGTCACAGGCTTAACTGCAGAAGCCCAAACTGGCAATTATATAGCTCCCGGTAAAAGCACTGTTTACCGCCTTATGACGAAGCTTGTCGAGGGCGGCTCTGTTAAGCGTTTTGTACGCGGTAACAGTCGGCAGTTTTTATATCAAATAACAGATGGGGACAAATGCCACCTTCACTTTCACTTAAAATGCGACGTTTGCGGTCGCCTTTACCATATGGATGAGGAAATCTCCCGCAGCATAGCTGAAATTATAGGACAGAAAAACGGCTTTACAATTGACCGCGATGAAACTACCTTCTACGGCCGCTGCCGCGCGTGCAAAAAGTCGGATGTCAATGTATGAATTCTTTTGCCGATATAAAATCCAAAATAAAACGAATAGTTTACATAAAAAGCCCTGAATATGGCCGCTGATAGTATATAACCGGCTGCGGAATTAATATAAATTAAGCTTAAGCATAGATTTAATATTACATAAGCCGGCGATAATTAATTTAAACAAAGGTAATCAATAAAAATGCGTGTATTCAAATATACCAAAAATAATAAGCAGGGAAACCTTCGTATAACAACACTTTTTTTGTCTATCGCGGCTGTTTTTTTGCTTTTTGTAACCTTTTTTACCCTCTCCGCCTGCTCCCACGATACCGGCAGTGACAAGTTAAAAGTCGTCACAACGATATTCCCACCATACGACTGGGTGCGCGTTATCGCAGGTGATGATAGTGATATAGACCTTTCTCTTCTTATTGACAACGGGGTTGATCTTCACAGCTACCAGCCGACTGCTGCCGATATAGTTGCGATTAAGGAATGCGACCTTTTCATATACGTCGGTGGTACATCCGACGCCTGGGTTGAGGATGCTCTTGCTGACGCAGGCGACGATGTCACTGCAATCAATTTAATAAAAGCGCTTGGCGATAATGTCGTGAAAGAGGAAATCGTCGAGGGAATGGAAGACGGTCACGACCACGACGAAGAAGACGGCACAGGACATGGCTCAGACGAAAATAGCGGCACGCAGGGCGACCATGACGAAAACGAATACGACGAACACATATGGCTTTCGCTTAAAAACGCTAAGATTATTTGCGACGTAATAGCCGACGCCCTTGCCGATATTGACCCTGACAACGCATCGACTTATAAGGCAAACGCCGCCGCTTATATATCAGAGCTTGAATCTCTCGACGCCGCTTATAAAGCGGCTGTTGATGAAGCGACACACAAGACTATTCTTGTATGCGATCGCTTCCCGCTGCGTTATCTTGCCGAAGATTACGGCCTCGACTATTATGCCGCTTTCCCCGGATGCTCCGCTGAAACTGAAGCAAGCTTTGAAACCGTTGTATTTCTTGCAAACAAGATTGACGCACTTTCTCTCCCCGCTGTACTTATCATGGACGGCTCGGGCACAAGACTTGCGCAAACAGTTATAAACAGCACGAAAACTCCCGCAGGCGATATACCGATACTTACATTTAACTCAATGCAAAATATAGACTCAAAGGACATAAATAAAGGCATCACTTATCTTGATGCGATGAAATCAAACCTTGAAGTGCTCAAAAAAGCACTTGGTTGACAGGAGGAGACACAATTAATGGCGCAGTTTATATGCCGCGACGTATCGCTTGGGTACGACGGGAAAGTGATAGCCGAGCACATTTCCTTTGAGATAAACTCCGGCGACTATCTCTGCATCGTCGGTGAAAACGGCTCCGGGAAAAGCACGCTTGTACGCGCTATGCTCAAGCTTCACGAGCCGATGAGCGGCGAAATAACGACAGGGGACGGCGTTTTGCCGACAGATATCGGTTATCTGCCGCAGCAAACGGAAGTCCAGCGCGATTTTCCGGCATCTGTACGCGAAATTGTACTCTCCGGATTCACAGGACACCTCGGTGCAAAACCATTTTACAGCCGCGAGCAAAAGGTCGCTGCCATGCGCGCTATGGAACGGCTCGGTATAGATTCACTTGCCCGCCACTGTTACCGCGAGCTGTCGGGCGGGCAGCAGCAGCGCGTTCTTCTTGCACGTGCGCTTTGTGCGACAAAAAAGATACTTTTACTTGACGAACCGGCAGCCGGCCTTGACCCTAAGGTTACAGGCGAGATGTACTCCCTCATTGAAAATCTCAACCGGGAGGATGGCATTACAATTATCATGGTTTCGCATGACATTGCCGCCGCTATCCGATATGCCACGCACATACTTCACATCGGTCATAAAAGAAACTTTTTTGGAACAAAGGAAGAATATATAAAAAGCGAGGACGGACGAGCTTTTATTTCGCTCTCCGGAGAGGACGTAATACGAACATGAGTGAAGTTTTTGAAAAGCTTGCCCTTTATTTTGAATATCCGTTTGTACGGAATGCTCTCATCGTCGGCGTTCTCATCTCACTTTGCTCGTCCCTTCTCGGCGTGACGCTTGTGTTGAAGCGGTTTTCTTTCATCGGCGATGGTTTATCACACGTTGCTTTCGGCGCGCTTGCAATTGCCACCGTTCTCAATGTCTCAAACGATATGATTGTCATTATGCCGGTGACAATTCTGTGCGCTATACTCCTCTTAAAAAGCAGCAGCAATGCTAAAATCAAGGGCGACGCCGCGCTCGCCATGCTTTCGGTAGGTGCGCTGGCTGTCGGCTATTTGCTTTTGAATGTTTTTTCAACTTCATCAAACATATCGGGCGACATATGCACGACACTTTTCGGCTCAACGTCAATTTTAACGCTTTCACGCTCGGATGTCTGGATAAGCATTGTCATGTCCGCGGCTGTTATTATCATTTTTCTTCTCTTTTATAATAAAATTTTCGCCGTTACGTTTGATGAAACATTCGCTGCCGCTGTTGGCATCAGGGCAGGTGCATACAACATGCTGATTGCTATTGTTACGGCTGTCATAATCGTTTTAGCTATGAACCTTGTCGGTTCGCTTTTAATTTCTGCCCTTGTTATTTTCCCCTCTCTTTCCGCCATGCGCGTTTATAAAAGTTTCCGCGCCGTCGTAATTTGCTCCGCTGTGCTCTCTGTACTATGTTCAGCCATCGGCATAATAATATCAATACTTGCCTCAACTCCTGTCGGCTCGACTATAGTAATCGCCGATATTGTCACTTTCGGTATCTTCAGCGCTGTTGGCGCCCTTACAGGACGCCGCCGCGGCGCATGAATTCAAGAACATAAAAACTTATACTGCACGGCAATCACTCATACCTAATACAAAAACCGGAGCTCCCATTTAAGAAAGCTCCGGTTTTTTATATTAATTTATATCAAACAAACTGCAACATAAACCGCCACGGAATTTATTATAATCAATAAATCGCTTTTGCTATAATCCCGCCGCCGACGACAACGTCACCATCGTACAGTACAACAGCCTGCCCGGGTGCTACAGCTCTCACAGGCTCATCGAAATCAACACGAACAACGGCATTGATGTTATCACTGCCGGAATTGTTACCATCCCTGCCGTCTTTGTTTTCGTCAGCAAATCCGGCAACATACGCATATGCGCTCGTTTCACGCTGACGGTATCTTGTGCGAACGCTTACACGTATTTTCTCTCCTTCTTCTGGTTCATCACGCGAAATCCAGTTGAAGTCGCGTGCAAGAAGCGCTCCCGCATAAAGTTCGCTCTCATCACCCAGCACGACTTCGTTCGTCTCGGCTCTTTTTTCAAGCACATAGATGCGGCCGGACGCTGAAATACCAAGCCCCCTGCGCTGCCCGATGGTATAATGTATAATTCCCTTGTTTTCACCAATATATTTGCCGTCTTTGCTTACAAATCGCCCCGGCGGGAATGTCTTGCCTGTATAACGCTCGATGGCGGCGGCGTAATCGCCGTCGGGTGCGAAGCAAATATCCTGACTTTCCGGCTTTTTTGCATTGCAAAAGCCAATTTTAGCAGCAATTTCACGCACCTGCTTTTTTGTCAGCTCCCCGAGCGGGAAAAGCGTATGCGCAAGCTCGTCCTGCGTCATTGAATAAAGCACATAGCTTTGATCTTTCGTCTCATCGACAGCTTTTTTCAAAAGATACCGCCTGTTTTCATCACGGCAGATGCGGGCATAATGCCCCGTCGCGATAAAATCACAGCCTAACTGTTTTGCACGCTCATAAAGCCGCCCGAATTTAAGATAACGATTGCAGTCTATGCACGGATTCGGCGTTTCGCCTCTTGCGTAAGCATCAGCAAAACGACCGATTACGTCGCGTTTGAAATCATCGGTGAAATTGAAGACGTAATGATGTATGCCGAGACGCCTTGCGGCGTCTTTTGCATCCTCAACATCATCAAGAGAACAGCATGTACTACCAACGGGAATTCCCGCATCAGAATTGTCAAAAAGGCGCATTGTCACGCCTATGCATTCATAACCCGCTTGTGTCAAAAGATAAGCGGCGACGCTTGAATCAACGCCGCCGCTCATGGCGACAAGCACCCGGCCTTTAGTACTATTCATTAGTTTTGACAGGAGGAACAAGACTCACAGTCCGGGAAGTCGCGCTTGTCGTACTCAATGCCGTTTCTTTTGTAGTAATCTTCAATCGCCTTCTTAATAGCTTCCTCGGCAAGCACGGAGCAGTGAATCTTATGAGCCGGAAGACCGTTAAGTGCCTCAACAACAGCTTTGTTCGTCAGCGTAAGGGCATCTTTAAGCGGCTTTCCTTTTATCATTTCCGTTGCCATCGAGCTTGCGGCAATTGCAGAACCGCATCCGAAGGTTTCAAACTTTACATCGGTGATTATTCCATCGTTGATCTTTAGGTACATTCTCATGATGTCGCCGCACTTAGCGTTACCAACTTCACCTACGGCGTCAGCATCCTCAATAACACCGACATTGCGAGGATGTCTGAAATGGTCCATTACTGTTTCACTGTATAACATATTCTCTTTTTCCCTCCACAAGGTCTCTCCATACGGGAGACATATTGCGCAGGTGCTCAACAACCTGCGGCACTTTTTCAAGTATATAATCTACCTCTTCTTGAGTGTTCTCTTCTGAAAGCGTCAGACGAAGCGATCCATGTGCTATCTCGTGCGGACGCCCGATGGCAATCAGCACGTGGCTCGGATCAAGTGATCCAGATGCGCAAGCCGACCCGGACGAAGCCTGAATTCCATATTCATCCAAAAGCAGGACAATAGCTTCTCCCTCAATGCCTTCAAAGCAGAAGTTGACATTGCCCGGCAAACGACGTTTTGGATCACCATTCAAAATAGAATGAGGTATTTTTGACAATCCTTCAATAAGCCTGTCCCTCATCGCCGCTATTTTGGGCGCTACGACATTCATGTATTCGCATGACTCGTAGAGAGCCGCCGCCATACCAACAATACCAGGTATGTTTTCAGTGCCCGGACGGCGGCCGCGCTCCTGCTCGCCACCTTCTATAAGCCTGCTGAGCGGCACACCGCGGCGAACGTAAAGAGCTCCTACTCCTTTAGGTCCGCGAAACTTATGTGATGATATCGAGAGCATGTCGACATTGTCGCGGACTACGTTTATATCAATATGCCCAGCAGCCTGCACGGCGTCCGAATGGAATATGACACCACGCTCACGGCATATAGCGCCAATCTCAGCTATCGGCTGTATTGTACCGATTTCATTGTTCGCGTACATCACCGTGACGAGAGCTGTGTCCGGACGTATAGCTTCCGCGACAGCTTCAGGTGTGATAATGCCGTTTTCCGGCACATCAAGAAATGTAACTTCAAATCCCTGGCGCTCAAGCTTTTTCAGCGTATTCATAACGGCATGATGTTCAATTGCCGTTGAAATGATATGCTTTTTATTTTTACGTTGACCTGCTTCGGCGGCAGATATGATTGCCTGATTGTCGGATTCACTGCCACCGGAGGTGAAATATATTTCACGTGGCTCTGCACCGAGACACTTTGCAATCGTTTCTCTTGCTTCATAAAGCGCTTCCGCCGCTCTTTGTCCTACCGAATGGAGACTCGACGGGTTGCCGTACAATTCATCAAAGTATGGAAGCATTGCATGAAGCGCTGTGCGGCTTACCCTTGTCGTTGCCGCGTTATCGGCATATACCTTCATTTTTATAAAACTCCTTTATTGTGCTGCTCAACTTTGCTATGTTTTGTGGTGATATATCATACGAAATGTATGAGTTACAGTGGCATGATGTTTCGTGCATTTTGTTGTGTCACGCATGAATACAACATTTTCGCTTTTCACTACTAATTATAAACAGTATATCCTACCTTGTCAATAGGAATTATAAATTTTATTAAATAAAAATTGCTTTTTGCTTTTATATTCCTAATACTGGTTATAAATTATTGATTCCAGACTTCTTTTATTTTATATTATCTCGATTATTATTTCGCTTTTTTGACGCTGCTTCTTTTTACAATATTATTATCTTCACTATTCTCATACTTTATATGTTTATATATTACACGTTCCCGTCAAGTACATCGCGCAGCGTTATGCTGTCAAGATAAGCGTTTACAATGCTCTCAAGCTTAATCCATACAGGAAGCGTAAGACACCTGTCTGCACGCTCACATCCGCAAGGATTGTTTTCAAGGCATGAAACAGGCGCAACGGAGCCTTCGGCAAGCCTGACTATAGAGCCGACTGTATACTCCTCAGGACGCCTTGTCAGCTTGTAACCGCCATCCTTGCCGCGCATACTTTCAACGAAGCCTGCTTTATTAAGATTCATAATAATCGCTTCGAGATATTTTACCGATATTTCCTGACGCTCCGATATTTTTTTAAGTGATATATAGCCCTCTCCCTCATGCTGCGATAAATCAAGCATTATCTGCAGCGCATATCTCCCCTTTGTCGAAATCATCATGGCGTTAAATTTCCTCTTTCTCTATCTCTATTGTACCGTCGTTTTTTCTCGCGCTTTTTTTGCAATAAGATCGCGCACAACCTCGCTTGCTATCATCAAACCTGCCGCCGGCGGTACAAATGCTGTTGACCCAGGAATTGCGCGGCGTGATAAGCAATTGCGTTGTGTGCCGGGCGGACAAACACAGTGACCGCGGCAGCTTACCTCAGCATCATCCGAGCGCACTGGCTCCTCCTCAGAATAAACAACTTTCAGCTTATCAACTCCGCGGCGGCGCAGCTCATGACGCATCACGCGGGCAAGCGGGCACACTGTTGTTTTATATATATCTGTCACACGCAGCTTGCCGGGGTCTGTTTTATTCCCCGCTCCCATTGCGGAAATGACAGGGACACCTGCTTCGCGCGCACGCATTATAATTTCAATTTTGCCGGTCACAGTATCAATTGCATCGATCACGTAATCATATTGTGAAAAATCAAACTCTTTTGATGTTTCCGGTGTGAAAAAGCATCTATGCTTATATACCGTAAGGCTCGGGTTGATGTCGAGAAGACGCTTTTCCGCCGCGTCAACTTTATACATGCCAACCGTGCTCGTTGTCGCAAATATCTGCCTGTTTATATTCGTTATGCAGACTTTATCATCATCGACGATATCAATAGCACCGATGCCGCTTCTCACAAGCGCTTCTGTCGCATACCCGCCGACGCCACCAATACCGAAAACGGCAACCCGGCATTTACTTAAATTTTCAATAGCTTCACGCCCGAATATCAGCTCTGTTCTTGAAAAACGTCCCGGCACTGTTTTACTTCTCCCTTGATGCTATAAGCTCAATCTCAACAAGCGCACCTTTCGGAAGCGCAGACACTTCGACACAGGAGCGGGCGGGGTTATGTTTAAAATACTCCGCGTAAATTGAGTTAAAAGCCGCGAAATTCTTCATATCCGTGAGAAAACATGTCGTTTTCACGACATTTTCATAGCTTAAGCCGGCGGCTTTGAGAATAGCGCCCGCATTTTCTATCGCTCGCCTTACCTGAGCGTCAAAGCTGCCCTCAAGCTCGCCCGTCGAAGGGTCAATACCAAGCTGTCCGGAGGTAAAAAGAAAATCTTGCGTTATTATCGCCTGCGAATATGGTCCGATAGCAGCCGGCGCGTCATTTGTATTTATAATTTTCTTCATAAAACTCTGTTTATACTCCTTAATTTATCCTTCTTAAAGCCGTAAAGTCTTTTATCAGTTATAATACAGTACTTATTTTACGTTTTCTCTTACGTTTGGTTTGTGATTTTTTGTCAATCTACATGCTTGCTCTCACGCATTGCAAGTATTGTGTCGCCTATCAGCTTATCAAGATCCCAGCCTAAAAGCTCAGCACCTTTCATTATAACCTCCCGTGAGCATCCGGCTGCAAATCTTTTGTCCTTAAACTTCTTCTTAACCGATGAAACCTCGAGATCTGACACGCTTTTTGACGGACGCATGATAGCGACAGCGCCAATCAGCCCCGTCAGCTCGTCAATGGCGTATAAAACACGCTCCATTTCATGCTCGGGCTTTATATCGACTGTAATTTCCCAGCCGTGGCTTGCCGCCGCGCGTATTATCCGCTCGTCAATATTGGCTTCACGCATGATTTCCTGCTCTTTTATGCAATGCTCATCCGGATACATCTCAAAATCAAGGTCGTGGAGCAGCCCCACAATCCCCCAGAAATCAACTTCGTCGCCGTATCCAAGCTTTTCGGCAAACCACCGCATTACATCTTCAACAATAAGTGCGTGACGCAGATGGAACTCACCTTTATTATATTTAGTTAAAAGCTCCCATGCTTCGTCCCGTGTCGTTTTTGTTATAGAATTCATACTACCGCTCACCTTTTGATTATATTTTAGTTTTTAATATACTAACAATTTCTTTTAAAAAATCCTGCGGGCACACAACGCGCCTAAAATCATGCTGTTATATTTAATTCCGGGGACATTTTATTAAAAACAGCATATTATAAATGCAAACAATGACGCCCGCACCCCGCCGGTATAATTCCTACCTTTTTGTTAGGATTATACCCCCGGCGAAATTTTTTGTCAAGTAGAGCGGAGTTGCCGCATAAGTATTATTAGTAGTTATACTATTGTTATATTTACTCACCTGTTGAATTTATAGCTATTATATTAGCTACTACCACTACTTCTAATTTTTAATATTGACGTTATAATTCCCGTGTAGTAATATATTGCTACCAGCTTAACATTGTATTATTTATCGGTGTATAATAATATTGTACTTTGTCTACAATACAACACAAAACTATTATTATCATACATCATTACATACGGAGCAAAAAATGCATAACGAACTTACAGAAGTCGATATACAGAAAATGAAAGAGGAGCTTGCGGCCCGCAAAGCAGCAGCACCAAAGCTCCGCGAAGCCGTAAAGGAAGCTCGCGCCCTTGGCGACCTCAGTGAAAACGACGAATACCGCTCGGCTAAACGCGAACTCGGACGCAACAACAGCAGGATTCGTTATCTTGAAAACATGATTAAAACAGCCATCATTGTTAAAACCGATTCAACTGAGGGTGTAGTCGGGCTTTTTGATGAAATTGAGCTTCAATATGAGGACACCGAAGATGGCGAGCCCGAAACGCGTAAAATACGCCTTGTGACAACGCTGCGCAACGACGTTTTCAACAATTGCATATCAAAGGAGTCGCCGCTTGGACGCGCTATTTTCGGCCGCCGCGTCGGAGAACGCGTCATTGTACACGTAAATGATAAAGTAAGCTATCCTGTCATCATAAAATCAGTTACAAAAGGACACGATGACCCCAATTTACCCATAACAGGGTATTAATAAACATCAGTTTCCATTTTTACCTTGTATTTATATGCTATTTATACAATTAGCGTTGTATAAACCGGCTCGATTTTATACATTTATACGATATTATATAATATTCAGGCAAAGTATTGACGCCCCCAAAAGCCGTATAATATAATTTATATTAAATATCAATACATATTAAAATTTAATATCACCGTACCTTCGATAGAGGAGCGGCGTTCAAGAGTAGTTCGGACAACGGGTTTGCGCCCGCGAAACGAAAGGGCACGCCGCCGAAGCGACGATTAGCACGCAAATGCTGTCGTGCGCTGGGCATACGGGGAATACCCGTATGACTGTCACAATTTTCTGTGGAGCGCTATCATGGTATGCGAAAGACCGCCTTTATTTCGTTTATGTTTTAGATTCTTTTTTATTTTTATAACAGAATCTAAACATAACACACATACTGGTAAGTCAGCCGCTGCTGTGAAAGCTTGCATCACAGCGGCGGCTTTTATATTTTATTTTAAATCTGCTGCTGATAAAAACCGTTATCACCCGGGATAAAACTCGCCCGGTGTTATATCAAAAAAACATAATAAGGAGTAAAGATATGAAAAAGCTGCTATCTTTAATGCTTACTTTAATTCTTGCCACAACATCGCTGTTTCTTTTCGCCTGTCAAAGCACTACAGATGATATGGCAAAAATTAAAGATGCCGGTGTTATACGCGTTGGAATGGAATGCGACTATGCTCCGTTCAACTGGACTCAGGCAGGGTCAAGCGATTACACAGTCCCGATAACAAGCGGCGGATATGCCGATGGTTATGATGTTCAAATTGCTCGCAAAATTGCCGATGAGCTCGGAGTCACCCTTGAGATTGTGAAAATTGAATGGGGCGGACTTCCTGCGGCTTTGCAATCCGGAGAAATAGATGCTATCATTGCCGGTATGAGTCCGACACCGGATCGCCGTGAAACTATCGACTTCTCAGATGCTTATTATACAAGCGAGCTTGTAATTGTCGTACGCAAAGACAGCCCCTATGCCAATGCAACTAAGCTTTCCGACTTTGCCGGCGCTAAATTAACAGCTCAGCTTGATACATTCCACTACACAGCTCTCGCTCAGGCAAAGGAAGCCAACATTCAGACTGCTATGGACACGTTCCCAACGATGATAGTAGCGCTGAAGAGCGGCACAATCGACGGTTATGTTTCGGAAGAACCCGGTGCTAAGTCCGCCGTCTTTGCAAACAGCGACCTTACATATGTAACATTTGAAGAAGGACAGGGCTTTACCGCATCAAAGGATGACCTTTCAATTGCTGTCGGACTCCGCAAGGGAAGCAATCTTGTTGATGAAATTAACAAAATCCTCTCAAAAATCTCCGATGACACGCGTCATGAAATTATGAATGCTGTCATTGAGCGTCAGCCGCTCAGTGAGTAATTCACTTTAAAGTGTATAAGTCCAGTAAATAATATAGAATAGGAAACAACATCATGCCACAAACCTTTTTTGGCGGAGTTTCGTTCATACTGTCGAAATACTGGTCGCTATTTCTTCGCGGCACGGCAATAACCCTTGTCGTTTCACTTACAGGAACGATCTTCGGCTTTCTCATCGGACTTATCGTCGCTCTTTTACGGACAATCCCTGTTCACAAAACCGATAAACCGCTGAAAAAGCTGTCCGTTCGCTTCCTTAGCTTTATTTTATCTTCTTACATTGAAATATTCCGCGGCACCCCGATGATTGTTCAGGCAATGGTCATTTACTATGGCGGGTTGTCAAAAGCACTTTCCGGCTTACATGATGTTTACAAAGGCATTGCTGCCGCCATCATAATTATTTCAATCAACACCGGGGCTTATATGGCGGAGATTATCCGCGGTGGCATTATATCCGTTGACCCCGGTCAGATGGAAGGCGCTCTTTCCATTGGCATGACATACCGTCAGGCTATGTTCAATGTTGTTTTCCCGCAGGCGATACGAAATATAATGCCCTCCATTGGAAATGAGTTTGTCGTCAATATAAAGGACAGCTCAGTTTTAAACGTAATCTCTGTTGCTGAGCTTTACTTCATGTCAAAGTCAGCAGCGGGTGCATATCTGCGGTACTTTGAAGTTTTCTTCATAACGGCTGTCATTTACTTCATTTTAACATTTACAGTTACGAGAATTTTACGTGTTATCGAACGTAAAATGGAGGGTAAAGATTCGTACACCATACACGGATCGCAGTCATACTCAAAAGCATCAATACATATTACCTCCGAGTCAAAATCAATTATCGGGGGTGGCTTAAAATGAGCAATAACAATATAAACACAAACAACAGCAGCAATGCAATCTTAGACATCATCAACCTTGAAAAAAGATTTGGCAATAATCTTGTAATTCGCGATATATCAATGTCTGTTTTCGAGGGGGAAGTCGTATCAATCATCGGTTCATCCGGTGCCGGAAAATCAACACTCCTCCGTTGCATAAACTTGCTTGAAGAACCGACAGGCGGCGACATTCTCTTTCATGGAAAAAGCATTCTCACCGATCGCAAATCGGTGTCGAGCTACCGCGCAAAGGTTGGCATGGTATTTCAACAGTTTAATCTTTTCAATAACATGACAGTGCTTCAAAACTGCGTTGTAGGGCAAATGAAAGTACTCGGACGTAGCAGGGCAGAAGCGGAAGAGACAGCGAAAATGTATCTTGACCGCGTTGGTATGTACGCATTCGCCGATGCACTGCCCCGGCAGATTTCAGGCGGTCAGAAACAGCGTGCCGCAATTGCCCGTACGTTGTGTATGAATCCTGAGGTTATACTTTTCGATGAGCCTACATCAGCTCTTGATCCGGAGATGGTTGGTGAAGTACTCAGCGTCATGCGCTCTCTTGCAAAAGGTGGCATGACAATGCTCGTTGTCACACATGAGATGGGCTTTGCACGTGAAGTTTCCTCCCGCGTTATATTCATGGACTCCGGCATTATAGAAGAGTCTGACACGCCTGATGTTATCTTTACATCCCCGAAAAAAGAACGCACACGAGCATTTATATCAAGTATTCTTTGAATCAATCGATTACACCTTATAAGCAACAAAACACCCTCGTACTTTCGTTGTACGAGGGTGTTTTCATTTGCCTTGTTTCTGTAAGCTATTTAATAGCTCGCTCTTTCGCTTCTCTACGGTTTTTCTTCTTACTTATCTTATCCTACTATCCTACTAATCTTATTACTTATCCAATGATGCCAGAACGCTCTATACCCTGGACAAGATAGCGCTGTAGAAACGCGTAGATAAGGATAAGTGGCAGCATTATGAGTATTCCGCACGTATTACGTATTGCTGCAACATACATGTTCTGGCCTGGATACTCGGTATCAAGTGACCTTGGTATCTTAATAAAGGCACGAAGCGTGTACGGACCTTGATGCGTGAAGAATACACGTGTGTAATAGTTATCTGTCCACTGCCATGAGAAAGCGAACATGAAGACAGTTATAAGCATCGGAACCGACAGCGGGAGGATAATCTGTACGAATGTACGGAAAGGTCCTGAGCCGTCGATATATGCTGATTCTTCAAGCTCATCGGGAACGCCACGGAAGAACTGACGTAACATAAAGATGTAAAGACCGTTCTTAAAGGCAAGACCCGTTGCTGAAAGAATGTAAAACGGCACGAATGAGTTAATAAGCGATATATCCGTGAACTTCAAGATATCAATGCTCTCAAACACACCGCCGCCAAGGAAGTTGAATATTCCGAGAATATCAAAGTAACGGAATTTCATAAACATTGAAAGGCGAACAGTCGAGTGAGGAACAATCATCGTCAGGACGACGAACATAAAGAGTAACTTTCTGCCCTTGAACTTGAACTTCGCGAAGCCATAACCTATCAGACACGTTATAAATGTCTGAATGATAGCTGTCGATGCCGATAGAACGAAAGTATTGAGCATAGCTCTGAAATATTCATTATCGACTATAACAGCCTTATAGGTTTCAAGCGTCGGATGTTTCGCGATAAGCAGAACTGTCGCGTCAACAAAGTCCTCGCGGCTCATGAACGACGATGCTACTTTTGAAATAAACGGGTAGATGATAACGTAGGATATACCGATCAGTAGTATCAATCTGAAAATGTACCATACAACGTCCTTGAGAAAGCTTACAGAGAATACTTTTAACTTGAATCTTTCCAAGGCCGAAGTACGACCTTCGAATTCGACTCTGATTTTGTTTTTCGTTTCTTTTTTGATTATTGGTGTACTTTGAATTCTATTTGCATCCATCAGTCCGTTCCTCCTTATTCTTCACGTCTCTGATAGAAGACGTATGCGGAGATGATGCCGGAAACTACAACGATGAGCAGTGCAACTATCAAGAAGTACATCCATGCCATCGCTGATGAAACAACGTTTCCGTCGGCGCCAGAGTCGTATACTTGATCGATATAAGCCATGACGTTGTTATCTGAACGAGTAAGAGCATCTATTATTGTATAGATTGCGTTAACCAATATCATCGGGCTGATCATCGGGAACGTTATCTTCCAGAACGTTTCCCAGCCTGTAGCACCGTCTATTTTGCACGATTCATAAATCGACGGAGATATTGACTGGAGACCTGCAAGGAATATCAGCATCTGAACACCGGAACGGTTTACTATGTTAAATATATTGTTAACCATAGTAACAACATATTCAACAAGGTCAGATCCAACTCGCATGTTAGCGAAGAGCATCTCCACGTCCATTACGCTGACAATCTCTGCAACGGTATTACGTCCCGTACCAGTATCAATCGATGCACCTGTTCCGCCCATATAAGATGATAATATGTTCTGAGCATCGATATCGCTAATCAAGCCTGTCGCAATAATAACAGGTATGAAGAATATAGCACGGAACAATGTACGCCCAACCATCTCCTGGTTAAGAAGTATAGCTACGAAGAGAGCGAATATGATTATCGCAGGAATATCAAAGATTAACTCTCTTATACCGGAGGTCAGCTCCGTTACGTAGCTCGGGTCTACGAACAATGCTTCCGAATAGTTTTTGAAACCAACCGGTACCAGTTCATAGCCGCCGCCCTGAAGCGGATTTATCTCGTGGAAGCTGAACATGATTGAATTGTAGATTATCGGCAGATAGATAATCACAAGTCCAATCACAAACGGCAGCACAAACAACCAACCGACACGTGCCTTACGTTTGTCAAGCGAAGCGATACGGCGCTTCTTCTTGGGAGCTGAATCGATCTTTATTTTCTTCTTCTTTGTAGCCTCAATATTCATATTCAAACTCCCTTCCTCACTTAATTGTCACAAAATTGTGTGCGGTTACTGTATATGTTGTGCCATCAAGTACAACAGTTACATCAAACGTATTGTAGTTAAGGATAAACTTCTTACCGGTCTCATATGTGACAAGAACGATAGAACCGTCGTCTACTGTATACTTGGTCCTCTTATATCCTTCTTCCTCGTCCTCATCATCACGTCCGGGTCTGCCGGGCACATTCGGTGTGTTGTCATCTTCACCTTCAGTGGGCTCTTCGGCCGGAGTTTCTTCCTCAAACTGGACTTCTTCGTAACCTGCGTTCAGAAGAACTTGATTTACAGTTGCAAGTGCAGATTTTGTCTTTTCAACAGCACTGTCAGCATAAGCATTGACTCTTGCAGCGCTTGCAGCGACTGACGCATCGTCAGTTATTTCCGTCTTATGCTTTGCAGTCTCTTTGTTAGCTTTAGCAGCATCTGCAGATTTAATTGCTGCTGATATCGCTAATTTCAGATTGGATACTGCTGTATCAAGTTCTGTCTGTGCATCAGCAAGTGCTGTTTCTGCATCGGCGAGAGCTGCTTTTGCAGCTTCGTCAGCAGCTTTTGCATCCTCATCGTTCGGTGCTTCGGCAAGCGCCGCAGCTGCAGCGTCAGCAGCAGCTTGTGCTGCATCTCTTGCTGCGATCGCATCATCAAGTGCACGCTTGAGTGATGTGACCTCCGATGTAAGCCCAAGAGCAATTTCTATCTGCTCTTCAATAGCTGCAAGGAGTGCTTGTGTCTCTTCAGCAAGAAGGGCTGTATCCTGCGGAGCTGATGCTATCTCTCTTGCAAGAGCTTCAGCAGCTTTACGCTCGGCAAGTGCCTTTGCACGTCTTTCTTTTTCTTCTGCTATACGCTTTGCTTCTTCCTCAGCAGCAGCTCTTTCGGCTTCTTCAATCTGGTCAGCTAAGATTTCATCTTCATCAGGTATACGCTCACCAATCAGGAACTCATGTCCTGTAATAAGCGATGTCTGAAGATCACCGATAGCTTCGTTGACTATATTGTAGTATTTTACAATATCGTCAAACCAGATGTCATAGCGTACTGAGTAGTATTCGCAAAGGAGTTCATCCTTTTTCAGCTCGGAAATATTTCTGTAAGCGAGTATGAAGTAAAGGGATGCACCATTTTCGATTGCCTTTAGAACAGCGGTGCTTATATCGCCCTCTTCGTTAATCGGAGTACCGGCGATATTAATGTAACCGTGAAGAACAAGTCCTACAAACGGAATTGAATATGTCTCGTTAAAGAACCGGCTGCTGTTAAGGCGGGCATTAAGTATATGGTCTACATATTTGAAGGTATAAGCGTTACCTACATCGACCATTACATTTCCGCAATCCTCGGAAATATTCTTAAGAAGTGCTATTGTGAACTTCTTAGAGTCTTCGCGGTTGTACGGATCGTCTTCATCAAAGTCTGAGTTCAAATCAGAACCAAGTGTCGCAACAGATATTCCAACCGGTTCGTAATCAAGGTAATACGTTCTAAACTTTGAGTAGAAATGGTCGAATACAGACGGTGAAATTGCAATTTCAAAGTATCTTACGAACGACTGAGTTGTCGCGTCATAGTAACGCTTACTCGTGTAACGGTCGTCAATCGTCTTAACTGCATGCTTTTTGTAGCTAAATCCATCAAACGACTTATTATTTGCAGCATAAGCGAAGTCAAAGTCAGGGAATATACCGATTCCCTTTTCCTTAGCATATGCTAACAAATCCTTAAATCCATCGGCTCCGCCAACAGATTTCTCCCACTTCAGTTTATACGGGACATATGGAGCGGATAATCTTCCGTTTAGTCCTCCATTTGCAAAACCTTTAAGTTTGAAGTTGATATTTGATACTCCCGCTTCACTTAGTTCTTTGTGCATCGTCATGATGTCTTCAAACGTTGTCAGCGGTTTATCAACTTCGACAGGAATTGAGAGAATTCTGTCTTGTATCGTCATTGAACCAAGAACTTCAATGTAAAGCGGCATATCTTTCTTAACATCGTTCTCGGTTAACCTTGTCAATATACCGTTCTTTTCAAGATAATCTCTGTAAGCTTGAGCCATGCCGACATATGATGCTTCATAGTATTTGTTCAGCCCGGCTCTGGCAGCTACATCTTTATCGTCGAGCATTATATACTTAATTCTGTAACTGTCAACATACTTACGCGGTGATTCAACACGCCACGTTACGTCTGACGCAACGGATATTGACTGTGCAAGGTTATATTCATCTGAGGGACGCGGTATGAAGCTGGCGTAAATAGCTGCATACTTGTTTAATGTACCGCCATTTTCATACCTTATGCTTGCAAGAGAGTCGCCTTCTGTTATAATGGCAAGATATCCTTTGTTGCGGATAAACTCTTCGTAGATAACCGGTACTTGCGGTTCTGCAGGTTCAACGGGTTCTCCGTTTTCATCAGTTTCAGCGGGTTCAGTTTCCGTATTAGTATTGTTTTCTACGACACGGTAATCTCTCACCTGTGTAACTGCGCCGAATACAGGCATCGTCAATAGTTCCTGATGTGCGCCGCTGATTTGCTGATATGCATAGTCCGGACCGTAAAGACTTCCAACTCTGTTCCATGACACACCTCTCAACGCCATTGCGGAGAAGAGAGCGCCGGAGCCGTCAGGCATGAACGTGTAGCCAGGATTTTGTGCACTAATGCAGCCCATGTACGGCAGAACCGATACTGATAAGAGCTTGTAAGTAGTTTCGTCGTATTCAATACCGTTTGCCGGAAGACGGACTGTCACGCCATCTTCATCAATCGTGTACTCAAGTGCCATACGGAAGAGAGCAGGTGCTTCGTCTGTACCTTCGTACTCGGTGATTGCATGGTCTTCATCGAGCATCTCATACGTATATTCCGGAGCATATGTCTTAATAGTGTTTTCGCACCAGTTAAGCTCTGCTTGTGTAACACCTGAGTCTAATACATAGACCGCCATCTTTGTCGTGATCGGGTATTTCGCGTTCATCGCGGCAACGGCACGTTCAGAGAGCTCGGGGTCTTTTGGATCCATTAATACATAGTGGTATCTAAGTTTGTTGCGGTTAAAATCACTTGTTATCTTGTTGAGGATATTATTTTCAAAGCGCTCTTTTTGAATCATTCTCGGGACAAGGCGTCTTACGTCTTCACGTCCCATACTATACTCTATACGGACACCATTTTTGATATCCTTAACAACAATCTGGTTGCGGAGCGCAGCTTCCTGGTAGCTATACATCCATTTTGTTGTTCCGTCTTTGTCCTGATATTCAACAAAGAGTTGTGACAGGAGCCTATAACGGATATTGTCTGAGTTCGCTGCTGTGATCGAACCGACATCGTATGGGTTCGTGAAAAGAATCTGCCCTGTCGAATTTTTGACTATAGCAACTTCTCCTGTGTATTCTTCGACGTAAAGCGAATACCCGTTCTGAGTCTTATGGAGCACCATGTCGTTGAGTTTATCCTGCTCAGACTCGTATTCGTACGTCATGTAGTCGACAGCGGCAACTGCCGCAGACACCTTATCGGTTCCATATATTCCAAAGGTGCCAACTACCATGAGGAAAGCCAGGAGACCTGATATGAATCTTACATGTTTCTTCATACTTTTTTTGTCCTTCCTTTCTTTCCCCACTATGCTCTATATGTCAACTCAACGATGATACTTGAGATGAAGCTCACCATCTGAGCGACAAGTGTTGAGAACAATACAGATACAAATATAATGAACCCCATGCCTATGATGGTTCCAAGAGATGTCGTTACATTCTTTAAGAGTGAGTAATCGTGTGTAACCATCATTCCGAAGAAGATCAGTATGCCCATCCAGAAGAACGCTATGCTTACAAGAAGTGTAATTAACTGACCTTCGTTTTGAGCAAGTATATTACTTAATATAACGGATGGTATAACAAGCATCGGAATTGGTAGTAAGCTATACGATGTTGCTATGAATATATCTTTAAAGCTTCCTTCGCCATCGAAAAGCGTCGTAAGACACCAGTTTGCTACGACCCAGAGAAGCAGCGGTACGACAACTGATGCTATCTGAGCGAAGATATTCATATAGCTCTCAGTCGGGTTAAAGATATATCCCGTACCTATTGATTGATAATAGAAGGAAAGAATCGTTACGATTATATATATGATACCTGCTCTGACGCTTCCGCGATATTCGTGCTTGAGATCCCAGAATCCGTCAAACGGATGGAAAATTAAATGGAAACCGTATAGCAGCTCTTCTTTCAGAGTCTTGCGACCGACTTTAAGCTGTGTTGCTTTATTAACGCGTGCTGCATATTTAAAGAATTTCGTAAGAAGAACGCATATTACGACGACAATTATCGGAATCGTCCATATCCACTTTGCTACCCATTCCTTACGGACCTCACGGAACGCATCAGAATACGAAGCTGTGTTATATGCGAACTTGTAATACTCCATCGCTTCTTTATACTTAGCATCGCGCTTTAGTGCGTCACCGATACCTATGTAAGCTGCATCGAAGTTGCTGTTGCGCTGGAGTATGTCCATCCAGTCTGAAACTGCCATATCATAACGGCGTTGATTCTGGTGAGCTAATGCTTCTATCAGAAGGTTGCCGTATTCAGTCCTCTTATAAACGGTGAAGCAGTCCTTAGATTTGTCAAGTAATAGTATATCGTCGCCTTTGTATGTGATTGCTTCAATATTATATATATTACCAAGTTGCTCGCCAGTGTCGCCAAAAGCGAAGAGAAGGTTGCCGTATTTGTCATACGTAAAGACTTTGCTACGTTTTTCGTCGATTATCGACCATGTACCTTCCGGACCGACGGCAACATCAATAATTTTTGACGGACCGCTTATTGCACCAGCTCTTGAACTGAAGCTGAAATTTATCTCACCGGACGGTGGCCAAAAACCGTTTCTGCTCATGATATCGGCGCCGGAAGCATTCAGCTTTTTAACCGGTGCATAGTCACCCGATTTTGAGCGCGAGTTTATAGCCGATGCAACTGAGTTTTCATCAATCGATGATGTCGTAACGTAAATAAATCCGTCTTTATCAATCGTTATATTATTAAACTCAGTTGACACGTATTCCTGCTGAGATTCTCTCTGCTCTTTTGTCTGCAATCTTCTCCAGATGATTTCCATCGGGCTGATGACAACCTTCTGAGCACCAATAAATCCGGAGAATTTTGCATTATCATCCATGACGATGATACCTTGATATGTCGTGGATGACACAACAAACAATCTGTTATACTGGTCAACAGCGACGGCTACCGGTTTATATACAGCCGCTTCTGTGAAAAGCGGTGATACAGGCTTCGGAATTATCTTGTGATATTTTCCGTCGCGTGTGAACATTACTATGCGGTTGTTGTTTGTATCACAAACATAGATGTATTTATCACTAATGAATACGCCGGACGGGCTGTTAAAGCTGTCCCAAACGCCATGTTCATTAAGGAATCTACCTAATTCAAACTTATACTTATAATACCGGTCCATTACAATGACACGGTTATTTGCACCGTCAACAAGGTATACATTTTCCTCGTCGTCGACGGTCAGATCGCGCGGATCATCAAATGGATAGCTGAGTCCGATATAGTTTGCATCAATTATCTTATCCGGAACATAAGCATCGGGAGAAAGAAGTGCATATCCGTCAGCAGAATATGTATATGTTGCATATGAGCTGAAAGCGGAAGCGCTTGTTGCAAGTACAGCTACCAGAATAAATAGCGTAAGGAAGGAAAGAATTCGCTTTTTCATTTTTTCTTCCCCCTTAGTCTTTCATACCGCTTGTTCCCATTGTCTCGATGATGTTACTCTGCGAAACAACGAAAACAATGATCGGAACTGCCATCATGATAACCGTAGCGGCTGCCGAAGCACCTGCACGGGCAATACCGCCTGCTGTTATCTGCGAAATGGCGTAGTTAAGTGTTTTAAGCTGCTCTGACTGGATGTAAATTGATGCGCCAGCGTTCCAAAGTCCGTTAAAGCTGTAGATGATAAGCGTCAGCCAAGCCGGCTTAACCATCGGCATTGCTATTACCCAGAACGTGTAGAACTCTGTCGCTCCATCAAGTCGGGCGCTTTCGAGAATATCGTCTGTTACGTTTGATTCCATAAACTGCTTCATCAAATAAAGACCCAGGTTAAATGCAAAGGCCGGAATGATGATAGCATAGTATGTATCAACCCAACCGAGAAGGCTCATTATAATAAAGGAAGCAATTGCACCGACCGTTGATGTAAACATAAGTGACTTAACGATTATGTTAAACATAAAGTCACGGCCGGGGAATCTGATCTTTGCAAGTGCGTAAGCTGCCATTGAGCAGAAGAGAAGGCTTCCGAATGTACCCGAAATAGAGATGAAAACTGTATTGAATATATAACGTGAAAACGGAACCCACGAGTCGGACATCAGCGAGAATAGATCCCTGAAGTTTTTAAGCGTCGGATTTACGACGTAAAAACGCGGAGGGAACATCCACAACTCGTCAAGCGGCTTAACTGCTTGCATTAATACATATAACATCGGGAGGAACATGAATACACCCATGATCGAAAGGAACACCGTTATTCCGACGTCGCCCCCGACCGAGCGGTTCAGTACGACGGCGTGTTTTCTTGTTCTAAGTTTTTTCGCCATATCACTGACCCACCTTTGCTAACATTCTGTGTATCAATAAGTTTGCTCCCATCATCATTGCGAATAGCACAACAGCGATTGCGGAAGCATATCCGACTTCCCAACGCTGCCCACCGTAGTCCTCAAGGTGGTGCGTTATAGTCCAGGCAGCGTATTCAACTGACGGGAATCCGGCAAGAGCCGTAACGACGCCGCCGAATCCGAATGAACCTGTTATAGCTAAAACAGCACCGAACAGTAGCTGCGGCTTCATTGTAGGAAGCGTTACATACCAAAGCTCCTGCCAGCGGTTCCTGATGCCGTCAACAGCCGCTGCTTCATAGTATGACTTTGGTATACCCTGAAGTCCTGCGATGAATGAAAGGAACGCTGTACCGAGTGACGTCCAAAGGGCAACTATGATACAAAGACCCATAACGTATCTTTTATCATGGAACCAAAGGACTGGATTATCTATAATGCCAAGGTTGAGCAGGAAACCGTTTACCCAACCATAGGCGTCGTCTGAGAAAAGCGTACCCCAAATGAGGTATACGCTACCCGAAATAGACGGGGCGTAGAATATAAGTGTAACAACAGCTCTTACTCTCGGCGAAAGCTCGTTTATGAACCATGCGATGAAAAGAGACATGAAGTAAGATGTAGGTCCGGTAACCGCCGCGAATATCAAAGTATTCTTGATGGCCAGGATAAATATATCGTCGTCAAGAAATAGACGTATATAGTTATCAAGGAAGATGAACTTCGGCCACTGTAACATGTTAAATGACGTAAAGCTCAGCAGAATCGACATAATAACCGGAACAACGGTGAACATGAGGAAGAGGATCATAAACGGAGCAACCATCAGATATGCTACTTTATTCCTCTTGATTTCATGCCATGTCCATTGAGCCTTCGTCATGTCCTTCCGTGAAACTGCGTGCTGCTCGGCAGGCACAACGTTTTTCTTTGACATGAGCAACTTCTCCTTATTAGATTATCTTATCGCAAATGCCGTTCTTGCTCCGGCATATTATTCGATATAACTGTAAAGTGCGGTAGCAGATTCCTTCATATACCCTGCGGCCTCACCAAATAGATCAGCATTAGCTTTGATGAGTTCATCCGCAGCAGCAATCAAAGCATCAAACTGCTCAATTGTTGCGTCGCCCGCAAGTGCTGCGTCGATTGCCGCTTTTGCAGCCGATATCTTATCAGCATACTTGCTTGCGTCATCGCCTTTGAGCTTGTTGAATATGTCAAGTGCCTGTTCAGCGCGCTTTTCTGCTAATGTCTGTCCTATCTCAAGCGTCTCAAGGTTGAACTCCTCGCGCTTACGGCTGATTTCCTTATTAATAGCAATAATGTAACTTAACAGTGCTTCAGAAGGAGAAGCTTTTTCGTTATATGCACTCAAGAATGCGAAGTTCGTGTAACGGCCTATGATGTAGCTTCCAGGATAGTTTGGAACTGCTGTCAGTGCATCGAACTGCGCCTTCAAGCTCTTATACTCGGATGATGACCACGGAAGCTCTGCAAGTGCCTCAATGTTCGCAGTCGGGTTCATTCCGGCTTCACCCAAAAGCGCAACTAACTCGTTGCAGTAGTCAGCCTGGAATTCACTGTCTGTATACCAGTCAATAAATCTCCATGCTCCCTCCGGGTTGTCTGTACCGGTAAGCATTACGACACCCGCTACTGAAGATACAGCCGTGTTGTTTATTGTTCCATCATCCTGCTTCATACCAGGTATCGTTGTGAACTCCCACAAACCTGCAATTTCAGTCGCGAATACGACGAGCTGGTTATAAGCTGTGTATGGCGCAATTGCTATCGGTATTTCACCTGTTCTGAAGCGGTTTGCGAAGTCATACGAATACGGCAGCGAATACATCGTAAACATGTTGCACATCATCTCGAATGCCTGAAGTGCAAGGTTCGAGTCGAGATTGACGCGCATACCATTGTCTGCGTAAAGCTCACCGCCCATCTGATACAGGTACGTCAGATAGTCCGTAGTAAGACCAATGTCCATCTTGTTATACTGAAGTACCGGTATCATAGCAAGAAGGTCGTCCCATGTCTTAGGAACTTCAAGACCTAAGTCAGCAAGTATATCCTTGCGGTAGAAGAGCATCGGGAACGTCTGTGTTTCCGGTATTGCGTATGTTTCGCCATAAAGTGTAAGCGGTATTGTTGCAGCAGGAGAGAATCTTGCCAAAACTTCATCAAATGTATCGAAGTCGTTCAGCTTTTTAAGTGCTCCACGTATAGCATAGTTGATGACGTCACCGTCACCCATGAATAGCGATACATCGGGGCCAACACCCGCAAGAACCGAGGGGAGGAGAGTACCGCCGGCAACAAGCTTAAGGTTAACTGCTATACCGGATTTCGGAGAGAATTTATTATCTATAAGGTTACGAATGATCTGCGCCTGGTCACGACCGGTGGTAACCCACACGTCTACGGAGTTTGTTCTGTCGACTTCAACAGTCGATCCAAGCGAGTTGTAGTCGGTGAAGAAGCTTCCGATGAACTGACGGATTTCATACCAAAGCGACTGGAAGAAACCTGCTTCTGCCTTCGGAAGCGGAGCAGACGCGGGCTGTACATATATCGTGTCAATTTCAAGCGGCTGCTTTGTAACCGTATTTATCCACGTACCGAGAGTACCAATATTAGATTTAAGGAGAGAAAGGTTTCCTGCTATCTCATCTTCGTCAGATCCCATCTTTTCAACAAGACGCTGAATCTGCAGAAGCGATGCAGTATTTGAACCTGTAATTCCGTTCATGCTCTTGAGCTGTTCAATCACACGCTCAAGGTTTCTACCCTCATTGATAAGCGCTCTGATTGTATCAGGCATAACACGGCTAAAGCCGTAGTCACGGTATTTATCGGGGTTTGTGCCCGTGAGCTTCAATATATGAAGGTATGCATCGTTGATTACATTAAGTGTCTCGGAAACCTGTCTCACTATCGTGCCGAGCTCACCAAGAGAAACTTCAAGCTCAATTGTGTGAGTTCCGGCCGTAAGGTAGAACTGATACCCTATGCCGTCTCCGTCGTCGTCACCGAGAGCTTTTGACTGCCACTCTGTGCTGTAGTCAAAGCGCAGAGCGTTTGCTTCTTCGAACGGAACCTTACCGTCAATTCTCAGACGGCGGGATACATAAATACCATTAAGTTCGGACTGTTTGAAGCGGACTGCAATCTGATAAAGCCCGTCTTTTTCAACATTGAACTCGTACCTGATCCAATAACCAACGTTCTGCCACTTATTGGAGCCGATAGTGTTGAGCTTAATATGCGTCGGATGCTGAGGATCTGTGATAGCGGAAGTTCTATCGTATATCGGATATATTGTCTCGTGAGATGTATTTGTCGTTATTTCAGCTTTTATCTTTATCGGTTCAGCATCAGCCTCTTTATAGCCGGCTTTAGCGTATTCTGCTTCAACTTCTGAATATGTCGGAAGATCCTGATACGGATAAAAGCGTATAGACTTTATGACAACCGGCTCGCGAACACATTCAAGAGCTATTGTGTTCTCGCCCTCTTCAAAGTAAAACTCAAACGGGTTCGGATAATAACCGTTAGCGTCTATAAATGAATAGGTTCTCCATTCGGGGTCGATAGCTGCTACCGGACGAATGTCGTTACCATTTATATCAGAACTAAACGTATAGTTTCCTTCATCGTCGACAGGGTAAAGATTCTTCCATACTTTTGTCATGGCAAGGTAACGCGCTTCAGCAAAAGGAACCTTGCCATTTATGTAGAACATGCGCTCAATTGAGTTTGTTGTACTACCGACGGGGTAATACTGTAACTCAATAGCATAAAGACCGGTTTCCGGAATGTTGACAGGCCACACAACTGTTCCGGAATCCGAAATGAAGAGGGAGTCTCCCTCCATGCCTTCATAATCTTTGTAAACTTCAACTTTAGCCGTCGTCTTCTCGGCGTCGTAATTAACAGCATCAATCACGACCTCTTTTGTAGCACGGACGGCATTCTTGTGCTGCGCGCGATACTTTTCGTATGAAATAGCATTAAGCGCTTCGCTTATTTCAGCAAGTGTTTTCTTATCTGTTTCTTCGTTTTGACTCCCGTCACCGGTCTCGCCTGCAGTTGTAGAATCAGTGTCTGCAGCTGCAACGGGCATGACGGCAGCAACCGTACCTGCAATTAACAGCACGGCTAAGATAAACGCGATAAGCTTGTTAAGCTTAGTTCCCACCATAGAACCTTCTTCCTCCTGCGATATTACGGCGCGTCATCTTCCAGCCCTGGTTCGCTGGGAAGATATCAAACTTTTTTTACGCCATTTAAAAAAAGATCTTCCGCTCACCACGCACCGATTCATCGCCAAAAATATTAATTATTCGGCAAAAAGTATCCGGAGCGCAGTTAACGGCGCAAACGGCATCACCCCGCGTGATAACCCCTTCACGCGGCGTAACAACTCTGCGCCTTTTACGAGTCCATAATACGTTTTTATGTATAATGTCTCATTTTCGATAAAACAATATTATCATAAGGATATTATTATGTCAAGCATGTACAAAATGGGCTCTTCCACAATATGGGGAGTTAATCCCTACTTAAAAATCGTTAACTTTGAGTTAACAATAGTACGCTTTAGTATAAACAGCCGGAACAACTCGCTTCACACACCTCTTTCACCGCATAGGTAATTATTATTTACCTTATTATCAGAATTATCAAGGCTATCGCCTAAAATATTGCGTTAATCGCCGCGGATTTTCTTACATTACGTCGCGTACATATGATCTGGTAACATATATTTACCCATTTTTATCACTCTGTACACAATTACAGCGTTTTTCCAGCGCAGATCGCCTTTTTTGCTAATGTATAATTTGCACAAAATTAGACCGATTTTTTCTACACATGCGCTTTTTGCACAAATTTCACAGACAAGCCTTCATATAAAAAGACAGTCACTTTTTGCAGTATGTTCAAGATAAGCGTTTGTCTATAATTAGCACATATGGATGTGACTAACAGCCACTTTTCCTTGAAATAGCTTACAAAATAAGGCACTGTACTAAACCCAAACGCTCATTGTCCGTCATAATTGCCCGTACGCAGTTTTCTAAGACGCATCACTATCGGCTGAAGCTGTTCAAGTATGTAATCGACATCAGCATCCGTGTTCGTATGAGACAGCGTTATACGTATTGAACTGTCAGTTTCCTCCCGTGAAAGCCCGAGCGATAAAAGCACTCGTGACGGGTCACGTGTGCCTGTGGCACAAGCTGAACCTGTCGAAATACAAATGCCCTTCATATCAAGCAGAATTGCAACGCTTTCACCAGAGACACCATCAATTGATACATTCACATTGCCGGGCAGGCGCATATCGGGATCACCATTCAGGCGAACGCCTGGGATAGCAGCAACAAGCCCTTTTATAAGCCTGTCGCGCATTACGCGTACGCGCTCAACATCACGCATTAAGTCTGCTGAAACCTCAAGCGCACGCGCCATCGCCACAATACCAGCAACATTTTCTGTCCCCGGACGGATGTTGTTCTCCTGCTCTCCGCCGCCGATAATACGCGCCATAGGTACTCCCCGCTTAATATAAAGACCGCCTACCCCCTTAGGTGCGCCAAACTTGTGTCCTGAAAAGCACATCATGTCGACACCAAGCTTTTTCACATCGACGGGTATTGCGCCTACTGCCTGCGTCGCATCCGTAAAGGAAAGTGCGCCAGCTCGCTTTGCGACGTCCGCTACCTCTTCGACCGGCTGGATTGTTCCAATTTCATTGTTTGCAAGCATTACAGCAACAAGAGCAGCGCCGCCATGTGTAGCACTAAGCGCCGATTCTATGTCGCTCACGCTGACGATACCGGATGCATTGCAGCCTACATAATCGACGCTATATCCTTCACCTTCAAGTTCCCGGCAGGTTTCGTAAACAGCCGGGTGCTCAATTGACGTTGTGATAATACACCGCCGCCCATACACCTCGCGCATGGCGCGCGCCGCACCTCGGATAGCGATATTTGCCGATTCCGTAGCGCCGGATGTAAAGTAAAGCTCGTCCGGCTCACAACCGATGATGGCGGAAATTCGTTCCCTTGCGTCCCGGATGGCTGCTTTCGCTATGCGGCCTTTTGCGTGCATGCTTGACGGGTTTCCCCACTCATCATATAAATAAGGAAGCATAGCTTCAATAGCCTCTGGCATGACAGGAGCTGTTGCTGCATTATCAGCGTAAACAAAGACGCTTTTTTCTTCATTTTTATTTTCCATGGTTTTAAGTAGCTCCTCACCGACGCTTTCTTTATTTGGTTTTATGCATTATTTTATACTATATTTGATTCATGCGCAACAAAAAGCATTTTCCATCAATATTCAATAGTGTCGTATGCTATTAATATTAATAATGTAGCCACCAAAACTTTACATCGCACAGCAGCCGCATTATAATGATAAAAACGCGCTTGTGCCACACTTTTTAGCTTTCGTTTCGGAGGTACTTATTTTGTATCACATCGGAATTGACCTTGGCGGCACGAATATTGCCGCAGGAATATTAAAAGAAAGCGACGTTGCCCCCCTCCTTTTTGCTCAAGCCCGCCCGGCTGACGACAGTCAGCCGCTTGTCAGGGGTGATAGTTGCCTTTTATACAAAGATTCAATCCCGACGCATCCGGCTCGCAGTGCAGAGGAAATCATAGCCGACGCGGCTTCGCTTGCCCGCACGGTAGCTCATCGCGCTGGCGTCGATTTTCGTGATGTCACATCGATTGGATTCGTCTCGCCCGGCACTGTCAATCCCCTCACGGGTATCGTCGAGTTCGCAGGAAATGTTCCGTTTACGAATTTCGATGTAAAATCTCACCTCCGACGCCACACAGGTATTGAAAAAATAACAGTTGACAACGACGCAAACGCCGCCGCATACGCTGAAGCCGTCGTTGGCGCTGGTCATGGCGTCCGAGACTTTCTCATGATAACGATTGGCACCGGAATCGGCGGCGCTTATGTCAGTGCAGGTGATGTACAGCGCGGCTTCAACTTCGCCGGCGGCGAGTTCGGTCACACTGTCATCGTCGTCGGTGGTGAAAAATGCACATGTGGCCGACTTGGCTGCGCCGAAGCTTACTGCTCGGTAAACGCTCTCATCCGCATGACGCTTGATGAAATGGCACGCGCTGATGCTGCCGGTGAACGCACACTGCTCAAAGATATTGCTGAAAAAACGTCGGGTGTCAATGGTAAAACAGCATTTGACGCTATGCGTGAGGGCGACAAAGTGGCAGAAAGAGTAGTATCTCGCTACATTTACTACCTTGCCACAGCACTGACAAACTACATCAACATTTTTCAGCCTGAAATCCTTGCTATTGGCGGAGGAATATCAAAAGAAGGCGAATATCTTCTCTCCCCTCTTCGCCGCATTATATATTCCGAGATGTTTAACCACCGTCAAAGCCCCGACAAGTATACTAAAATTGTCACCGCTTCCCTCGGTGGTGACGCGGGCGTCATCGGCGCCGCGCTTTTAGCGGTAAAAGAATGGTCGCATAAAAAATAGTAGAGTAATAATAGCCTTCATCGGCACACGTTATTAATAAATGAAAGAAAAAACCGGGCTTAATGAAAGTCCGGTTTTTTATGTCGTATTTTAGTATATCGTATTTTACAGTTCTTCTTCACGTATTAGCTCGCGTTGTAATATTCATAATGCAAAAACGGCTTACATCCGCAGTTTTATGGTACATATGGTTGTTTCATATATGTCAACCGTGTTTCGTGCCACCATATAGAGACGTAAGGGATGACGTCAGCATGCCGTCTTCACTCTCGCGAAAGCCGGCGTCATGTGCTATTTTCTCCGGCATTACTCCTTTTTTTACTTTCATCGTGACACAAAAGCAGTCGTAAGCAAAGCGCATAGCAGCGCGGCACATGATAAATAAAGCTTCATAATCATAGCCCCCCTCCGGCACGTCGGCAGGTGGCATAAGACCGGATATGTAAGCTGTCTCGCCCTTTATGCGGAACTGGCATACACCGGCAAGAACACCGTCTATGCGGGCGACATATGCAAGTGCGTCCGGGTCATATTCGATGCCGCATATACCGCATAAGGCTTCTTGCTCATCTTTGTTTTCAATCGGTAATATTGTCAGCATAAGTACAAATAACTATTCTTTTGTTTCTTCATTCGTCCACGTTATAAGCTCTTTAGCGTACGGAAGCGATTCTATCCAATGGCAAAACACATGCCACTCGGCAAGCTTATGGTTTTTACGCGCGTGATACATGTTTGTCAGGTTCTCATAATTCATTGTTACCGTGCGAAGTTGATTGTAGCTTGACGGTAAAAGCTGTATCATATCGTGCCAGTGCGACACATCCTTTGTCTCAACGAAAGCAAGTCGCGACTTTTCAAGGTATTCAATGACACCATCAAGGACAGTAAGCGCCCCCTCGCTTAGCCTGTCTGTTGAAAAATCGTCGCGTGAAAAAGGTTTTGCATGGATTTTATGCATGGTGGATGTTGAGTTGGCTACGGTGCCTACTTTATATGTGTCAAACTCTTTCCACCAGTAAAGCGGGCCTGTGATGTCCGCTGAGACGAATATTTGACGTATAAATTTTCTGTGGTCACTGCCCGCGCGGCATAGCCGCATGGCAAGCGCGAGGTCATTCGGACCCAGTATAAAATTACCGTTTTCGTCATATCTGCTGTCGGAGCGATCCCATGATGCAAGCGGATTGCGTGCTCCACGTATCGCGCCCTCAAAGTTCATGACTACGGTTTTTTCAATCTTCAGCATAACTCTGATTCTTTTCCCGCTGCCGCAAAATGGGCAGCGCTATTTGATTTTCTTATGTGAATAATACCATGATGCGGCGGTTTTTTCAATCCGCAAGGCAAAAATTACATAAAAAACTATCATCTTTGTCCTAATGCTGCATAAAAGCCGAACAATTGGCAAAAATAATGAAGGTCATACTATATTTTTACAAGGAGACACATACATCATGAAGCCAGTCAGAAGCGAAAACAAGATCGCATATATCGTACTCGCATTCGTTTTGACTGCTCTCACAGTAGTCGTTATTGCAACTGCGGTAGCCAGCCGCCGCGCCGGTAAAAAATACGACGAAACCTCGGGAAGTGATACAGCAGCGACAACAACAGCTCCGGAAACTACAAACAAGCAGCAAGACACTGAAGACGCAGTAATTACAAATAATGACGAGGAAACGAGCGACATAGCTGACAATAACGACACCGAAGACAAAGAGGAGGAAGTCAATGCAGAACCACAGATTCCGAATTTTCAGGTCCCGGTAATAGGTGTCATCTCAAAAGAGCATAGTGTCAGCGCACTTGTTTTCTCAGTGACGATGAACGATTACAGGACTCACAATGGTGTTGACATTGCAACAACGGACGGAGCTGACGTACACGCTGTCGCTGACGGAGTTGTCGAAGAACTTTGGCAGGACCCGCTCATGGGCTACTGCATCTCAATCAGCCACGAAGGCGACGCTTTAAGCATTTATAAAAACCTGAGGCCTGAATCAATCTCCGGATTATCGGCAGGCGACAAAGTTGTTGCAGGACAAGTTATCGGAAGCGTCGGGGATAGCGCTCTTATTGAAATTGCGGAAGAACCTCATCTCCATTTTGAGCTTAAAATCGGCGGCGTAAGCGTAGACCCATGCGATTATATCGACTTCCCTGCGGCAGAGGACACACCAGAAGGCTGATTTTTCAAAATCTCAAAAAGCTTAGAGAAGCAAAAAAAATCCTTCTTTACAAAACCGGGCAGCAAAAGGCGGGCACACTGCATTGTGTGTCCGCTTTTTGTCATAAGGCAGCTTTTATACTTCGCCTTGACATGAAATACCTGGCAAAGTATAATAAATTAATTCCATTTAATGTTTGAAGGAGAGCGGTCAGTGGAGCTTTATATTCGCCAGAAAGTTTTCTCGTTAAGAGATAGGTTTTCGGTTTTAGACTTTGCCGGCAACGATAAGTATTTTGTAGAAGGGGAATTTTTCTCTCTGCGGAATAAACTGCACATATACGACACCGCCGGACGCGAGGTTGCATATATTTATCGCAAGCTTTTTTCGTTTTTACCCCGCTATTATGTTTATACAAACGGCGAATACATCGCCGAAATTGTGCGCGAGTTTACGTTTTTAACCCCGCGCTACAGAATAGACGGGCTTGGATGGAGAGTCGAGGGCGACATCTTTGAGCATAACTATGTCATATATGAAGGCGAAAGACCCGTTGCAAGTATATATAAAAAGTGGTTTTCGTGGGGGGACTGCTACGTACTTGACATAAAAAACGACGAGGATGAAATACCTGCGCTTGCCGTCGTACTTGCTATCGACTGTACGCTTGCATTACAAGAATCGTCATCTTGATGTGACAAATGTTAGCTCATTTTTTCATGTGCGAATGATTATTTCCGCTTTTCAATTACATAAGTATTAACAGCTGTATATCCAGCTTATTATGCGACTCAAAATATTCTCTTTAAAAATAAAAATACACCATAATTGAAATAGCAATTTAAGCAGAAAATACCGAAAATAAAGCAAAATATCTTCTGCCGCCGTTAAAATTTACGCCGAACAGTAAAATTTAAGCTTGCACACAAATTTCGCACGTGGTATAATTACGGCGTGCGCCGGTGTGATGGAACTGGCAGACGTGCGGGACTCAAAATCTACTTCGTGCTTTCATCCGTCGGTGTGTGCAAACCCTGATAATACGGGGTTCTTGAAAACAAAATAATTGTTTTGGTTTTAATATCCCTCCTAAATGTCCCTCCTAATTCTAAAGGTGGGTCAGGAAGAGGAAAATTAAAATAAACTTGCCGAAGTGGCGGAATTGGCAGACGCGGCGGTCTCAAAAACCGTTGGGTACTCCCCATGCCGGTTCGAGTCCGGCCTTCGGCACCATAGAAACTTGTAGCTCTTAACACGTTTGTCAGGCGGTTTGAGAGCTTTTTTCTTTTCTTGAGGTGCATTCATACTTGCCTTTCGCCTCCTTGCCGTATTGGCGTTCCTCCCGCTTAAGTGGGATATACGCCGATAATTGCATTGGCCGAAGCGACCTTCGAGCTAAAATCCAGGTGGGTGTAGATATTCGATGTTGTAGAAATATCGCTGTGCCCCAACCATTCCTGAATCTCTTTCAGGCTGACTCCGTTGGCGTATAATAAGCTGGCGCAACTGTGTCGAAGGTCATGAAAACGTATTTTCTTCAGATTGTGGTTTTTTAAGACGATTGCAAAGTGCTGCGTAATGTATCCGGGTTTGATTCTTTCTCCAATCTCATTCACATAGATGTAGTCCAGATAATCTTTGCAATACGCCTTGCCGCAAACCTTTTGATTTAGTTCCTGCTCTGCCTTCAGCCTGTGGAGCAATTCTTCAAAGGGTGCAACCAGCGGCAGGGTGCGGTAGCTTGATTTTGTCTTTGTACGGTCTTTTGCTATGGTAGTAATTTTCCCATCCAGTGTTACCTCGGTTACCGTATGTTTAATCGTCAATGTCTTTTTTTCAAAATCAATAGCGTCCCACTTTAGCCCTACGATCTCACTCCGGCGCAGTCCATAAAACGCGCCTAAAATCACGGCCAGTTCTATCCGTTTATTTTTTACGATAGCGAATAAGGTTTCCAGTTCGCTTGCATCGTAAACACTGCCTACGAATTTTTCCTTTCTGGGCCGCTCAATCCTGTCGGCAGGATTGAAATTAATCAGTCCAATCTTGAAAGCGTACTGCAAAGCCTTGCGGATGTTTGCATGACGATGAATAACTGTGTTGGCGCTCAATCCTTTTTCATTAAGCTCATACCGGTAATAATCCTGTATGTGCTTTGGGGTCAGGTCTTTCAGTTTTATCTTTTTCCCTTCAAAATAAGGAATAATGCTGCTCTTAATACAGTAGGAATAAGACGCAAATGTAGTCATCTCAACACTGTTTTTCATCATCTCCAGCCATTCCAGCAGGAAGTCGGTAAACAATATCTGTACTTCACCAGAGGTCGGGTTCACTCTATCCGCCGGATTATCCCGAATCAATTCAAGCTCCACAGCGTATTGCAAGGCTTCTTTGATGGCTTCGTGATATTGGAGAAGGGTACTGTTTGATACACTGTTTTCTGTTTTCTCATACTGATAGTAGCTTTCTATATCCCTTGGCTTCATTTCTGATAGCCTAATGGAGGTATTCTTAAAGTAAGGGATGATACAGTTTTTAACATCGTATGAGTAGAGTGCATATGTTTCAGCATCCACTTTGTTTATAACATCTTTCAGCCACTTTGATAGGAAGTCTGCAAACAAAGCGTTTTTGTCACTCATTGCAGTATCGGGGTTAAACTCTTTCCTGATTTTCAAAAGCATCGCTTCCGCACGTTTTTTGTTACCCTTTATGGGAAGTCCTGTGCTGATGGACTTTGTTTGGCGTTTTCCATAAATATCTTTATAGTTGAGGATAATATGGAAATACCCGTTTTTTTCCCGTAGATGTCCTGCTACCATAATAATTAACCTCCTTGAAAAGTAACAGTTTAAATTCACCTACCACTGACGATTAGAGTGTAGCAGGCTTTATAATATAGTTCAAATGTGCAAACAAAATTTTACGCATTAGATTCCTGTACGACGTCTAAGTATTCAAAAATATGGAGCTTCGGAATTTTATAGGATCTGCCTATCTTAAAATGCTTGATTTTATTTTGTTTCAAAAGACGGTATCCGGTTTTTGTGCTGATACCTCCAAGCATTTCGCACATCTGTTCTACGTTCACAACATCCGGATATTCCCGAAAGACCAGTTTATATGCCTCATTACTCTTTAACAAAGTATCAGCCCCTTTCCACGCAATGTTAAACATGCAGAATTAAGGGTACGCCATTATTTGGGTGCGCATATACGCTCGTACAATGTGGCGCACCCTTAGTCTGCATCTCTGTTTTGGTTTTTATATTTATATATAATTATGGGTTTATCCGGCGGACAGCGGTTGACCGTCCTCATAGGAATTCCACCTCCCCGTCAGCGACCGGGGCGCACTCTGGGACCTAACCTCGACTATGCGCAAGTATCATTATCCCTCCGTATGTGTCATCGCCTTAATTGCAACCAGCATTTATTTATTGCACGGGTATCGATCGCTCGCACCTTTACTTCATTCAATCCGTAGATAGCATTGATCCTTCGCTTACAATCCGGCATAATGCCGGACTGGTGGTCCTGGCGTACCTGCAATCTGGCTTTCCTTCACAGGACATACGGGGAAAGTACCGGATAAAACACCTATTCAATTGTCAAGGTTCTGTTGAGGGGGGGTAGAGCATGTCCCTCTATTAATCAGCAGATTTTTTGGGCAAAAGTTAACCCCACCAGGAATTATTTTTTAAAAATTTTTCTATGCTTTTTAAGCCTTGCTCAATGGAATGTGTAACAGCAGATTTGCTCACGCCTTCAATCCTGGCTATTTCCGCTTTGCTCATGTCAAGGAAGAAATGGGCATAGATACGCTTTGCCTGTTTTTCCGGCAGGTTGTTGATAGCGGCATACAACTCCTGCTTACTCATTTTGCGCTCATAGATTTCTTCCGGGGATAAAACCAACAAGATGACATCCTTTTCAATACCGTCGTCAGCGTCAAGGGAATAGTATGCTTTGTAGACACGTCTGCGCTCAAAGTCTGCATGTTCCTTTCGGCTAAGCTGTTTAAATAGTTCTAAAATTTCATTTGTCACTTCAACGAAAAAGTCAGATTTATAGAACGGGTAGTAATCCCGCAAATTGATCCTTATCATATATGAACCTCCGTTTTGATTTTTTTTAGTAGAAAAACCAAAACAGAGGGGGAGAGCGGCAGCCTGTGCTCCCCCTGCCAGGCTTGTCCGTTTTCAGAACGCAACAAGAAAAGCCGGATTGAAAAGGATGTTTGTGTGAATGTCCATAGAAACAAAAGCAGCCGAGCTTACTTGAATTTGTAGACTCGGCTGCAAAAGCTATTGTACTAAGCAGTTCTCTGCCTGCAGGATCGTCATCACCTTTAGGCTTACATTGTCTTTTGGCTTTGTGATGAAACCTGTAGCTTCTTATAGTTTTTGCCTTATGTACGTTGGAAATGACAGGGAACAGCTTAATATTGTACTTTGTAAACTTCATACAATATCAGCTCCAACCTACACGGCAGCACCTGCTTTATACAGGATAGGTCGAAATACCGCAGGTGTTGTCATGCCGAATTTTCATGCTTATTTGCATTAAAATGGACCAAACTTCCGTTTCATCCGCATTTAAAAACACCTGCATCACTACCTTTCTATCTGTCAGTTTTTATCTCTATTTGCTATGTTTTAGATAATCTTGTCGAATATAAAAAGCAGATGGCCTTGTTTCAACTTCAGTTGATTCAAGGCCATCTGCTCTGAATTATTGAGTTAAATTGTAGAACGTTGCTTTTTGTTTTGTCAGTCGATTCATTATTTCCTCCTAGTTTATCTTCGATCATCTAAATTAGTATAATATCACCTTATTCTCCGCACTCATCGGCGTGCTGGTGTTCATGGCAAACAGAACCGGTTGATTTCACGTATTAAGGATAGCATCAAAAAGATAACTATATACAAAAAAGTAAGCAGATTCAGATTTCAGCATGAAAGAAGAAAGAAGTTCCTGCAAATGTAGGGCTCCTTTCTTTATGGCGCTACATACCAACTGCTTCGAGCGGTGAAAAGCCATCAAAAGTAAACACTTGATATGTTCCCTTTAAGCATTGTAAAAGTAAACCCCGGGTTACCCCAGGGTCGCTAATTTTAATAGCTATTCACATTCATTCATATAACGCACGCAATTCCTGCCGGCAACCTTTGCCTCATACATCATGTTGTCTGCCCTTTGTACCAGCGTATCAGATGTATCTTCAGAACAATAGCCGGCCACTCCGAAGCTGGCAGTAACCCTGTCCACACCCGGAATGTTCATTTTGCTTATACTTTCCCGCAGTTCTTCCGCCAAAACCGCAGCCTTATCCACCGGTGTATCCGGCAGCAGTATCACAAATTCCTCCCCGCCCCAGCGGGCCAGGCAGTCTATTTTGCGGATCCTATTCTTAATAAATTCTGCTATGCTTTTAAGAACTAAATCACCGGCGTTATGGCCAAAACGGTCATTGATACTCTTAAAGCGATCTATGTCCAGCATTATCAGGGAAAACTTTCTATCTGCCCGTTTGGCGCGCTCTATTTCTACTTCCAGTTGTTGCGTAAAATAGCGGCGGTTATATGCGTTTGTCAAAACATCAGTAACAGATAAATGGCGAAGTTCCTCTTCTATTTTTTTGTACTTAGTAACATCAGTAGCATAATGAAGATAGACATCCTCTCCCAACGGGATCCACCAAGTATCCCATATATTACCCGCCAGCTCCACTTCGCTGTTTACCGGTTTATTCATGTCCAATGCTTCATCTACGCGGCAGAAATAGCATTTTGTGCCGGGCAGCGGCAAGTCGTTTTTTTCAAATGCCTCCCTGTATTCATCCGGCAGGTATTCCCCGCCATGGATGCCTTCCCAGCAATAATCTCCGACTTTTGTCCCAAATAATGACGACGCCGCTTTATTCTGTGCCAGAATACGTCGCTTCCTTGAAATAAGCCAGGCCGGACTGGGAATGCCTTCCAGCATCAGGCGAAACCTTTCTTCTTTGCGCCTTCTTTCCTCCTCCAGCTGTTTTCTTTCAGTTATATCATCAATAATTACCTGAGCGCCTATTACTGTATTTCTATTTGCCAGTGGTTTAACATGAGCTCGCAACCATACTTTCTTGCCCCATTTGGATTCATAATTCATTTCATATGTGCCGGGCTTATTATTTTGCAAACATTCTTCAAGTTTTCTTGAAAAACCATGTCTGACCAATGAGGGGAAAGTTAAAAGATTAATCTTTTTTGTTTCCTCAATACCTGGGGAACCAAGTATTTCTAAAGTTTTTTGATTCACATAAATAATATTACCTTCTTGATCACATTTTAAAATTCCAATCGGGGCATTTTCGGCTAATTCCAAATATTGTTTGCGGCTGTTTTCAAGTTCCTCCTGTGCCTGTTTGCGTTCGCTGATGTCGCGCACAATTCCCACAACATGCAAAGCGTCCATAATCCTCAAAGCAGACAGTGAGATCTCTACATCAAGCTCCTGCCCGTCTTTGTGCCTGGCTTTCAACTCCATTGTTCTGCCTACAGCATTGTCTTTTCCGGTTAGTTGAAAATGCTTAAAAGCCTGACTATAAAGCTTATAAATGTGTTCATCCAGCACCACCAGCCGGTGCATATCCTTTCCCAGGATTTCTTCCCGGGAGTAGCCGAAGAGCTGTTCAGCTGCAAGGTTCCAAAAAGTGACGTTCCCCTGCCCGTCAAGCATGACGATGGCGTCCCGGGCCGAGTCCATAATGGCACTTAATGTCGCCTCCTTTTCCTGCAGCTCCTCTTTCATTGCTCTGTGTTCAGTCAGGTCAACAACCAGCGCCAGACATAATTTTTCTCCTCCGTAATCAAAAATCTGCAAATTTATTTCCACAGGATACAGGGAACCGTCCTTCCGGCGGTGTACTGTGTTAAATAAGACCTGCTCCTGTTCCCTGCTGAACAATGGGTTAAGGAGTTTTTGGAAACTCTCCATGTCAAATTCTGGTTTGATGTCGAGAGGGGTCATGGTGTTCAGTTCTTCGATTGTATATCCCAGGTTTTTTCTGGCAACGCGGTTAACAGCAACAAATTTTAAGGACTTCGGATGAAAAATATAGAGTTCATTCAGGGAGTTTTCAAAAAGCCGCTCAAACATTCTGGCATGGGTATTTGCTTCATGAAGTTTCAAAGCCATTTCCACTGTGGATAGCAATGCAGCTTTGTCCATACCTTTTAACACGAACCCATAAGCCTTAACCTCTTTTATTTTATCAATAATTTCCCCGGATGTGTTTGCGGTAAGAAATACAACGGGAATATCCCGGGATTTAATTATTCTGCGGGCAGCATCTATTCCGTCCATTTCCCCCGCCAATTCGATATCCATGAGAATTAGGTCTGGCGGAAAGCTGCCGCAGGCTTTTTGCACCGCTTCTTCTCCTGTAACTGCGGTTTCCGTCTCATATCCGTTTTTATTCAGAAACTCCGCTACAACCATAGCAGTTAAGCGGCTGTCTTCCACCAGCAATATCTTTTTACTTTTTTGCATATTCTCACCGTGCAATTTTTACCACCCCAAAATTATCGCTTTACCCCACCAATTATTTACAGTTTAAACCCCGCCACCAGGAAACTCAGCTTCTTAACCTCTCTCAAGTCATTTTTCACCAAACAGTTCTTTCTTTAAATCATCCAGCGTTTTTTCTGAAGACGGTTCAAAGGAAACTACTTTCTCTAACGTCAAATTGATGTTGTTTTGCAGTAATTTATCTTGTAGTTTATTAACAACAATAGTCAAATTTTTTTCTCCCGTTAGCGGTAAAACTGCAAATATTTTATCTTCCATCACTAGTACACTATCAATTTTACGAACGTTTTTCTTAATTATAGAACTTGCTTCATCCAAATAGTTTTTTTCTACTCCAAGCAGTAAAATACTTAAAGGTTGACTAGCACGAGCTGCCCGATCATATTCATTTATTATAACTTCCTCTATTTTTGCTTTATTAGCTTCTTTCTTACCTTTTATATTTCCATAAAAAGTCTCCATTACTTTTTCTATTCGTTTAGCAAGTAAATCAAATTTAAATGGTTTTGCAATAAAGTCAATTCCACCAGCTTCGATAGCATCGTGCACAGTTTTATAATCGCTATGCCCAGAAATAAATATAACGGGAATATTGCAATATGCTGGATGATCTTTTAATTGTTTCGCAAAATCTATCCCACTAATCCCTGGTAATCCTATATCTAAAATGATAAGGCTGACATCATTCAGATACAGATGTGGTCTTTGACTGATTTCATTAGCAGAACTTAATTCTACAATATTTGAAAAACCACTTTCCTCTAATACTTTCTTAATTTGTAATCGAACAAGATGACAATCTTCAATGATTAATATTTTTTCCATTCTAACATCACATTCCTTTTACTGTGCTCAAGAATTGACCTCTTTTATTTGGAAAATTTGACCTATAGCTTAATTTTTCTTATAGCTTCTCTCACTCAGATACTAATCATAAACTTAAAGTTATCAGATTCACTCAAGCTGTATGTTAAATTAATAATTTCATAGCTTTAAATGTTGTATGCATACCATAATACAATAATATAATAAAAAGCCAGCAATTAATATTTAAAAACTAATTGCTGGCCGGTTGCACCACTAATTCAAAATTCCCAAGGTGCCCATATATAATGGGAATTTATCATCATTTCCAACTTATTTGCAAATTTTGTCGTATTTTTATGCAATTTCAATATCAAAACCTTCTTTTTATTTTACTACTCAAACATAAAAAATCAATTCTTTTTTGTTATCCTTTTTGTTTTTGTTATCCTTTTTGTTATCCTTTTTGTTATCCTTTTTGTTATTGCTTTTTATTATGAGCTGTTTGCTTTGCAGAAACGTAATCCATTAGCAATCCTCCCTACGCATGTACCTTATAAAGGTATATGCGGAACTCCGAATAAAATCAAGTATTTCATGGTAAAAAGTAGTAAATTCTTATGCTTTGAAGAATTTTAGATATGTTTGTTTTAACGCGAGTGTGTATGTTTAAACCTGTTCCGCTTTTCTTCCACAGGTATTGCGCCTAATGCAATCTCTTCATAATTTGCCGTACCTTTGCTCTGGTAGGGAACAATCCCTTTTTCTGCCATGGAAGAATAGCTTCCGCCGCCAACAATTATGTGATCCAGAACTTTTATCTCAAGGGGATGAAAAATGTCAACAATTCTCTGTGTCAATGCCCTATCCTCCGGAGAAAAATTTTTGGACCCTCCGGGATGGTTATGGGCTAAAATCATTGCATTGCAATCACAAGCAAGGGCATATTTCAATATTTCTCTTGGATAAACCGCCGTTTGTCCGATACTCCCTTCCGACATGGTCTTTGTTTCGATTATGTTGTTGCCGCTGTCTAAAAAAGCCACCATAAACCTTTCTTTATCCTTCATTCCTCCCAAAAGGGCTAAAAAATATTGGCCTGCTAAGGTTGATGAATTGAGCGTGACCTTATCATTGCTTTCATAGATTTTCAAAATGTTGTAAGAAGCAATAAACTCATTGAGCAGCCCTATCTTTTCAAGCTGCTTCTCATTTGGTTCCATGATGTGGGGATGCTCCAGGATGTTAAGGGGGTTGTTTCCTTTTACATACTGCTGGACCTTTTTATAGGGCAGTCCTGTTAAAGTTGTCAGCCCTTTTAGAAATTTCTCGGTATGCCGTATATCCTGCTTCATGCTATGCCCGCCCCCCTTTTTCATCAACTGTTTCAATTATGAACTTTATACTTTTCAGCTTCTCGTAAGTCTCAGGGGATAAGTCCACCGATTCAAGATGCAGAAAAAAATTTTTAATACCCATACTTTGAAAGCATTTATGAATTTTTTCTTTTGTATCCGCATCCAGGTCAATCAACTCAGCCAAAAATCTTGATAACGGCATCATCAATATGACAGTGATATTTTGTCGAAATATATACCTTATGATCTCAAATTAGTAATTGAGCATTTTGCAAAATAAGTTTTTTTGAAAGATCAACAGATTACTCAAAGCATCCAATTGGTAAATTTTAAAAAAACCACACTTTTGACAGCTTAATTACTAAAAAAGAAGACAAGGGCAGAATTTTTAGCGTTGCCTAAAAAATACGATAGTGCTTAAAAGCAAGAGACCTTATGCTGCTTTTTGTAGTGATTGCTTACAAGCCAAAGCGCCGACCAATAAAACAATCATGTTTAGCAACAGATGAGTTTTAACTTTTTTGATTCCCCAAACATGCAACCGATTGGCTGTAAGATGAACTTTTAGTCTTGAATTTACTCTCTCGACGGCTGTTCTCTGGTCATACAACTCTTCCCATTTTCTGGTGTTTCGATGAGGACTGGAGTAACGACGCAGATCTTCTTTAATATTGACTTTTTTGACCAGCCCGTAATTTGAAGCGGAACACCAGGCAGAACCAAATGGACAGTCTACCTTGCCGAGAATGTGGGGGCAACGAAATTTTAAAATGTTCTTATCTGCTCCCCAGTAGACCATCTCATAACCCATGGAGCAAACCGGAGTGCCATTGGATGTCATTCCAGCAGGGGGTTCTTTCTCGTTACGAAGGTTTAAGGGAATAATGGCCTGGGCTGAATTTTTGTGAGCTGCTTCATAGTTCTTTAGTTGGTCATAGCCTGCGTCCATAACATAAAACTTGGGTTTTTCATTCTCAGGAACAGATGAACTAACTTTTTCTATTAATACCGGGCCAAGATCACCATCATTCACATTAGCAGGAGTAACTTCAAATGCTATAGGCAATTCGCTTTCGGTATCCACAGCCAGATGAAGTTTGTAGCCAAACCAGGTTACGGTATTGCCAAAGGAGTCTTTTTTAGCTCCCCAATCGCCATTGCCTGTATTCTTGCTTTTATGGCGTGCTTGTTTTTGTTCGTAAGCGTTAATAGCCGTACTATCTATAGCAATCACTTCGCCGCTGATAACGCCTTTTTCGCGGCACTCTTTCACCAAGGCCAGGAAAAGTTCTTCTGCCAAATTTAAGGTTGTTATCTTCTGAAATACCCGGCTGAATGTGGCTATGGAAGGTACACTGCCTACGCCAAATCCGCATTGATAACGAAACCGTATATCAGATTTCAAACGGTCTACCAAGCCGGTAAATGTGCTAATACCAACAAGGGGAGCTGCCAGCAATGCCCTCAAGATGGCATCTCTTCTAAAACCTTTAGCTCCTTGGGGTAATCGACTTCTTAGTTTGACAGTATATGGTTCCAGGGATAAGTTTGAAAAAAATAGATGCAATCGTTCTTTTAATTCAAGTTCCATCAATTCTTCGAAGGAAAATAGGGTTTGTTGGAGAATATACAAAGTGACTTCACTCCTTTGGGAAATTCTTGTTTAGTCACTTGAATTTTTCTCCAATGTTGGGGTGAAGTCCTTTTTTATCCTAAAATAAACCCTTGAGAATTCTGGATGTGTTCATTATGCAAAATGCTCAATTAAATTCCTTTACTGCTCACAAAAAAACCTGCTCCTTAAGAAAGGGCAGGTTTTGCACGTAATATAATATGCGGCAGCCAGGCTATTATAGTGCTTAATAGCACCTTAGACCCTATGGCTTTGTGTCCCTGTCTTTAGACAGGTATGTCCTTATCACGGATAATTTAATTGTTATTTACAACAACATCACAATAATACCGTCATATTTGTTTAGTTATTTTCTATTTCAGCTTCACCTTTAGTGCTTGTCATACCACTTATATAAATAGTCTTTCTCATCAACTTTACCGACATAAATATCTCGTTCGGCCCATTTTTGTATACATTTCATATATTAATATTTTGTTAAAAGCACTAAAATCCCTTTTTTTACCACTGCATAATGAAATAATGAACATATTGTCCTTATAATTTTCCCATAATATTTAGCAGGCTCTGATAACTGTCTACATCATGATACTTGACCTTGCTTGTGGACAGCTGATTGAAAAGTTTCCTGGCGCATTTTATTTTGGCCTGCTCGATAGGACGCAAATTTAAGCTTTCCATTGTCCCTTTGGTCTCAGCTATGAAGTAAATGTGTTTTACCGTACCTTCATAAAAGGCAATCGCCCAGTCCGGCGAGTAGTTCCCAACTGGAGTTGGAATGGCAAAGCCTTTCGGCAGCTTGGCATAGACACAGACTTCATCGGCTTTGTCCATATCTTCCGCAAAGCGGCGTTCAACGCTCTTTTCAGCGGTTCCGTCTGTAAATACATAATCCTGGATGTTTTTCTTTGCCCGGAATGCTTTTGCAAAATCGCCCGTTCCTTTTTCAGCGGTGAAAATGCTGCTGTCATACTGCTTTTCAATCTGGTCATAAGAAATATGCTCTACAATCATGGTGGCTTTTTGTTCTTTTATTAAGCGTATTGCTTTGGCAATGAACTCTTCAGGATTCTGCTTAAAGCAGGCAAATACCGGCTTTTCAAGGCCTGCCAGTATTGCCGCGACCGTACGGCGGGTGAGGGTGGTGCCTTCAGCAATTTTACCTATCAAGTCATATTTTATCTGGCTTGTTGCAGCGTGCTTCAGGGTTTCCGTCCTGGCATTTTCCCGGACAAAGCTGTCTCCGAGGGCAATGGCGTTCCCGTCCAGCTCGTCTGCCTGCCTGCCGACGGTAACCGTGTATTGAAGCTGGGAAACGTACATGTTTTCATTGATATGTTTAATGGCTTTTTCGATCAGTTCCCGGCTGTCAAACTCGACTGTGTAGGCGTACTGACGGTTAATATAATTCCAGAGGGTTTGAAATTCCTTTTTATAGAAATTCTCGTTGAGGGCGTTTTCCGGAATTTTGGTCTTATTGCCGTTTTCTATCATCCTGCTTAAGACGCTTTCATCAAACACACTCTGGATCAACGCATGCACACCCTCGCCAAAGGGCACAAGAGATTCAGGCAGCGGAGCCAGCCGGTTGTTTTCCAGGTCTGTCCGGTAGCTTTCTGTAATGCCGTCGTTGTTATCAATATAATCGTTCTTAATGAGATAGCGGTAGATGTCCCTGGCCTCTTGCATATTAAGCACATGCGTTTTCTCTCCGACCATAACGGTCTTGCCTGTAAAATATTCCACCGTTGCTTTTGTGGGCCGTTCATACAAGGCCTCTTTGATGCCGGTCTGCAAATCGGCGACAAAATTTTTATAGCCTTCGCTGGCGATAACCGTCAACACGTTGATGGAGTGGACGGAATCGGCGCACTTTTCCACGTCCATCCGTTCTCCTCTTTGGTTTACACACAGGCGCAGGCCGCGGCCCACTTCCTGGCGTTTCTGTGTGGGGCTTGCGCCGCCGTGCTTCAATGTGCAGATCTGAAAAACATTGGGGTTGTCCCAGCCTTCCCGCAGGGCCGAGTGGGAAAAGATAAAGCGCACCGGTTCCTCAAAGCTCAAAAGGCGTTCTTTATCTTTAAGAATCAGGTCATAGGCGGAAATGTCGTCGCTTTCATCACTTCCCCGTTTGGTAGGACTGTCCACCTTGCGGCCGTGCTTGTCAATGCTGAAATAGCCCGCGTGGGTTTTGGCGGGATCAATGCTTTTCAGGTAACGGACGTAAGGCGTGTCTTCAAGAGTGATGTAATCGTTTAGCACGCTGATATACTCCTGCTCGAACATTTCTCCGTATTCGGAGTTGACTTCTTCCCCAGCCTCGTTATACTTACGGTACTTGGCCACCTCGTCGATAAAGAAGAGGGAAAGAGTCTTGATGCCCAGTTTAAACAGGTGTTTTTCCTTTTCAAAATGCGAAATAATGGTCTCCCGGATTTGGATCCGGCGCATGTCCTTTTCTGAAACATCACCGATAACTTCTCCCCGGGACAATACCACACCGTTGGTAAAGGTTACAGTACCGCGTATGGGGTCAATATCGCTGATAACGTACCCCTTATACTGTTCCATTTCGTTGGATTCAACATAAAGGTCGTCGCCCACACCGAGGATGCGCGCTTCGCGCTTGATATTGACAGATTTTTTGTATTCAATCTCCAGCTCGATTTTTGCCATCGGCGGCTTCTTGGGCGAGATGATGATATTCTCAAGGAACAAATACCTATCGGTCCCTCTGAGATTCTTGACTTCAAATCCTTTGACCTCGATTTTCTTTACCAGCCGTTTATTGTAAGCATCCACTGCATCCAGGACATAGACCAGGTTATGGTGTTGGACATGGGTGGCCGAGTAGTTCAGGCAGAACAGCGGGTTGAAATTGGCCAGCGCTTTCTGGGTCTTGTCTCCGCCCATTTTCTGTGGCTCATCCAGAATGAGGATGGGGCGGTTGGCCTTTATGACGTCAATAGGCCTGCGGCTGCCGAATTCATCCAGTTTTTCATAAATGCGGCGGGCTTCCTTGCTCTTGGCATCCTCTTTCAAGGAAGTATTAAAGGCCTGGATATTGATAATCATGACATTTATCCCGCTGCTTGCGCTGAAGTTGTCAAGTTCGGTCAAATTTTGGCTGTTGTAGACAAAAAAGCGGGCTTTCTTGCCGTAATGCTCCATGAAGTGATCCTGGGTAATTTGAAAAGTCTTATATACCCCTTCACGGATGGCAATGGAAGGAACCACCACAATAAATTTGCTCCAGCCGTACCGTTTATTCAGTTCAAAAATGGTCTTTATGTATACATAGGTTTTGCCTGTGCCGGTTTCCATTTCCACGTCCAGGCTGCAGGCCCCCAGGTGGTTGACCAACGTCTCGGACTGCTTGATGTTGTTGCGGGCCTGCATGTTGCGGATGTTTTGCAGAAGCTGCCCGGGAGTCAGAACAAGCCGGGCGTTTTCAAAGCCGATGGCTACATCATCATCCGGAGAGCCAGGCTCGTTAAACAAGGATATTTGGGTATACTGATTTTTCTTGTTAATGCCCAAATCTCGCACATAGCTGACACGGTCTGAAAAGGGCTGCCCTGCAAAGATATTGACAACGCTGTTGACAGCATCGGTCTGGTATTGTTGTATCTTAAACTGAAATTTCACCTTGGCACCCCCTTTTTACAGAACCTTCCTCACCGTTGACGGGCTGTAGGTTTCAAAAATCTGCTCAAAGTTGGTGGCGACGCTGTCGCTGGCCATGCCGCTGTCACGGAAAACGGCGTAATAGGGCTGCTTTTTGGCAATCTCCCTGACCACTTCATCGGTGACGTCATTGTCAAAGCAGGCCATCAGGTACCCGTCCGCCACATTAAACACTTTTTTGCCGCCGATGACCATTTCTTCGATTTTGCTGGACAATAGCACGCCCAAATCCAGCATGACCTGGAAAAGCAGGTCCTCCGGAGTGCGGTCGGGCTTTATGTTGTCTGTCAGGGAGGAGAGCAAATCCTGGGTGTATTCATCAGGCCTGTAGTAGACATCCTGCATATTGGTGGAATCCACCTTCAGGACGCGGAAGCCGATATCCAGTTTACCTGCCGCCTCCGGATGTTCCTCCAGTATCTTTCTGCCTGCCCGGCGGATGCGCTCCTTGCCAATTTCACAGATATTTTTATAGCCTGCTTTATAGGCTTCGGAATTTTCGTCGCAAGGCTCAGGCAGCTGCACCATGATAAACTTGCGATTGCCGCCGTCTTCGGCGTTTAGCTTCATAACAGCATGGGCGGTGGTAGCGGAACCGGAGAAAAAATCCATTATAATGGCATTTTGATCTCGGACAGATGCTATCAGTTTTTGAATCAAACGCACAGGTTTCGGATAGTCCATTAATTTTTGAATACCAAAAATCAGTCTTAGTTCTTCATCAGCGTCTTCGTTAGATCCCCATCCACTATCAAATAGATTATTTAGGTTTATAGGTGTATTATACTGTGTGTCTTGATTTTCCCCCACTCTTGGCAATATATCTTTAAGTGTTTTATATCTTGTATCATTAACAATTCGACGCAAATAAAGATCACGTGTAATATAAAGCTCTTTCTTTTGGGCATATGTGGTCATTGCTGTTTGGGAATAACGCCAATTGCCTTCTAATATTAGATCTTCGGCAAGCAAACCATTTTTTATAACCATATCAGAATGAAGTACAATGCTCATTGTTGTATCTGAGATTTCAGAACCTTTTGGCATAAAAAAGTCTTTATCCTTGTACTTGCTTTCAATGCCAGCAGGAATAACTCGTAATTCTCGTTTGTTTACTGCATTAATACAAGGATAGGTTTCGGAATTAGTATTGATTTCACCTATGAGTCCCTCAAAAGAATTTATGCTTTTGCAAAAAACAAGTACATATTCTTTTATATTTGTAATAGATTTTGAGAGAAACGAACCTTTCTTTTTCTTTTCCCAAACTAGTTGTGCAATAAAATTTTGGAGACCAAAAATCTCATCGCAGATTTTTTTCAAATTCTCAACTTCATTATCATCAATACTAATAAATATAACCCCATCATCACTCAGCAAATCTTTTGCCAACTTAAGTCTCGGGTACATCATATTCAGCCAATCTGTGTGGAACCGGCCGTTGCTTTCGGTGTTCTGCACCAGGCGGTTGCCGTCCTCGTCAAACTGTCCGCTGTTGGCCAAATATTCGTCCGCACTCTGGGCAAAGTCATCCTCATACACAAAGTCATTACCTGTATTGTACGGCGGGTCTATATAGATCATCTTCACTTCCCCTAAATAAGTTTCCTGCAAAAGCTTGAGAGCGTCTAGATTGTCGCCTTCAATATACAGATTCTCCGTTGTATCAAAATCCACGCTCTCCTCGCGGCAGGGGCGCAGGGTTTTGGCGATGGGGGCATTGGCCAGCAGGATGGACTTTTTCTTGTCCGGCCAGGTGAACTGGTAGCGCTCCTCCGGGCCTTCCACAATAATATCTGACAGCTCCTGCCGCAGTACGTCAAAATCAATGGCGTGCTCGATGATGGGCGTACCGTCGTCCCTGTAGCCTTTGATGACCTCGGTCAAGGTATTGGGAAACAGCTCGGCAATCTTTTTGATATTTTCATCTACTTTGTTTACAGAGTGCATTTTCAGCTTGTCCATGCTCATTCTCCTTTTTCCTCGGCTAATTTTTTCTTCAAACCCTGAAGTCGGGTAAACAGTTCAAAGCGTTTTTTAGGTTGCTTTTCGCTGCGGGATAACCGTTCCAGTTTGTCAATCTCTTTTTGCAGTTTCAGGATGGTATCCTGCTTCTTTAATTTTTCATCAACAGTAAGGGTATGGCAGGAGGGAATAATATTTTCCTGCAGGGCAATCTGCTCAATGAACCCTTCCCATATGCTGTCCAGATTTAGTCCCCTGGCTTCCAGCTTAAGGTCTGTAAGTGGCATCCAGACTGTTTTGTAAAGCTTGCCGTAATAAAGCGCGAGCTGTCCCTGCTCCTGGAATTTGAGCAAAAAAAGCAGCTTGTGGGCGTTCTGCCGGGCTATACTTTCTACAATTCTATAGTCTAATTCCTGTTTTTTTAATTCAATGGAAAGCACAAGAATTTCAGAAGTCTCTCCGCTCTTTTCGAGATTTAAAGTATCCGGCGACAGCTTGTACTCTATACTTATGCGTTTTATATCGGATACGAATTTCTCTTTGAGTTCGCTGCTTAAATTTAAGTTTTTATAAAATGCCTCCTTGGGCATGTTCCGCCCGACAAATGCTTTACCGGGAAAATTCAGCATCCTATCACCACCATGAAGCAGATCAGTTCAAAGTCGTCAAGACCGGAGATGTTTCCGGTCAGGAAGGTGGTTTCGCCATTCCCGAAAAAGCTGTCTATATCCCTTTCTTCTTTGACGGTTATGATTGATGCCACTGCCTGCCGAAGCAGCTGGGATACGCGATCCATTTTCCTGCCGTCGTTGGTTTCCCGGTTGAAAATATGGCAGGCCTCCATATCGGGTTTTGTTTTGCCCCTGGAGAGATGGCGCATAATATCCAAGGTGGCTTTCGGCTCCAAATGATTGCAGATGACCTCCCCGTCATCCCCGATGTATACCATGTAAAAAGGGTGAAGGCGGTTTTGGTTTTCAATGTTTATGGCTTTATTCACGTTCTTCAGGATAAATATTACTCCGGGCTTTTCTCCCCGTATCACGGCGTGAATGCCGTAGGGAGTCCGGTCTAAATCAGGGTGCTCTTTGATATAGGAGAGCAAGTCCATCCTGAAATCATTCAGCCCCAGGTCCATAATGGAAATGCCTGTGGTCATGTCCTCAAGGTCAACCACTTCATTCTGCAGTTTTTCCAGCTGGGCCCGGCGATAGGCCAGATCGCCGTTTTCGTCCTGGTTGATGTAGTCATCGTCGCCGGTGGCGGTCATGACGGAAATCCGCATTCTCGCTTCCACGCGTTCCTTCAGGTTTATGTAGTCGTCCAGCGCCAAATCCGGCCAGAAGTTGACAAGCTGGATCACTTTGTTTTTGCTGCCGATGCGGTCAATACGGCCAAAACGCTGGATAATGCGCACCGGGTTCCAGTGGATGTCGTAATTGATGCACCAGTCGCAGTCCTGCAGGTTCTGTCCTTCGGAAATGCAGTCGGTGGCAATCAGGATGTCAATATTGCTGTTATTGTTCGGCATTACCAGGTCCTTCTCCTTGGAAATTGGAGAAAAACAGGTCAAAATCGTGTTCATGTCAGCAGGGAATTTGGGTATGGTGGTTCTTCCCTCAATTGAGCCTGTAATCAGGGCGCAGTCCAGTCCGAATTTTTTCTTCACAAAAGGGCTGACATTTTCATACAGGTACTCCGCCGTATCGGCAAAGGCCGTAAAGATAATGATTTTTTTATTATCCGGATTAATGGGGTTTGTGACTTTCTTCTCGATAACCCGCAAAAGCTCATTCAGTTTATAGTCATACTCCGGAGTAATATCTTCAATCATCAAAATCAGGAGTTCCAAAACTTCCAGATCGGCAGACAAATCCCGCTGCCAGGAGAGATAATCCATGTCGCTCAAATCAATTTTAAATTTTCTGCCGACATTGATAATATCGATATTCTGATCATCCAGATCAAGTTCGCCAAAGTCATGAACATCCTGCACGGTAACTTCCTCGCCGGACCGGAAACTGTCAATAAGATCCAGGGTGTAATGTATTTGTTCATAGATGCGTTTTACAGTCAGCTTAAAGGAATGCACCGAGCTTTCCATTCTCTTAAGCAGATTGATGCTCATCAAACGGCGGATGCCTTCCTCGCGCCCTTTTTGCGAAAGCTGCCTGCTGTGTTCTGAATCCATATCGATATATTTGCCAACCTGCTGGGGAGGATATAGTTTGTTGGCGTATAGATGGACAGATTCAGCTGCATGAGCTGTTCATAAATCTGCTCATAGTTGATGGCATTATTCAAGTTGGTCAGTTTGGGACGCAAGGAAAGCGGTTTGTTGCGCTCCGGGAAACTACCTATTTCGGATACGTCATAGTAGCGCTGAATATGCTTGCGTGAACGGGCAATGGTCACGCTGTCCAAAACTTCAAAAAAGTCAAAATCCAGCTGCTTAAGCAGGGAAGCCGTTGTACGGGATTCAGGCGGCAGCTTGCTCCAGGCGTTATATACCTTTTGCGCCTGCCGGAAAATAGTATCAATGTCTGTTTTGGTGTTCAGCTTTTCATTGATTAACTCTGACTTTCCCTCGTAGGCTAAGGCCAGTTGGTTGCGCAGGTCATAAAAACGGTTATTCACCGGGGTGGCGGAGAGCATCAAAACCTTAGTCTTTACGCCGGGGCGGATGACTTTATTGAGCAGTCTGAGATAGCGGTTTTCTTTTTCTCCATACTCACCTGTTACAGCGCCGCCGTTTCGGAAATTATGGGATTCATCGATAACGACGAGGTCGTAGTTGCCCCAGTTGATGCGGTCGAGTGGCAAGCCGATAACAGAATCACCTCGTTCTCGGGACAAATCGGTATGGAAAAGGACATCGTAACGCAGGCGGTCTTTGGCCAGCGGGTTGTTGATCAGATTGCCGCGGTAGGTCAGCCAGTTATCCTTCAGCTTTTTCGGGCAAAGAACGAGGACATTCTTGTTCCTGTTTTCATAGTACTTGATGACGGCAAGGGCCGTGAAAGTTTTGCCCAGGCCCACACTGTCCGCCAGGATGCAACCGTTGTATTGCTCCAGCTTATTAATGATTGCCAGGGCGGCGTCTTTCTGAAAGCTGTACAGTTTGTTCCAGATAACGCTGTTTTTGAAACCGGTTGCTTCATTGGGCAGCACATCTTCGGAAATATCCTCGAGGAATTCGCTGAAAATGTTATAAAGAGTCATAAAATAGATAAGCTCGGCGGGGTTTTCCTGGTAAACAGCCGATATGGATTCGATTACTTCTTCGGTCACATCCTGAAGGCAGCTTTCATCGTTCCATATGCTGTCGAACAGGCGGATATAATCAATGCTGTAAGGAGCCTCAAATTTATTCACCATATTATAGATGTTGTTGCCGCGCTCGCAGCCAATATCAACGGTTGTAAACCCGTTTATCGGCAGGTAAGTCAGCTGCTGGTCATTTGTTTGTATGTTAAGAAATCCACTCATCCCGGAATTAGTGGAATTTGATTTGAAGGTTACCTTTTTGCGAATCCAATCTGCACATTCCCGTGCAATAGCTTTTTGGGTAAGCTCGTTCCTTAGCTTTATTTCAAATTCTGTCCCGTAAAGGCTGCGTTCCCTATGTAATCGTGGAATGTAGAATTCCCGCTTTTCTTTTGGCGATTTTTCGGCGACGAATGTGGGGGATGTAAAGATAAACCGCATGGAATCAATTTTCTGCAGCTGCGCTTTCAATTCCTTATAGGCATAAATTGAAAAACAGGCAGCCGCAACAGAAATCCGGCTTCCCGGCACGATAACCTGTGTTAAGTCGTCCTTAACAATTTTCGTTATATTATTGAATACTTCCACAAAAACACCCCCGCCTGAGATCATTCAAAAGTATTGTCTATATAACCGTACAGTTACTAATCTTCGTCATTTGTAATTTCCATAATATCTGAAATATCACATTTTAAAGCTTTGCAAATCTTCACAAGCACATCCGTTGTTACATTTTCATTTTTACCTAATTTTGCTATGGACGTTTGGCTGATTCCGGCTGCTGCGCGCAAATCCTTTTTCTTCATATCTTTATCAATCAACAGCTTCCAAAGTTTTTTGTAACTGACGGCCATAAATTGCCACCTCGCATGATTTCTGTCAAATTTATCTAGTATTATATCATTCATATGACTGAATCTCAATAGAAATATCCAAGAACGCAAAGATTTTGTCTGAATATAAGGTTTTTCCTGATACACTGTCACCTCTCAATTTAGAGCATACTTATGAGTTGACAGTGTACCTACTGGTTTGTGCAAAGTTATGCTTACTGCTGTGTCTATAATTTTGACATTGGTGCTGGTTTAACATAGGAGAGGGTTCTTCATGTTTGATTTAACGCGAATGCGTATCTTGAAACCTATTCTGCCTTTCCTTTGCAGGTACAGCGCCTAATACAATAG
>ENA-UPSB01000106-UPSB01000106.1-bioreactor-metagenome-genome-assembly--contig:-NODE-106-length-154067-cov-19.351687_pt1 | contig 154067 bp, 136 predicted proteins | sample MGYA00238182_ERZ773286 | MGnify/ENA primary metagenome ERZ773286 (study PRJEB29026, sample SAMN07631240) | bioreactor metagenome | isolation source: Switchgrass digestor | place: USA: Dartmouth...
TACTTTTGTCAATTAGCCTCCACGAAATTTACACCACTACTTGAGACTATAACCATAATTCAAAGAATACGTTTTTACAAAAAGCAATTGGTAAATGATATTTTTAAATCCTGTAAATTTAGTCCATGGTAGTAATGCAAAAGTTCTATAAATTTCTTTTCCATATTTAAAGTTAATCCATTTTCCGAAATTATTTTTAATTATATTTTTTTTGTCATAATAGCGATTAATTATTTCGATATTATTAAATAAAATATGTGAAAATAATTCACTGGGCGCTATAGCATCTAATATCGCACTATCGCATGGTAATTCATCAATAAAAAAATCCTTTTCATTCATTCTTCTAATTATATACGTATCATCATTAAAGTAAACGAAATATTCAGAAAGTTCATTTATTCTATGAATATTCAGTTCTATTGTGTTAGCATTAAATGTGGGTAAAAACTCGTTTGGGATAAATTCTGAATGTTTAACAATATTCAGTTTTGGATGATTGGTATTTAGCCATTTTGGCAAGTGTCCCCATGTAATAAAGTGAATTTTTCTTACCCATGGCGCAAATAATTCAACACCTCTAAACCAATATTGTAAATTATCCAAATCACGATACCTATTCTCTCTACTATCAGTATTTTTAGGCGTATATCTATTTTTTTCTTTCAACCATTCCTCATCATTACCGTTTACCCAAGGTATTACAAAATCAATATTCACGTTTTCTCCCCCAAAATTGTTACCAAAAATATATTATATGTGAATGCTATATTTATCGAAAAAGGTGATTTATTTTTAAAGAAACTTAATTTTGAAGTTCATAGTTATAATATCTACTTATTTTTTTCGTAATTAAAAAGCCAAATTAAAATAATAGGTGTAATAAACCCTATAAAATACGAAAGAGAACTTAGTAAGTCTCCCCTCAATATAAAAAATAAAAATCCGATACTAAAAGGGTAAACTAATTCAATATATGTTATCTTTTCTTTTGTAAAGCAATATTCATTATAATTTTTATCAAATAATGCAGTTAATCTTCCTAATATTATAGCAAATAAAACAACTCCAATAATCCCAAAATTTATATAACCCTCACCAATAAAAGGACAAGAGACATTTGTAAAACTCCAACCCATTTGCGTAGCTATCATTGCTCCACTACCTATTGGTTTAGTCGGCCATATTTTTCTAGGTATGAAAAATAATATATTGCCTAACAATTGATGCCCCCAGCTTATTCCATAAGTATCAACATAACTAATTGTTCTTGCTAACATTGAATAAGAATCAAAGTCTCCAACTAAAAATGCGTCTGAGGGATTTGGAATATATAAACCTTGTTTTATTGCATCTAGAAAGTTATTATATCGAAAAATATTAATTGCAGGAAATATAATTAGGATTCCTATAATAATAATAGTTTTAAATAAATGTGGATTTTTAAATTTTCTTTTGATTATCAGTAATAACCCTAAGTACACGCTTGCCATCCAAAACCTTGCTGTAGCTGTTGGGAAGTTAACAAGTATCATTAATAAAGCACCTATTATAAATTGAGTTTTTTTATATATAATGTTGTTTTTTTTTATATATAACAAATTTAAAGCAACGTATAATACTGGTACTGCCCTAAAGGTATTTGACACTATTAATGAAAAAGTAGATGATTCAACTCGAGGTATATTTGTAGCTCTAGAAAATAAATTTGAAAATCCAGTTTTTAAAATAATAAAGGAACTACATAAAACTGTTGCTATAAAAAATAAATTCATGCTTCTCTTTATATTTATAGAACTTTTATACTTAATTCTTTTATATTTCAAAATGTCCATAGTTAATTTGTATGTACATAAATATAATAGCATAAATATCATTATCATAAAATTTGCATATGCTACAATTTCACTTGTTATCAAGTCAGTATTCCACCAAGGAAATTTACTATACAAATATTGAACTAAAGGGCTAATAAACATAAAAATAAACATAAATAAATAAAATATTTCCTTTAGACTATAACCAAGTTCAGAACTTTTTGATAACTCAATTAATATAATAATGCCATTAACTATAAATGTTAATATAACTATAATATTATAATTTTTTATATCTACATTAAATATAATAACAAATGTTCCAAGTATAATAATGCAAATAAAAATATAGGTATATATAATATTTTCAAGTTTAAATTTGAACATGTAAGCTTCCTTTCCCAATTTCCACTTGATTTTTATATAACTCTAAATACTCGATAAACCTATTTCTTTTGTTATATAGGTTTTCAACACAATTAATGATATTACTTGAATAAGCGAATTTTCCCTTGTTTTTTATTTCTCTTATTTTTTTTAATAATTCTTCAATATTACCTCGTTCTATAATAAACCCACAATTTTTATTCACAATTTCTGGACTACCACCAGTATCAAATGTAATCACTGGTGTACCACAAGCTAATGCTTCAATGTTTGTAGTTGGGAAATTATCTTCTAAGGTCGGATTAACAAAAACATCTGCTGTTGAATATATCTTAGCTAATTCTTCAACACTATTTGTTTTTGTGATTCCAATAATGTTGGTTGGAAGCTGTCTTTTTTGTCTTTCCGTTAATCCAACCATTATAACTATTTCATCAGCTTCTAATCTGCGAGACAATTCAATAAAATACCTAAATCCTTTTCTCTCGTTCCATATATTTGCCACACCTAAAATTATAAATTTTTTTGACAAGTTATGTTTTTTTCTGAAGTCACTATCAATTGGTTTAAAAACATTTAAATCTATTCCATTATTAATAACTTTAATAGGATATCCACCCAAAAATGATTTTTTTACTAACCCGGCCAACCATTTTGAAGGAGTAACAAGAGTCATATTCTTAATTCCAGTAAAAAGCTGTTTTTTCTTTATAAAATTTGCATTAGAATTATCTAAAAAAATACTTGAAGGATAACTTTTCTTTTGTGGACATTCATAACAACCTTTTTCCCATTTATAACAACCTATATAATCAAAATATGCACAATGACCAGTAAAACTCCAACAATCATGTAATGTCCACACAACAGGCTTATTGGCCTCTTTTAAATAATTAAACAAAACTTCAATATTTAAATAATATCCATGAATATTATGTAAATGTATTATATCCGGATTAATTGAAACAACCTTTTCTATAAATTTTTTAGTAGCATATTTAGAACCAAAACCATGTTTATCAAATAATCTTGTCAATGCTGCGTGACTATAGACATCGAACTTACTTCCTATTTTTATAACGGTATTACAATTCTGTGGAACCCCTCTACCATATGCAATATAACTTGTATGACCTTTATCTAATAACAGATTATGAATATCTGTAGCAATTCTTCCTGTACTCCCTATGCCACATACTGAATTTATCTGTAATACTTTCATATTTATTTTCCCCAAACAACTCTATTTACATAATCTGTATATGATAGAATAATTCTTAGTACTTTATCTGATACATTAGTTACATTATAATCCATAACTAGTTTTAACATGTTTCGCTTCTGTGTTTCTAATATCTTCAGCCCTTGTAGAATCCTTTCTTTTTTCAGCCCAACCATCATCACAGCTGCTTCTTCCATAGCTTCTGGTCTTTCATGGGATTGTCTAATATTAAGTGCCTTTAGTCCAAGAATGGAAGCTTCTTCACTAATAGTTCCACTATCACTCAGTACAGCCTTTGCTTTTATTTGAAGTTTTACATAATCAATAAAACCAAGAGGTTTTATGTTTTTTATAAATGGATTAAATATAATTTTTTTCAGTTCTATCATATTTCTTGTCCTTGGATGTGTACTGAAAATTATTGGTAATTGATACATTTCAGCAATTGTATTTAAACTATCTACCAGATCCATAAAATTTTGTTCATCGTTAATATTTTCTTCTCTATGAGCAGAAACAACGAAATATTCTCTTTCTTTAAGTCCTAACCTTTCCAGAATGTCCGACTTTTCAATATCCTCTTTCTTGGAATTAAGAACCTCAAACATTGGACTTCCTGTTTTTATTATTCTGTCTGCCGGAAATCCTTCTTTTATTAAATATTCTCTTGCAATATCACTGTAGGGCATATTTATATCAGCAATATGATCCACTATCTTCCTGTTTGTTTCTTCAGGAACTCTTTGATCAAAGCATCTGTTCCCTGCTTCCATATGGAATATAGGAATATGCCTTCTTTTAGCTGCTATAGCACTTAAACAACTATTTGTGTCTCCTAATATTAAAAAGGCATCTGGTTTTTCTTTTTCCAATATGGGATCTATTTTAATAAGGATATTACCAATTGTTTCAACTGCTGTTCCTGTTGCAGCGTTCAGAAAATAATCCGGTTTTTTTAAATTAAAATCTTTAAAGAACACTTCATTTAATTCGTAATCATAATTCTGCCCTGTATGTACCAAAACATGTTCTATTGCTTCTGAACTTTCCAATTTGTTTATAACTGCTGACAGTCTTATTATTTCAGGCCTTGTACCTACAACTGTCATAACTTTTAGTTTCTTCATTACATTGAACCTCCAAATAGTAAGTATCAGGTTTAACAGGATCAAATGGCTCATTAGCCCACATAATTGTGACCATATCGGTATCTCCAAGATTTTCAATATTATGCGTATAACCCGGTGGGATATCAACTACTTGAAGTTTATCACCACTAACATAGTACTCTATAATTTCATTAGAATCAATTTTTCTTAAACGAATGACTCCTTTACCACTTACAACTAAAAACTTTTCAGCTTTTGTATGGTGCCAGTGATTCCCCTTAATAATACCAGGTTTTGATATATTCACAGAAACCTGCCCTCTGTCGCAAGTCCTTATGAACTCTGTAAAAGAACCTCTGTTATCCATATTCATTTTCAAATCATAGATAAACTGATCTTCTGGTAAATAACTAAGATATGTACTATAAAGTTTCTTTACAAATTCATTTGATAAATCAGGAACAGAGCGTTCTTCACGGCTTTTTCTGAATGAATAAATTAATTCTACTATTTCTCCCAGTGTTACGGTATACACTACAGGGACTTCACAAAATAGATCTTTCCTGTTCTCTTTCCCTTCTAGTGCATTAATCAATTCATTTACCAAATCGTCAATGTACACCAGATTCATTACAACACTTGGATCATTCACTTTAATTGGTAAATCACGGGCAATATTATAACAAAAAGTAGCTATTGCACTATTATAATTAGGCCTGCACCATTTCCCAAATACATTAGGAAAACGATAAACTAATACTTTTGCACCTGTGTCTTTACTATAATTAAACAATAAATCTTCTCCTGCCTTTTTACTTCTTCCATACGGATTATCAAGTTTTGCCTGGATTGATGATGAAAGCATAACAGGGCAAGTATTTTTATATTTTTTTAAAGTATCAAGTAATTTTGACGTAAAACCAAAATTGCCTTCCATAAATTCGGATTCATCCTTGGGACGATTAACCCCTGCAAGGTGAAAAACAAAATCAGCCTTTTTGCAAAATTCATCAAGTAAAGCAGGATCTGTTTCTAAATCATATTCAAATATATCATTATATTTTCTATTCTTCAGCTCAACAATTAAATTTCTGCCAATAAATCCCTTTGCACCGGTGACTAGTATTTTCATGACTCTATTTACCTTTCAAATCCGTATTTCTCTGCATAACTTGTATATAAGTCGTAATTATAATTCTTTAATTCCTGTCTTACATAATCAACAGTTAACAATTTTTCTTTTACTTGTTCAATATTTAACCTTTCTGTATTATCTGAGTTGTATTCTTTTTCTATTGAAAGCATGGGATCTCCTTCGACAAAATACTTGTCATAATTAAGATCCCTTTTATCAGCAGGCACCCTAAAAAATCTGCCCATATCTATAGCTCTTACATATTCTTCTTTGGTTAACAGTGTTTCATACCTTTTCTCTCCATGACGAGTGCCAATAATCTTTATTTCATTATCAGCATTGAATAATTCTTTCAAAGCTTGCGCCAAATCACCAATAGTCGACGCTGGTGCTTTCTGAACAAATATATCTCCCGCTTCTGCATGTTCAAAAGCAAAAATTACAAGTTCTACAGCTTCCTCAAGAGTCATTAAAAATCTGGTCATAGTCGGATTAGTTACAGTTAAGGGTTGTCCACTTTTTATTTGTTCTATAAATAAAGGAATTACAGATCCCCTTGATGCCATTACATTTCCATACCGTGTTCCACAAATTAACGTTCTATTTGGATCAACAGTCTTAGACTTTGCTATAAAAACTTTTTCCATCATAGCTTTAGAAATACCCATTGCATTAATGGGATAAGCAGCCTTATCTGTTGAAAGGCAAATAACCTTTTTAACTCTATATTCAATAGCAGCTGTCAATACATTATCTGTTCCTAAAATATTGGTTTTCACTGCTTCTAACGGAAAGAATTCACAGGTCGGAACCTGCTTTAGTGCTGCTGCATGAAAAATATAGTCAACCTCATGCATTGCATTTTTAACTGATTGCAAATCTCTGACATCACCAATATAGAACTTAAGTTTATCATTTTTATAATGCTGTCTCATGTCATATTGTTTCTTTTCATCACGGGAAAAAATACGTATTTCTTTAATATCTGTGTTTAAAAATCTTTTCATTACGGCATTACCAAATGACCCTGTCCCACCCGTGATCAATAAAATCTTATTTTTGAACATAATTATTATTCCTCCAGAACTTTCTTTATCAAATCAACATATTGCTTTGTACACTTTTCTTTTGTGTATTTTTCTAAAAAAACCTTTCTGCAATTTTTGCCCATTTGTTCTTTTTTTGGTATATTTGACTTTAATTCTTTTATTGCATTTACCAGTTCCCCTACTTGTCCAACATCTACTACATATCCAGCTTCATTTTCCAAAAGATCTTTTGATATATCAGAATCTCTATCCATAATTGCAATTATCGGTTTTCCTGCCATCATGTAACTATATGTTTTACTTGGAACTGCAAGACCTTTTAGACCATGGGCCAAACTTACCAAACAACAATCGCTAATATTTAACGCATCATTAAAATCCTGTCCATGAAGAAAATCAAAAATAAAAACATTATTTAATTTCTCTTCTTTAACTTTAGCTTTTAGCATAGCCATCTTGTTACCATGTCCGGCAAAAAGAAATTTTATTTTATTATCATTTTTTAATTCTTTTATGGCTCCCAATATAGTATCCATATCTTGACAAATACCCATATTGCCAAAATACGAGACTATAAAATTATCTTTTGGTTTTATGTCATTAAATAATTTATTCTCGTATGAATTTAAATTACCCGTATTGCCATTGTCTTCATACCAATTTGGTATAACTTCTATCTGATTTTCTTTCAAAAACTGTCTATGGTTAAGAAGAAAATTTTTCATTTCACTGGATAATGCTATTACTTTGTTAGCATATTTAAAAACTTTATAATTAACTAATTTCATTAATTTAGTTATTATACTTCTTTCAGACAAGCTATTCGTAATAATTGCAATTTCAGGATAAACGTCATAACTTACAAATATTGTTTTTATACCAAAAAATCTTCTCGCTAATGTTGCTATAAATGGAAGAATAGGAGGATTAGAATATACAATAACTGCCCTATAATTAAGAATATACTTAAATTTAAACAAAACTGAAAAAGTAAATGATATATAATTAATAAGCCTTCCAAAAAAATTACTACGTTTAAATTGTATATATTTTACTCTTTTTATTTCAATACCCTCATGGATTTCTTTTAAAGGTACCCTACCAAAATTGTTATATTCTTTTGGATAACCACACATAGCTCCTACGAGAAAACCTGCTCTTGATAAAGCTATTGCTGTGTCATATGGAAGCTTTGCAGAAGATATATATTCTGGATAAAAATATTGGCATAGAAATAGTATATCTTTTTTCTTTTTCATATAATTACTCCATTATATATTCGGTTCTATAAACTGATTCTTCGAAAGAGCATGTTTCATATATAAATTCAATACCGTTAATATTTGTTCCTGGTCCCCCTGGCATTTCTTTGTCATAGACAAATGATCCGAATATTTTTTTTAATGTTTTAGAAAAATAAAATCCTAAATTTATAGCTAAATTAAATAATTTCGTAGTTTTTATTTCCTTGCCATGAATTTTAGCTATATAAGTTACTAATTCCGTAACACTTACGTAATCTTTGTTCTGGGGAAAAAACAGTCCCTTTATTTCATAATCTATTAACAAACGAATAAACTCTGATAAATTATCTATATATATCATACTTCTTTGATTTTTTAAATCCGGGAAAACTGGTAATTTTTTCGCCAAACTGGCTAATTTGGGATAATTCCCCTTACAGTTTTCACCATATACAATGGGCGGCCTAAGAATTGCTACCTTAAAGCACTCATTATCTAATTCATTCAACAATTTTTCAGCTTCATACTTTGATTTCGCATAAGGAGTAATAGGTTTTGGTTCTGTATTTTTTGTAATATATCCGGTTTCTACTCCATAAACTCCCATTGTACTTAAAAAAATAAATTGCTTGACTCCTTCACATTTGGCTTTTTTTGCTATATCAAAAGCCAAGTCCCTATTTACCTTATAGTATTCACTAATATTTTTTTCTTTAACATGAACAATTGCTGCAACGTGTAGAATAACATCATATCCTTTAAAAGACAATTCTCTCCATGAATCTGTTCTTACATCTATACTTTCTACCTTATATTTATCAGGCCATTTGTTTACCCATTTTTCAAAGGACGTACCTATATAACTATTAATTCCGGTAATAAGAATCTTTCTCATGATGCCTTGTTCACCTTTTGAGAATTATAACAATCCACACAGTGGTTTATATATATCAGGTTTTTATTAACATATTTTTCTTCACCAAATATGATAACCCCAATAGTCCGTAATATAATTTTAATGTCAAGCCACAAATTAAAATTTTCTACATAATAAACATCAAGCTTATATCTATCCTTAAGATCAAGATATATATTACCACTAACTTGGGCAAGTCCCGTCATGCCTGGTCTCATATTGAGTCTTTTGGAAATTTCATCGTCATAATCTTCAAGAGATGATATTCTTTCCGGTCTTGGCCCTACAAGACTCATTTCACCCTTAAGTACATTTAATACCTGAGGAAGCTCATCAATTTTAGTCCTTCTTAAAAACCTACCGATAGGAGTTATTCTTTCATCATCCAACATTACTTCTTTACCTTTTATCATTTTCTCCGAACCAGGTTTCATTGTTCTGAATTTATAAATCTTAAATAATTTCTTAAACTGCCCTGGGCGGTCCTGTAAAAAGAAAATCGGCCCCGGAGAGGTTACTTTAATAAGAATAGCTATTATAACACCAAATGGAAAAAATATAATTAAGGTTAATAAAGAAATTATGATATCCATTAATCTCTTAATAGCTTTTTGAATCTTCTTTTCCTTCATATTAACTCCTCTATTTCATATTCAATCGGGGTTAAATATCCATCTTTTAGTTTTATTTCACCTTTATCTGCATTTACCTTTGCTGACCAAATTCTTATAACTTTATTACCATTCTTGTAAAAAGCTCCAGGATAAGGATGAGTAACGGCCCTAACTAATCTGTCAGCTTCCTCCATCGTCATGCTGTTTAATATTTCTCCGTCTTCTGGCCTTCTTGCAGGCCATACGGTTGCTTTTGTCTCATCTTGTTTTGTTAATGTAATATTATCATTTATTATATTATTCCAATATTTAGATATCAATTTAACATGCATATCATTTGCTTTTTTGTATAATTCTGTTGCTGTTATATTTTCATCTAAATCTATTATCTCTTGGCCAATTATGTCTCCTGTGTCAACACCTTCATCAAGTTTAAACATAGTTACACCTGTCTGTTTTAAACCTTTCAATATTGCCCATGGTATAGCTGCTCTCCCCCTGCCAACCGGCAATAACGTAGGATGCATACCTATACATCCTTTTTTTGGAGTCTGTAGAACTTCTCTTTTAGCAATTTGGGACCAACCAATTATGAATAACCAATCAATATTATATTCTTTGAGTGCATATATAACTTCCCGGTCATTGATGTTATTAATTTTTAATAGAGGTATATTATGTTCTTCCGCAAATTTATCAAGATAAATTCTTCCTGATTTGTTACTTGCTTTATCATCTTTTAGCGTTATAAGCAAATCTAGTTTTCCACCAATTCGATATATCTCCTCTATACAACTCAAACCCAATTGGACACAAGTAGCAAATGCCATTTTCATCCTCACTAAGTAATCCTCCTTGACTAAAAACCTCTTCTAAATACACATTCAAATGCTTCTGCATACATCATGCCAGCCTGTCCACCACGATAGGCAGCCAGGCCTTTTATAGCTTCTTTGCTCCTTGGATGAGGGTACTCTCTCATTACACCGCGGTATTGTGATAGAGCTTCAATTTTTTTGTTTATTGCTTCTTCACCTACTTCAATAAATGTATTTGGATTAAACTGTCCAATTGCTTTATTTAATGCCCAGTCAGTTGACGAGGGAATTTCCATAAGTAATAATTCTTTAACTGGTATAATACCTCTTCTCCTTTGAAATAATCTTACAGCAGCTTGACATGCAAGTGAAGTATGTAAATGATCGTTATTCAAATCTGATGTGTGATGTGTAAATACTACATCAGCTTTTGTTTCAATTATCGCCTTCTCTATGAATTTAACAAGTTCTATATGTGGTACATTATTAAATTTTATATTTGGGAAATCCCCCTTTATAACACGTTTTACACCCAAAATCATAGAGGATTCACTAATGTCTGTTTCTAACTCATTTATTTCAGGTCTGTTAGTTCTTGCTTCTACCTTGCCAGAAAGTATGCATACATATACTAAATGTCCATCCTGCGAAAGTTTATATGTTGTGGCTCCTGCTCCTAAAACTTCATCATCTGGATGTGCAACAACAATTAAATAATTCATTCTTATTACCTCTGATTATTGATTGTCATTAATAATATAACAAATAATATAACTAATACTTAAATTTGCAAACTTATTATTCATTTTTTATTTTTTTAATTAGTATGTTTTTAATTGAACAATTTTCACTAACATATATTCTCAGTTCATTTCCATTTTCATTTGGTTCTTGTTCGATTAATAATTCAGCTGTATATTTATTACCTTCTTGCATAAGAGTTAGCACATTTCTAGTAATACCAGGTATATAATATGATATAGAAATATCAGAATTTTCTGTCTGGACTTCTAATCTGTACTTATTGCCTTTTACTAACCTTATTGGATAATTTGTGTATATATAAGATTCTTCTTGAGTTTGTAGTAATAAGTGGTCATCACTTATATTTGCATTCATTACTTCTCTATTACTTATTTTCCATTGATCCGGTATACCATCCAAATTTATATCTAAATCAAATATGCTATAATGGACAACTTCATTTATATCTTTGATATCATCATTATACCAATTTTCTTTCATGAATTCCATTTTCTGTAGCAATTCAATTGAATCTTTACTAAATGTAAAAGGATTCATATTCTTTTTATTTATTTCTTTTGCTTCATTAATAATATCAAGTCCCTTTAACAGATACTCTTCTGCTTTTTTATAATCGCCATTGTTAAAATTCTTAGCCACTAATTGGGAATATAAATCTATTTTAGAATGCCACATTGAAGGTTCAAACGGAGAATAACTTAATGCTAAATTAAGGTAATAAATACCTTTATCTATCTCACCTATCTTAAAATTGTAACTTGCTAAATCACTTGCTAAGCTTAAGTTATTATTGGCTTTATTCTCTATATTTTCTATGTATGAGACTGCCCTTGAAAACTGTTTTTGAAAAAGGTACAAATCATGGTCTGAGATTTCATCTCCTCTTTCCTGAGCTTTTTTATACAAATCATTTTTTATGAACAAAATATCAACCATTCCTGTTTTAATATCTGGTCTATTTGATATTGGATTATAACCTAAAACATACTTTTCGTTGAATTTATCTAGTTTTATTGCTTTCTCAATCGCATTAATTGCTTTCTCTATATTGTTTTGCTGTAAGTTTTTAAATGAATCTTTTGCATATAATGAAGCTAAATAAAATGCTGAAGAAAAATATAATGTTACGATAGAAATAATAATTACAGAAACAACTAATGCATTTTTATTTCTATCACCAGCAGTATATTTTTGTATTTTGCAATCCTTTTTTAAATTAAATAATCTTAATTCACCAAAATAAAAACTATCTAATAACTCATGGTTAAATAAAGCGATTAATACCCAAAACAGTAAAAGCATTGAGCTTTCTGCAAAATCAAAGTCTATAATTGAATGCATAAACAAAGCTGCAATTGCTGTTATTACAAAAGCAGTAATAATATTACTATTAGTCTTTTTATAATATCTAATATAAATGATAATATTAAAAACTATTAAACTTAATAATACAAGTATTCCTAAAATCCCAGTCTCAATACCTATCTGCAATGGATAATTATGTGCCTGGTTACTGTTATAATTATACGATTGATATTGCTTATAAATATAACTCCAAGCACCTCCGCCAGCACCTAAAAACCATTTGTCTTTAAATATTTTAAATCCATCTCTGTAAAAAATAATTCTTGTTAATAAACTCGGTTGCATCCATATGTTTCGAAATCTATATATTACATTTTCTAAATTGTACTTATTCTTAAGCATTATTTTTTCTATTGTTTCTCCACTATAAGCATCAACAATACACACATCATCAACTATTACTCTCGTACCTGCATAATAATTGATAAAATCTATATAAACAAATTTACTATCTTCAAGAGTTTTTATTTTTACAATTTTCTCTTCCATGCCATTTGTTTCTTTAACAATTTCATTATTTAGCAAAGTTTTTTCACCAGAAAGAATACCGTTTTCACTTTGACTATAAATTCTAATATAAAGGGAATAAGGTTGTTGGCTATCCATTGTAGCATCAACCTTATATCTAAGTAAATATTCATTATTAGGCTTTACTACAACTTGCCTTGATATTTGCTTCCAACTATTACTATTTATCTCTTGAGTTAATTCAAGAGGAACAGAAGAATTAATTGCATAATATAAACATATAACAGATACTAGTACAAAAACAGAAATTAATGATGCTAATAGTTTCCAATTTATTTTTTGTATGAGTTCGCTAATAAATCTTAAGAATAGACTAAAAAATATAGTTACTAATAATCCGATTACCAAAAACAAAATTGCTTTTTCATTTAATTTCTCTGAAGACAAATAAGAGTTTATATATAATGATATCATTCCGGCTGGTATTGCTAATAATACTATATGCGTCAATGCTTTTATTCTATTATACCTTGGCGCAGAAAAAAATAGTATAATAACTGCAATAGGGAAAAACAGCTGTGCCCCACGGCTTTGAGTAAGCATAAATGTTGAAAATAATATAAAGGAAAAAGAAGCAAGAATAATTTTCTGCCACCATTTGTCATAAAACATTAATAAACCAACCGCTACAAAAAAAACCGCCATTAGGAACGATGCTAAAGCATTTGGATATTGTAGCGTGGAGTGGATCCTGTTTCCTACGAATAAACCAAAAAATAATTCATTCTTGACACCTAAAATGTTAAAGAATTTGTTCAGAATCCTTACTAAGTTGCCACCCATAGCAGCGTCCAGGCCAATAATTGAAACACCAGTTGCAGAAATTACTATTGTCCAGAGAAATAAAAGCTTCGTTTTTTGATTATCCGCTAAATCTGATATCATATAGAATACTGCAAAATACATGTAGTATTTAAGCCATTCTATTATTGCTGAACGGGTATGTACTGCAACAAAAATTGATAAAAAATAGATTACCACAAAACCTAAGCTTATATAATCAATCGGTGTTCTAAAAAATATAAAGTCGTCTTTAAGCCATTTATAGATAAGGAATACTATAAACGTTATAAATACAATTATTTGAGTAGGCAGTACATGTTTTTCAAAATATAAACCCTGAAGATATGGCGGGTAGAAAACAATAACGGCCAGCATTGCAATTAGAAATATCCTTAAATATTTTATTAAACTTTCTCTTTTCAAGCTATTAGTGTTATATCTTTTTTTATTACTCATTACTCAGATCCTCTGTTAAAAACTTATTGTAAATTCATAATTAAACAAAAGGACAAACAGTAATTGTTATGTCCTTTTGCTTTTTGCTTAAGTCATTAAATTTATTTAATCGCTGTCTTACTTTCTGTACTCTTCCAATAGAATCTAATAAATACTGCAAATACACCTGCCATAATACCTATTACCAAGGCAATTGCTATATTCAACAGTATATTCATACCTGTGACCATTTCAGCAGGCACTATTTGTCTTATACTCCTTCCGTACTTGTATGAATAATAATCATTTAAGGTTTCATTAGTCAAACTAATTAAATCAGCCATTCTTGTTTTTATGGTTTCAATTAAGTTGTCAGCTTCTTCAAGTAATATTGAATTGTTTGCTTCCGTTACCACCTTAAGCCGTTCAATTTCATATTTATAGTAATCTATTTCATGTTTAATGTTCGCAGCTTCAACACTTGCGTTTATTGCTATTTCAGCAAGTGTATTATAATATGAACCCGGGTTTTCGGTTTTTATTTCATGGCCTATAACATCCGGTATTAATACATAATCTTCTTTTTTAAACTGATCCATCAGTTTTCTTGCTTCTTCAGCCTCACTGTTTTTCTTCGCCATGTCAAGTTCCATTCTCTTGACTTTGTATTCATAGTCCTTTATAAGCTTTTCTCTGTCCTTAGTAAGAGTATTTGCATTTACTAAAGACGCTAGTTTTGTAGTGTCTACTGTTTTCAGAATATCAAAACTTCTTGTCAAATCCGGAAAAGAAAAACCCGTCTTTGATGACCTGAAATTACTGTCTTCCTCTACTTTACTTTCAAGAAATTCCTGTATTCCTTCAATCTGGGTGTTTATAACTTCTACTATATCCGGATAATCATACGTTGCGAAATCAAGTGTTCCAATAGTATTCTCTATTGTTTTCATATCCGAATATAAAGTATGGAAATATTTTTTATACTCATTAATTATTGTTTCTACCAGCTGTATTCCCTGATTATATGAAAAAGCTTTGTTTACCTTGTAAACTATCTTATACTCATTCGGATAATAAACATATTCCTGGCCCTGTTTAATCATTGTTTCAACTCTTTGCGCAATTTCATCAGGAATAATTGATATTATGTCTATATTTCTTCTTATTTCATCAAGTTTTACTCCGCTGTTTGTCAGCCCTAGCTCTTCAAGTGCATTTTCAATAACATATGGGGATTTAAGCTGGCGAATATCAAACAGTGTACCATCGGGATTTTGACCAAGCTCGATTCCAGGGTAATTTATTTCAATAATTGCAACTACGCTTTGTGTACTTGGAAGCATAATATATGTACCTAATCCAGTTAAAATTAATGCAACTAAGGTTATTAGGGCTATCAGCCATTTCCCTTTCCAAACAACTTCGATTAATTCCCTTAAAGATATTTCTTCCATGATATTTCTCCTTTTCTTTCTTTTGTATTTTACTTTAAAATGTTAACAGTATTCAGGCCATTTTTCTGTCCGTCATCAATGTCTTCGGGATGCCAGGTTATAATAATGTAATCCCCTTCTGTAAATTTATTAATATTGCTGTTTCTTTGAACAAATTCATATGGTTCGTTCATAGACTTTAATTTCGCAGTTATTATATCATATAATTCATCATTAATACCATATAAAATTACTTTTACTGAATTGTTTTTGTTACCAATTATTTTTTCGATTTTCTGCTCTATACCGGAAATATAATTATATGAACTAACAATATAATGGTATGTAAGGCGTGCTTTCTCCAACATTCCCTTAGGTGTCAGAATGTATTTTATCGTTTTAGAGTTTATATGCTCAATTTTAATAAGGCCTTTATGTATAAGTCTTTTTAATAATACATTTACTGACCCAAGTGATAACCCAGTTCTTTTCGCAAGCTCTCTTTGCGTTATTCTGTTTTCATTATCAACATTTTTTAGAATTTCAAGTTCGATACTCATTTTCTGATTTTGAACATAGATCTGCCATAGAGCATTTTCCGGTATCTATTAGAATACCATTAAATGCCTTCATATGTATACCAATGTTTTTATCGTTTTCTTTTAATACGGGCCGAAACACCATATAAAAAGAAAACGATTTTGTTCAGAATCTGAACAAAATCGTATCAAACTTCTTATCTTGTGTCAATAGCTAAGTATATAATAATTTACTTTATAACAAAAGCCGGAGAATAAATCTCCGGCTTTTTATCAGATTATTGTAATGCTACTTCTTCTGATTCATTACCTGCAGCATCCTTGATATTAACAGGAGCTACAGATTTTAATGTTACAGTTTTACCTGCTTTTACAGTGATTGTAATTGTCAGTGTCCTACCATCTGAACTCCAAGATGTCTTTATTGTAGCATCATCTTGGTTTTCAACTTCATATGCTGCTTTTACAGCATTTTCTACAGCTGTCTTGTTTGCTGAATCCAAAGCTTCACTAAATACTACTTTATGTGTAGTATTAGAGCTTATTGTTGTGTTCGCTGCAGGAAGCTTTGTTACAACAACAGGTGCTACCTTGTCAACAGCTGCAACAGCATCCTTTTCGAGATCATACTTATTATCTTTCAGATCTCTAATTTCTGTTACAACTTTAACCTTCGGCTTAGCTGCTCCGTCAACGTCATCCTTCTGTTTTACTCTGATAACAACTATATCAGAATCAGCAACATTAGTTGCAGGACCTCTTCCGTTATATACTGCATCTACAACAGTTGTTGCATATGCATCTACAACAGTATATCCTTCTACAGTAAATGTTGTAGCAGCAATGTAGTTGAACTTAATCTTTTCTGTGAACTTAACAACGAGATTGTCTATCTTACCATCGCCATTGGAATCTACTGTTTCAATACCGTTCTTGGCAATTTCAGGTCTAATCTTGTCATCAATGGTCGGAACGGTAGTTTGCGCTTCTACACCAAAGATATTCTTCAGCTTGCTTGCATTTACAATCGCTACAGATGGGGTTCCAACTACATTATTGTCACTGTCAACTACTTTTGTTGCATCATGCGAGAACTTGTAGTCATCATCAGTTGTCAGTGTAACAACAGTATTACCATCATCGTTTACTGATACTTCCATTCCTATAGGTGCTGCTCCGTTTACTTCGAACGCGTCCGCTTCAACATCTGTCAGGTACTGATCAAATGTCAGAACTACCTTATTTGTAGCTGTAGCTTCAGCTTTCTTTACAGAAGGCTTATTATCTACATCGTCATAAGGCAGAATAGTATCAATGATGGTCAATACTATCTTATTACCAGCCAGGTCTTCAACGTCTCTTACAGCTACCTTTACGAGCTTATTGAATTCTGCATCTTTGAGCTCAATTCTAACTACTTTGTCTCCATCATAGAATTCAGGAGCATTTTCAAACTTACTCCAATTTCCATCTGCATCTATGAGGTAGTAGTTATCCTTGTTCAAGGCTGTATCGTTTACAGACTCACTGAAGAATACAAACAGCGACTTATCGTTGCCGTCTACCTTATAAGTTACCTTAGTAACTGTAGGATCAGTATGGTCAGAAATATCAAGAACTTCTGAATACAGAGTCAGCTTGTTAGGTGACAGAGCTTTGTCTTCTACATTCTTGATATTCACAATTATTGATTTTCCGGAAAGTTTCTTGCTGAGTACGATTGTGTATTCCTTACCGGAACCTTCAACTGTAATCTTCAGATCAGAGATCTTTGTGCCGTCAGCATTAAGGATCTCAACGTTGTCTTCGCTGAACTTAACTTCTTCATCAAATTTAACCTTAATCTTGTCTTCAGCTTCAACTTTCAGTTCAGCTACTGACGGAGGAGTCTTATCTGCACTGACAACAACGATCAGTTCTGCACCGAGGAATTCATTGCCCCAGTTATCCTTAATCTTATCGTCGCCAACTTTATCTCTGATAACAAGTTTTGTTTCTCCTTCAGGTATCGGGTATCCTCTGTCTTTCTCATTTTCAATAGTAGGATCATAGAATTTTACCCAAATCTTATCTACTGCCTCAGAACTTGTTACCGCCTTGGTCATATTTTCGTCAGAGTAGATACCCAGCGGCTTCCATGCTGAGAAAGTATGATAGAAGAAATCAACTTTAAGACCTTTAACAGGCTTGTTGAACTTAATTACAACATAGGTCTGTTCAGCCTTTTCAACTGTGGCAACAATTTCACTCTTGTCGGCAACGTATTCGAGTTCGCCAACATAGTTAACCATCTTGTATCCAGCAAAGTCTGCAAAATCTTTAATGGTTATTGTATATGTCTTACCATCAGTCAAATCAGAATACAGTTCAAACTTAACAACGTTTGAATATGAATCCTGAATGCTCTTTGCAATTGACTGACTGTTAACACCAACAGTTGTTGATCCGGTCTTCAATGAAATAGAACCAGGAGTCTTAATAGGTTCTGAGAACTCAACTTCCAGGCTTCTCGGACCGGTAATCCTGATGTCAACAACTTCAGGCAGATATCTGTCAAAAGGAGTTACTTCAATAGTAGTTTCCTTGATAGCTACCTTGTCGCTATCCTTAACATTCTTAATGGTTATTTCATACTTAACCTGGTTTTCGAAGTTACCATCATCTTTAGCTCTGACAACTACGGTCTGATTGTCATCTTTCAGTGATACAGTAAAGTTTGTAATAGTTGTGCCGCTCTTCTTAATTCTGAAGTTGTCGGCCTTTACGGTATCCTTATCCAGAGGCTTGTTGAATACAAGCAGGATTTCTTTCAGGTTGTCGGCTACAACATCAGTAACTTCCAATTCAACAGGAGCTTCTGTCGGAGTAGGCGAAGGTGAGAAGTAACCGTACTCGATCAGCTTAGCTTCGTCAACGTCGCCGCCTTCAATTAATCTTTCAGCAAGTGTGATGCCTTCAATGGTTGTAGCTGTCAGTGCGCTTGCCAATACAGGTACAACATCACCTCTTGTCAATGCGCTCATCTGAACAAGAGCTATAGCTTTATTAGCGCTGAGAAGACCAACTTCTACGGCTTTACCCATTACTTCGTTCCAGGAAACAACGTCTTCAGTGTATCCCAGACCGTTCATAATGAATCTTACGAATTCCTGGCCGGAAATTACTCTCTGACCGTCAAACTTAACCTTGGGTGCTATACTAGCATCGATACCCTTAACCAGTCCGGTTTTGATACCATATGCAACATACGGCTGAGCCCAAGTAGGTGTTACTGTTTCAGGGTCAACTACCAAGGCCATGCATTCGACAACTTCTTCCTTGCTCATTGCCAGAGCCTCATCTTCAAGACCCATAACACGGAGCATAAAAGCAAGTGCCTGCTCTCTTGTGAGACCGTCTCCTAAACCGAGTTCGGTGTCGGAGTATCCCTTAAAGAGCCCGAGATCCTGCAGCTGTTTTGCTACTGTCTCGTTATCAGCTGCAAGTGCAGGAACCATGATTGATGCAAGCATTGCAACTACCATGATAACTGCGAGTAGCTTTTTGAGATTCCTCATAGCTAAATCCTCCCTTTTGAAATTTTGTGAAGCGGCTGTTATTTTTTACAAAGTTAGATTACCCGCTTCTTTCAATAATCTAACTTTGGTTTTTTATAAACTCAGGATATGCCTTCCAGCATATCATGAATTTCAACGTTATTATATCATTGGCATTTTAGTGCGTCAACAAACCCTGGCTATGTGTAAACAAATTGTAACTTTATAGCAAAGTTCAGTAACAGGCAAAAAATATTATGTTAATAAACCATACAAAACTATTTATCGGCATCGTGGCAGTAATAGTTTACCACAAATTAACGCATCTTGGAAATATATTTCCACGGTAACTTACTTCAGGCTGCTGAAGTATTCCCTGAGAATGCCGATTGCTTCATCAAAGGTTGCCGCCCTGAATATTTCGCCCCTGAGCATTGAGGCCCCCGGCATCCCCTTGATGTACCAGGCAACGTGTTTTCGCATTTCCTTTACAGCAGTCTCTTCACCCTTAAGTTCGGTCATCATGCGGTAATGTTCAAGGATAACACTGAGCTTTTCTTCATCATCCGGGTAAGGCAGTATTTCGTTATGTTCAAGGTAGTGAAGAATTTTTCGGAATATCCACGGGTTTCCCTGGGCTCCTCTTCCCACCATTATTGCATCACACCCGGTTGTTTCAAACATTTCCCGGGCTTTCTCGGGGGTGAATATGTCGCCGTTCCCTATTACAGGTATCTTTACGGCCCTTTTGACGCGGGCAATAACGTCCCAGTCCGCCTTGCCCGAATACATCTGCTCCCTCGTCCTGCCATGGACGGTTACGGCTTTTGCACCCGAATCCTCGGCCATTTTTGCAAATTCAACGGCATTGTCTTCTGTATAGCCCTTTCTGAATTTAACCGTTACGGGTTTTGAAGATGCCTTTGCAACAGCCTTTATTATTTCGGATGCAAGTTTCGGGTTCTGCATCAGTGCGCAGCCTTCCCTGTTCTTTACTATCTTTGGCGCGGGGCAGCCCATGTTAATGTCAATTATTGCTATGTCATCCCTCTGGCTAAGCTTTTCGGCTGCCTTTGCCATGATGTCGGGCTCTGAGCCGAATATCTGAACTGCGCAGGGTGCTTCTTCGGGATGTGTTATTGTTAACTGTTCAGTCTTCCTGTCGTTATAGTACATTCCCTTGCTGCTTACCATTTCGGTATATGTAAGCCCTGCTCCCATTTTTGAGCAGAGATACCTGAAAGGCATATCGGTTACGCCCGCCATGGGTGCAAGGAATATGTTGTTTTTCGGTGTGAATGAGCCAATCCTTATTGTCGTGTTCATAAAGTCTCCTTATGTGTCATTCGCCGCTTTTATCTTTTCCGTATTTTTCCGAAATTATATACCTTGGCCTGGATTTTACTTCATTGTATATGCGCGCTATGTATATCCCTATCATGCCAAGGCTGATCATGAGGCAGCTTCCCGTTATCAGGAGAAGAAGTATTACCGTCGTAAACCCGCCTATTGCCCAGCCCTTCAGTTTCATTATCAGTGTCTGTATGCCAAGTACGAATGCACCTATAAGGAAAATAATCCCGATAAACGTTACAAACTGCAGCGGGAGTGATGAAAAGGACGTAAATGCCGTTATAGCCAGCCGGAAAAGTTTCAGTTTTGACCATCCGCTTTTTCCGGTTTCCCGTTCGGGTACGCTGAAATACACTTCCTTCCTTTTATATCCGACCCATACGGCAAGGCCGCGGAAAAAGGTTTCACGTTCGGGCATCATGACTAATTCACGGACCACTTTCCTGTCGAGGAGCTTAAAGTCCGAGGCGTTTTCCAGGTTAAAGCCCGACAAACGGTACATTATTTTATAAAACAGGGACGCGGATATTCGGCTTACGGATGTTTCTTTTCCCCTGTCCTTTTTTACTGCTTCGACTACTTCGTAACCTTCCCTCCACAGCTTTACCATTTCGGGGATAAGTTCCGGGGGATGCTGAAGGTCTGCATCCATCGTAATGCATGCGTCGCCATCAGCCTTTGAAAGGCCGGCCATAAGGGCGGCTTCCTTTCCGAAGTTCCGGCTGAACCGGTATGCTTTTACCTCAGCGTTCTCATCTGCCAGCTTCTTTAAAACTTCCCACGTATCATCGGCTGAGCCGTCGTCGATAACAATTATTTCAAACTCTTCGCCGGTCCGGGTTACTGCATCCTTGACTTCTTTTATTGTTTTCCCTATCTGTTTTTCTTCGTTATATACGGGTATTACAACCGACAGCATCGAAACACCGCCTCTTAATAACAGCGTTACTTCAGCTTTTGCGGATATTTTCCTCAAAGGATTTAAGTTCCACGGGATAAAGCTTAAGTGTCCCGGTCATGTCTGCTGCGAGGTCCTCGCTCATATGCGCAACCTGTTCGGAGGATATCCCGATATGGATATTTGCTTTTTCAAGAAGTCTTAAAACGGCATGCACGGGTTTTGCCGGAACGGGAAGAACCCTTGCTTTTCTGTTCATTGTCCGGGCAATAATTTTTATCATATCCCTCATTGTCATTGCTTCTTTTCCTGCTGCGTAAAGGATGGTTCCGGATCTGAAATCCTTTATCATTGCAACGGTTAAGCTTACAAGTTCGTCTATATGTATAGGCTGTTCCTTTGCATTGCCGTTTCCGAAAACGGGAACAAACGGGAGCTTTTCAACGTAATCCATGATCTTTCCGAGGCTTCCTGTTCTTCCTTCGTATATAAGGGCGGGCCTTACAATCATATATTCAAGGCCGCTTTTTTTGATCTCTTCTTCCGCCGTGAGTTTTGTATTCGCGTAATTGCCTTTTGTTTTGAGATCCACGTTTATTGTGCTGAAAAAAAGGATCCTTCTTACGCCGTTGTTTTTGCAGAATTTAATTGCATTTTTCGTGCCCTGAAGGTTTACATTCTCGCAGAGCTTCCGGGATTCGGTTTTGAAATACCCTGCAAGGTGAACGAATATATCTATCCGAGCATCCGGGTTTATTTCGGGAAGCTTATCCAGATCCCCGATTACAGGATTGACTTTCGGAACAAACGCTATTTGCTCCTCTTTCCTGTATAACGCATAAATATTATCCACTGCACTGTCCCCGGACAGTGCTTTGACAAGATGCCTTCCGACAAAACCCGATGCACCGGTAATGAATACGTTCATGGCAAAACCTCCGCAGGTTAAAAGAAGTTTCCGTACTGTATAAGCTGGCGGATTATCATCGGGGCGTTAAGGAGTATAAGGAACTTATTCCGCCACAGTACGCCTATTTCCCTTGCGTCGTTATAGAAACAGGGTGTTGTCCTGTTGCATTCCTCAAGTTTTTTTATGAAGGTTTTTTTGTCCTTCCTGAATGTATCAAGGTCAAAGTTTATGTCGGCATACTCTATACACGGGCACTTCAGGCCTTTTTCGGTCATAACAAGCGAATACGTTGCCGCATCGCACATGGGCATGCTTTCGCCCTTAATATACCTGATATGTTCCCTGTATACAAGGTAGGCAAGGAAATTGTTTTCCTTCGCCTTTGCGGCCATGTACAGGAATATTTCGGCCACGTCCTTCCACTGGTACATGAGCTCATCGTTCTTTTTTCCCGCCATACCCCTTACAAAGATGTAAGGCCGTATTGCGTACATGAAGCCGTGCTCTTCCGCGAACTTCTCGATGTTCCTTATGTCATCGAATTTCGAAAGGCCCGTTATTGTTGTCGTAATGGACCAGTTACCCTTCCGTTCCATTTTGTATATCTTTTTGATATTGTCAAGAACCTGGTCAAGTTTGTCCACACCCCTGAGCTTTGCAAAAAGCTCGCGATTCATAGAATCGATGCTTATTGCAAGGTTACAGCGCCTTTTGGCTATTTCAGCGGCTATATCGGGTGTAAGCAGGATTCCGTTCGTTATTACGGTGGGCTTTATTCCGTATTTAAGGAAGAGATCTATTATTTCTATTATATCCTTCCGTATTAAGGGCTCTCCTCCCTGGAGGAAAACATAGCGTATTCCGAAACGTTTTAGTTTCTTTATCTCATTTTCAAGGTTTTCCAGGTCCATGTCGTCGCTTTTTGTCTTCCATATATTGCACATCAGGCAGCGCTGGTTGCAGAGTTTGGTTACATCGTATATTACCAGTATGGGCCTTTTCAGTATAAGGTTTATAATTGCTCTTAACATCATTTCTCCTTTTCTTTCAGATAAGTTTTTACCATAATATTATATCATTCTTCATTGGGCCGTAGTTTTAAACATGTTTTATAGTTCTACAGCGTAAGGAAAATTATAATCCATGAGATACCAAAAAGGAATATGCTTAAAAGCAAAGGTTTGTCCGAAAGAATTAACTCCTCGGGAAGACGGCCTTCGTCATCTTCAAAGATGAGCTGCATGTAGCGGAAAAGACCGAAAACGACAAAAAGAATGGTTGCCATCGGGCTTTGAACCCTGTATTCCAGTATAGTGTACAGGGAATATGTTATTGTCGTTCCGGTAATGCTTATCTGTATCAACCCTTTCAGGAACTCGTCGGTGTAATACGACAGAACCTTTCTGTGCTTTGTCGACGATTCCTGGAGGCTTGTCTTTTCGGTTTTGCGTTTTCCTGCAGCAAGGCAGAGAGCGATGAAAAAGGAACAGAGCAGCACCCATGAGGATATATAAACCTTTATTGCGACCGCTCCCGTGATTACCCTCAGCACAAAGCCTATTGCGATTATCATTATGTCGAGAATTACAATCTTTTTGAAAAACAGCGAATATAAAATATTCATTAATATATATGCCGCAAGGCAAAGGACCACATTGATATTGATTAAAAACGCCGCGGCAAAACCGATTACCAGGAGCACGGTCATAAGCACAGCTGCTTTTTCCTTTGAAACCTCGCCCGATGCAAGGGGCCTGAACCGCTTCGTTTCATGCAGCCTGTCCTTTTCTATGTCTATTATGTCGTTCAGAATATAAATGCCCGACGATACTGCAATAAAGCACATAAAAGCGCCAAGTGCCTTTATTACATACAGGGGATCGGTAAATGTCCTTGAAAAAATCAGCGGAACAAGAACAAATATATTTTTAACCCACTGCTTGGGGCGTAAAAGCTTCAGCATTTTGCCGTTCATTTTCTTCTCCCGTTTATTTATTTGAATTAAGCACTGTCCATTATTTTATACGTTTGTCTTTCCGTTATCAATTGTTCTCAGAATTTTTTCATCTTAAACGGTATATCGCGCAGTAATTGTTCTGCGCAACCCATTTCAGCTTAAACATCCTGTCGAATTCGGACAGTTCCATGAAATTCCCGAGATCCCATGAGCCCGACCAGATGATATAAATATTATCGAACTTATCCATCCTTTCACTGTACCGGCTGAACATATATATGGGTATTCCTTCTTTCTTAGGCGGATAGTAGCTTTTCAGGCCGGTATGCATTGTAAGCACCGATGCGTCGTTGCTTATAACAAGGGTATTTTCCGAAGGCTCTATTGTTTCCAGGGCCAGTTCCAGGAGCTGCGGGTTTTTCGCCTCGGGCGCTTCCTTTATACCCATAAGCGCATGTTTCCTCGGAAAGCCTTCGTTTTGTATCCAGAAAGCCGGATTTATTGAAAAAACCAGCGCAAATACAATGAATCCCGCGGCAAGAAAACCTTTTGTGCTTTTGGCTTCAAGGTTTCTTACAAGAAGGTCAACCAGGAAAACGACGGTAAAAACCAGGAACGGGTATACCGGCGCCCACAGCCTGTTGTTTATCCTGTCCATTGCGGTTTTTGTAGCGGAATACAGCAGTACCGCCGAATAAAACACAACGATAAGGAAGTTTGCCAGAAGATCGGGCGTATATATATCCTTTTTTTTCTTCCTTACCCTTTTTACCGGTATAGCGATCAGTATCAGAATACCGAGGTATATAAGCGAAACAAACAGTATTTCACGGACTGCATATGAAAACCATTCATTCAGCACAAGTAAGGTAAGTTCAAGGTTTTCTTCAATCGTAAAATCTCCGGGCTGCCTTCCGCCGGTGAATGTACCCGACAGGAGATAGTTCCTGAGGACCCACAGCCCCATCGGGAAACATGAAAAAACTCCGTAAACAAAGGTTTTCCTGAATTTTTCCGAAAAGTTTTTTTCGGATATGAACAAAACCAGTGCCAGCGCTGCGATTACGGTAATGCCTATATACCGGGTAAGCCAGCAAAGGCTTGACACAACCGCGGATAAAATGAACCATGAAAGTTTTCTTCTTTTTATATAGATAAGCATAAGCACCATTGAAAGCACGGCAAGAAAAACAAAAAGCATCTCGGACCAGCCATATCCCGACACATAAATAAGCGGAACCGAAAGGGTAAGAAGTATAAGCGCGCCAATTGCAAGACCCTTTACCTTCAGGTTTTCATAAAGATATATCGCCGATACGTAAACAAGGTATGCAAAAAGGCCCGCGTTGAGCCACGCGGCACCTTCTTCAACGGCAACCCCTAATGACTTTATAACTGCAAGGACAAATATATAAAAAGGAGGCCACTGAATAATGGGAGTATCGTAGCCGAAATATTTCATTGTACCTGATTCCAGAAATGTTTTTGCTGCATATTCATATGACTGGGTATCGTGGGTGTAAATCGCGCCTGTTTCGGGAACGCAGAAATAGACAAGCATAAACGCTGCTACTGCGAATATAACCCCGGCTATATATCGCAACTTTTCCGCCTCCTGTTTTCTCCTTTGTTAATTATACCATGTTTTTGCCTGTTTATTTTATTTGGAAAAAAAGCATGAGCCCGGGCAATATTTTTGCCGCCATGTTGTTATATTATAGCAAACCCGCCGATTGCGCAAGCAAATTCGGGTAAATAAAAAAAAGACCCTTTTATTCTTTTCAATAAAAGGGTTCGTAGTGTGCAATTTTTTAGTCGTGTGTGAATGGTTCGTTCGATTTCGAATTGGTTTATTAAAACGGTAAATCGTCATCGTCATCCGATAACGGGAAAAATCCGTCTCCCGGTTCCGGTTCAGGAACAGGAGCATCATGATGCGCCGGTATCCCATATGAAGGTTGCGAGAATCCACCACCCGGTATATCATCCCTTCTGGAGTCCGCGAAAAACACTCTTTCTGCATGGATTTCCACCGTGTAACGGCGTACGCCCTGGTTGTCCTCGTACTCGTTGTTCCTGAGATACCCTTCAACAAGAACACGCAAGCCTTTTCTGAAAAATCTGTTTACAAATTCGGCAGTACTTCTCCAGGCGACTATACTGAAAAAATCAGCCTGTCTTTCCTCTCCCTGCTTCTGATACGGGCGATCCACCGCGAGCCTGAATCGGCATACCGGGATGTTTGTACCTGTGGTGTATCTGAGTTCAGGGTCTGCTGTCAGACGACCCATCAAAATTACCTTATTCATAAATTCAACCTCCGTATGATGGGATATTCCAGGGCGCTTATTCCTTCTCGTCGCGTTTTACCACGAGGAACCTTAAAACACCCTCAGTGATCTTGAAAATTCTTTCCAGCTCGGTGGGGAAATCAGGCTGTGCAGTAAAGTGCATCAGTACATAATAGCCTTCCTTCTGCTTAGCAATTTCGTAAGCCAGTTTTTTCCTTCCCCATTCTTCAATCTTCTCAAGCTGGGCTGAGGACTCAACAACTGATTTCACCTTATCGATGATTTCCCTGATCTTTTCTTCCTCCAGCTGTGTGCTTACGACAAAAATTGATTCGTATTTTGTCATCTTCCATTCACCTCCTTCTGGACTTATGGCCCCGTTTTGAACGGAGCAAGGATTTACGACAGCAGAACTGATTTTATCATAAAAAAAAACATAAAACAAGAACAGGGAAAACTATTTTTTCTCCATCTGCTGAATAATGGTTTCCTTCTGGTGCACAATATGCTCTTCTGCAAGTCTCCCTGCAAGCTCCGAGTTTCCTTCCTGAAGCGCCTTGAGTATTGACTGGTGTTCCTTCAAAACTTCTTCCGCGTTGGAGAAATCCTTCATGTAAAGAACCCTGAAACGGTAAATCTGTTCTCTTAAGCTTGATGCCACATGAGTAAGCTTGCTGTTTCTCGCTGCGCTGTATATCACTTCATGGAACTCCACGTCCTTTTTGATTGCGCCGGTTATGTTCTGTTTCTGCAGACATGCGATATACTGCTTATGGATGTTTTCAAGCTGCCTTATGTTTTCGGGTTTTGCCCGTTTTGCAGCAAGCTCGGTTGCGAGTTTGTCCAGTGCAGCGCGTACTTCAAGAACATCCATTATGTCCTTGACTGTGATCTCGGCAACATGTGTCCCCTTTCTCGGGGTCATTGTCACAAGACCTTCCATTTCCAGCCTTCTGACAGCTTCCCTTACCGGAGTTCTGCTTACGCCCATTTTTTCTGCAAGGGCTACTTCCATAAGCCTCTCCCCTGGTTTTAATTCACCCGACACAATTGCATCGCGAAGAGTGTTAAAAATTACATCCCGTAAGGGCATATAGTCGTCCATTTTAATCTTGGATATTTTAGCCATAGATTTCTCCTCCGTCTGTTGTGGAAACCAGATAGGTTTGATTATAAATTTTTTTAAGTTCGGTATATGCAGCCTCAGCTTTTTCGGTGTTATCAAAAAGCCCGAAAACCGACGGGCCGCTGCCGCTCATCATGCTTCCGAGCGCGCCGAGGTTAACAAGTGTATGTTTGATCTCGTTTATTTCCGGGTACTTTGCTGCAGTAACACTTTCCAGCACATTCCGCATCTTTCTGGCAACCTTTGCAATATCCTTCGCTCCGATTGCCGGAATAATGGAATCAATGTCCGGGTGTTCCTTCGGGCTGTTGAGATTATAGTTCCTGTAAACCCATTCGGTGGATACCGAAAAATCAGGCTTTACAACCACAACGCTTACGCCGTCTAATAAAGGCAGCCTTGTCAGTTTTTCACCTATTCCTTCGGCAAGGCAGGTACCGCCGTACAGGCAGAAAGGTACATCAGCCCCGCATTTCAGGCCTGTTTCCGCGAGTTCAGAAATATCCAGACCGGTGCCATACAGAATGTTCAGACCTTTCAGAACCGCCGCGGCATCGGCGCTTCCTCCGGCAAGCCCGGCACCGACCGGAATCCTTTTTTTGATATTAACTCTTACCCCGCCATATTTTGGACAGTTTTTTCCGCTGTCATACCCGGTCCCTGGAGTTTTACCGTCAAAATCGCCGTTGTAAAAACCCCAAATTCCCGTTCTTACAAAAAACTCCCTTGCCGCTTTGTGGCAGATATTCCTTTCATCGCGCGGCAGTCCCGGGTTGTCGCACAGGATTTCAATTCCTTCCTGCGTTTTTTCGATAACAATTTCGTCGTACAGCGAAATTGTCTGCATAATCATTCTCAATGTATGATAGCCGTTTTCGAGCCTTCCCGTAACATCCAGCGCCAGGTTTATTTTGGCGTAAGCCTTTATTTTTATGCTTTCCAAGATATATACCTTGCCTTTTCCAGAGTTTTTTATTTCTGTCCCGATCTGTAAGGCTGTGTTTAGAACAGTCCCGAAACAGATACAGGTTTTCCTGGGAATAATAATGAACCAAAAATTTCTGTTTATGCAGTAAAGCTGTTTTTACCGCGGCAGTGAAAACCGCGTAACAGCTTCAGGATATCGATAAACAAAAATTTCACAAATCCGGTTTGTATTAATTTTATACTAAAAAGTTCAAAAGAGCAACATTTTATGAATACAAAATACATTCGCAAAAACAAAAAAGACAGGTAAAATTGCCTGTCTTAGCCGCATTGGGCGGTCAAATATTATATTTATTTTTATACATTCCCTTTTATCCGATAAGGAATATCTTCTGGCCTGCTTCGGGTTCTTTTTCTTCGGTCATTCCGTTGTCATTCATTATCTTCTGGATTGATACCCTGTATTTCCTGGCTATGCTCCACAGGGTATCCCCGTCCTGGGCGTAGTATACAAGGATCGGCGGATTTTCTTTTTTCTCAAGGGGCTTAACTCCCTTTACACCTGTGACTATGTTTATTTCAGCCTTTCTGGAAAGGTGGACCTTTACTCCAACATCGGTCCTGATTCCCAGTTCGTTTTCTGATACTATATCAAAGCTGTTGTTTGTTACAGTCAGCTGTACGTCACAGTCATAGGCAGCGTTTCCTTCGGGCAGGTTAACCCGGTGTGTGAACTGAACTTCCTGGTTCGCACCGCGCAGAATTCTCATGTCTGCTCCGGTGCCGTAAAGAATAAAGACATCAAGGCACCCGTTTATTTCTATACCGCTGCCGTCATTTTCGGCCGAAAGGAGTCTTGGTTTTGCGCAGACACACAGAACTTCTTCCAGTGTGTCGTTACCGCACTCAAGAGGAAGATTTGCATTTACCTGGATGTTTTCGGTCAGATCCTGCTCATCGACGCTTACCTTAACAGGCTTTTTTTCCAGTTCAAAATCGTAATCGGTTGCATAGGCGTCATTGACAAGATTTATGTTTTCCCTTGAATAAAGAATGTACTCGACGTTTATTTCACCGTCCACCCTTACCCGGGTTAAAAGTCCGTCCAGGTCCTCATCGGGTTTTGCGTTTACCGATTTTACCGCCGCATTTGCCGAAAGGTTTGCGTAATATTTATTGTCCAGTTCCAGGTTTTTCGAAACAGGTACTTCAAAAGACACGTTTTCCACCTGGGTGCTGTCGTTATCCGGGCGGTACAGGATATTCAGTTCAAGAACCGATTCCAGCGTTTCATTGTCCGAAATCCTGACGTCCTTAAGCAATGCATTGCAGTACAGAATTTCCTCTATTGCGGGTTTGCCGCCGGGAAGTTCCAGGAGCTCGGATACGTTTATACTCCTTTCACCTATGTCTTCTATCATGGCAATGTCCTGCTGATCGGCCTTCTGGTAAACATTTTCGCCCTGGATGTTTTCACCGGCCTCAACGGTCTTCACGGCGAGATATTTAACATTCAGCTTCACAACCGATTTGGCGCTGAGTTTTCTTCCGTTCACTATTTCCACATCTGTGTGTTCAACAGTGCTTCTTACAAGTGTGTATATGTTTTCTTCCACGTCTGGATAATTGCACGAAACCGACCAGGGTGCACTGATATTTATTGATTCTATGCTTTGTTCCTGGTTGTCGGCCCTGTAGATTACCTGGTAGCAGAGTTCTCCTTCAATTTCCATAACTCTGCCGGTTTTTTCGCGGTTTTTGACAACTGCACTGACATCCACCGCGAGAACGTCCAGAACGTCCGGTTTGCTGTCGGGTACAATGATACCCGTTTCTGCGAGCTCTTCCTTCTGCTGTTCATCTATTACCTGATACAAGCTTAGCGGTTTTTTTATTAATTCAACTGCCATATTAATCCCCCTTAAGGCCACAATATATGCTTTGTAATATATATGGGCTTTGTCCGCAAAATATGACAGCCAAAATCAAAAAAATAAGGAAGCAGGAGTATAATTTCCTGCTTCCGTTTGATCTTCCGCACGCTTTATCAGTTGTTGAAAGCTTTCAGGAATCTTGCATACTGGGTTTTTCTTACGTCAAGAACCTGTTTGAGATTCAGGGCTTCAAGACCTGCAATGTATGCATCAAACTCATCCAGGCTTCTGGTTCCTGTGATAAATGCGGTTGCATTTTCCTTTACATAGGTGTCAATGTCAACATAGTAAGTATTAATGATGTCAGCCTCTTCTTCTGTGGAGTAGATGAAAGGCCATGGATCTATTACATAAGGCCTGATTTCGGCATTGATTCTTGCATGAAGATCTCTTCGAGGGTTGCAATTGAATTTATTTTTTCAATGTTGACATGTAACGAATTCATGTCTGTTATTTCCTTCAGGGCCTTGATGATCGACAGGTGAAGTTCGTCCACGAGTGCATTATACATTTTGGGGGTGCCGCCCATATTCCAGTTTTTATCGTATATCTCGCGAAGCATTTTTCTGATTTCGTCGGTTCTGCCTTTTGATATAAGTTTGGTCAGTTTTTCGGTGAAATTCTTCGGGAAGTAATAATCTATATCGGTGTCCTTCTGCGTGTCGTTGAAATAAACCGCGCCCCTGCCTCCTATGATCATTTCGTTCAGTGCATTAAGCGCGCCTTCGCATGCATCCTTGAGTTCGCCTATATTGCATTTTGTCTCGTCAACGCCTATGGTAACAACGCATTTGTACCTTCTGACATTTTCCTGGAGGTATCTGAATACCTGGTAGAACAGTTCATTCATCGGTTCGTCGTTTTCAAAATTGACAATCAGAAATGTATTGTAAATATCGCGGTTATAGTGCACAATATGGATTTCTTCGGTGGAAAACTGTCTGCATGCCTTTCTGATTACCCCGGCTTATTATACTGTTTTCATAAAGAATGACAGCAGTATAGACAAAGAAACATATGAAAATGATGCTTATATACGAGAAAAACATCTTTCTGAAGATTTGCCTCTGAAACATAAAGCCCCCGTCATGCTTGATTTAAACGGAAATTTCTGTAATGTATATAAGGCCATAAAACGTAAAATTGGGTTTCTTCTGATTTTACTTTATCACAAAATGTAAGCCCTTACAAGAAGAAAGCAATGGTTATTTTTATTGTTCCGGAAGGATATCATTCAGGATGCCGGTGCCATACCTTATTATTATATCAATCAGTAACATGACATTAAACAATCAAAGGGTTATATATAAGGGTATTTTGACATTGGTAGTATTCTCTGTTGAACTTATTGAAATTTTTTCAGACCGGCTTGCATATACCAAGGTTAAAAAACTCAGAATAAAATTATGAACAACTAAGCAAAAATCCCGGTAACGCCGGGATTTCTTCCTTGTATCAGTTTAAACCAACCGACATGGCAGAACCTAAACAGGCTAAACTATCATTTTGTTGCTGCCGCAGACTTTAATTTCAACGGTGTTGGTCAGTACGTCGGTATAGCTGTAAGACACTTTGCGCACATTTTTGAATTCATTTTCGAAACGAACGGTGAAAATGCTTGGATAGGTGGATTCCAGGATGCCTTCTCTTATCTGAGTCTTCTTTCGTCCTTTATTTGTTTTCAGCTGTATCCGTTTGCCAATACAGGCCTCTATCTCTTTTTTGATCCTGCCCAGTGCGTTCTTCTCGACCATACTAATCACCTCTTCTTTTGTCCCTGACATTATACCACATTTTTCACCTCACTGTCAATAAAACAGAAAATTATACCCGGAATCCCGCCTGATGTCAAGTATTGCATTTCAAATTAGCGGCATTTAGGCACTTACAGCTTAAAATATTTTATTTTTTCTTCTGTTTTCTATGTATTTTACGTTTTAGACAATAATACTTTGTTTTGGGACATGCATTTTGTTTATTTTTTATAATACCCTTAATTTTCTGGAACTGCCTTATTATCATTATTTCCGGAAATATTAATCTGAATACATCAGCCATGATAAATTGCCGATAATTTATCAGTTTTTATTGAATAATGTATACATTATTTGATAGAATTGATTCATGTTATGTTTTTTGATTGAACTCTGAAAGCCCATTCTGAATCAGGGAGGAATAATATTAAAATGACTCATATGCCTGCAGATATTGAAATATCACAGAACGCTCGGTTAAAACCTATAGAGGACATTGCGGCACAGCTTGGAATAACCCGGTCGAACCTGGAACTGTACGGGGATTACAAGGCGAAAGTAAAGTTTTCGTTCATTGAAAAGGTAAAGAATTTTGCCAACGGGAAACTGATTCTTGTAACTGCCATAAACCCCACTCCCGCAGGTGAAGGAAAAACAACCACGACGGTAGGACTTGGACAGGCTATGGCAAAACTCAATAAAAAAGCTATTGTTGCTTTGAGAGAGCCTTCCCTCGGACCTGTAATGGGTATCAAGGGCGGGGCGGCCGGCGGCGGATATGCCCAGGTTGTACCAATGGAGGATATAAACCTGCATTTCACAGGGGATCTGCATGCAGTTACGAGCGCAAATAACCTCCTTTCGGCGATTATTGACAATCATGTCCATCATGGGAATGAACTGAACATAGATGTACGGAATATCCTCTGGAAACGTGTAATGGACATGAATGACCGCGCCCTCAGAAACATTGTTGTCGGGCTTGGCGGCAAGGTTAACGGCTTCCCGAGGGAGGACGGGTTCCAGATTACCGTTGCTTCCGAGGTTATGGCGATACTTTGCCTTGCAGAGGATATAACCGATCTTAAAAACAGGCTCGGAAAAATTATTGTAGGATACAACATCAGCGGACAGCCTGTTACGGTAAGTGACCTGAAAGCCGAAGGGGCAATGGCCCTTCTTCTTAAGGATGCTGTAAAACCGAACCTGGTTCAGACTCTTGAAAATACACCTGCATTTATGCACGGCGGGCCGTTTGCAAATATTGCCCATGGCTGCAGCAGTGTCATTGCAACAAAGCTTGCGTTGAAACTTTCGGAATACGTTATTACCGAAGCCGGATTCGGAGCAGATCTCGGCGCTGAAAAATTCTTTGACATAAAATGCCGTTCTGCCGGGCTTGTTCCTGATGCGGTTGTACTTGTAGCAACGGCAAGGGCGCTTAAATATAACGGCGGTGTGCCAAGAAACAGCCTTTCGGAAGAAAACGTCGGCGCACTTAAGAAGGGAATTGCAAACCTTGACAAGCATGTTGAAAACGTACGGAAATTCGGCGTACCGCTTGTGATTGCAATAAACAGGTTCAGCACCGATACGGATGCCGAAATAGATTATATTATAAAACACTGCAGCGATGAGCTGGGTGTCGATGTTGCAATTAGCGAAGTTTACGAAAAGGGAAGCCTGGGAGGACTTGAGCTCGCCAACAAGGTTTGCAGGCTTACAGAAAGCACGCCTTCGAACTTTAAACCCCTTTATGATGTAAACTTAAGCATCAAGGAAAAAATCGGCATAATAAACCGCGAAATCTACGGCGGAGACAGGGTTATTTACACCGACAAGGCCGAGAAGGCAATAAAACAGATAGAAGCCATCGGGCTTGACAAAATGCCGGTATGCATGGCGAAAACCCAGTTCTCTTTGTCTGATAACCCTGCTATGCTGGGACGTCCCGAAGGTTTCGATTTAACCGTAAAGGATGTAAGGGTTTCAGCCGGAGCCGGATTTATTGTTGTATATACAGGCGACATAATGACAATGCCGGGACTTCCGAAGGAGCCGGCATCAAGCAGAATGGACATACAGCCTGACGGAAAAATTACAGGATTGTTCTGACCCGAAAGGCAGCCGCCTTTCGGGGTTTATCCCGGTTTTTTCATACGGTTTCACAGCGTATCGAATTTTTCCATGAAATTTTTATGGGCGTCCTTCTCCTGGATCACTTCCTCAAGCATTACCGTAAAATTTCTCTGTGCCCAGCACCTTCTGCTGTTATAATAGCGGTTTATTACCCTCCAGAATTTCTGCGGGAACTGTAGCATGCTTTTCATTACCTTCATTTCATCCTGGTCCAGCGGCTCTATTTTACGGTAGACATTCAGTATCATCCTGGCTTTTTCAATATCCCAGTTGCACTTGCGCATTTTGCGCCTTATTATGTTCACCAGGTCGTATATTTTGAGTTCCACACTGCAGTAGTCAAAATTTATCACAGAAGTGGTATCGCCTTTTATAAGGATGTTCTGGTATGAATAGTCGTGATGGCAAATCATTCCTTCTTTTTGTGTCTGCTCAACCAGCTTGTTGTATTTTGATTCAAAAAGCATCTCCAGGCTCTGAAGCCCGGAATTATAGAAATGTTCAAAATGCTCCATGAAAAGGTAGTCAAAGGTTTTCCGTTCTTTTTCCGCCTTCCTGCGAAGTTTTCGTATCTCATCAAGATGTTTTTTGAACGACTCCGGAAGTTTTCCCAGTCCGCTTGCTATGTACGGCCCTTCAGGATGAAATCCGTGGGCTGCTTTGTGCATTAATGCAAGGGTTTCAGTTGCCTTTATAACATCACGATCATCGTCAAACTCGCACTCCCTGCCTTCAATCAGGTCCACCATAGTATAGGGAATGTCATCTATTTCAACAAACGGCTGTTTATTTAACGTAAGGCAATAAGGATCAATGTTCCTGAAATTATTGCTCAGTAAATGTGTTTTTGCCTGGTGAATAAACAAAACGCGTTCCTTCGTGTACTGGCAGGCTTTTATATATTTTCTGCCGGCATTTGTTTCAAGAATGTATCCCGCCCTGAAGGGCCTGATATTGTTGATACGGATCCCATAGCTGTTTTCTATAAAAGCCTTTGCCTCCTGCATAACATCACATCCTGTCTTCAAAATCAGGTTTATAAAACTGTAAACGAGTGTGGTTTAATTAAAAAATTTCCTGCAGCATGGAAGCGTTTAAGTATGTCTACTGAACAATTATATGCGGGGGAAATATTGATTATTACTGAAAAGAATACGGGGAAAGGGGCTGTAAACGCAGTAAAGGATTAAAGAAGGTATTTAAGAATTACAAGCAGAATAACACCGGGAATACCCAGCGTTCCTACAATAAGAGCCGAAAACAGGTTCAGCGAAATATGAAAATTTATATACTGACCAAGAAAGTTTATAACTATAATCACCATTCCGCCCAGAATACTGTTAAACAGAAGCTTAAGCGCAAGTTTAAGGGGCACTTTCAGCGCTTTTCCGAAAAACAGCACAATGATAATGCCCGCAACCCAGGCAAGCAGGATATAGATACTTTCCATTTTAACCCCTCAGCATGTTTGTCCGTTATATTCTATTCTGCAGGGGTGATAATTATGATTACCTTTTCAGGGCAGGGTGTTCATGAAAAAATGAACACCCGGTACTTATCTGGCTTCGTACAGTTCCCCGCGTATACCCATTTCCTTTGCAACTTTCAGAAGGTAATTGTAACGGATCTGGCAGGCCTTCATCCTGTATATGAAATAGTCTATCAGTTCGTTATTGTCGGCCTGGTCAAAATTCTCAACCGCTTCTATCCATTCCTGCCTTGCCTGCTGAATGCTTTTCAGAAGCAGAAGACTATCAGAAACAGGGTTTTCATATTCCTCTTCCTGGAAGCGCAAAAATTTCTTCAGAAACTTCGGGCCTTTTGCTTCCTGACTGTTCAAACCGAGATTTTCCTTCATGGCTGTATAATTCTCCCCGTTAAGATTATTCACTTATTGAAGTATAGTCACAAAAAGGAGATTTTATACAATTTCTAAGGAAAATTTTTTCAAAAACTTCCGAGGACAACCCTGTCTGTTCCCGCCAGATCTTTCAGTACAGAAACCCTCATTCCCTTCTTTTCAAAAAGCTCCCTGACATATGCATACTGGCCGATTCCCACCTCGACAAGAACAGTTCCGTCAGGGTATAAAAGGTTTTCCAGTTTCGACGCAATAATGCGGTAGAAATCAAGCCCGTCCTCTCCGCCGTCAAGAGCAATTACGGGTTCGTAGCAGGCCACTTCGGGCATGAGTTTCTCAATTTCACCCCGTGGAATGTACGGCGGGTTTGACACTACGACCGAATATGGCTTTTCAGGCGTAAACCGGTTTATATCGGCATTTATGAAGTTAATCCTTTCGGCGGTACTGTATTTCTCAGCATTCTTTACCGCAACCGTTAAAGCATTTTCAGATATGTCGATGGCGTCAACGACGGTGTTTTCTGCATAATACGCTATGCTGACCGCAATTGCGCCCGAACCTGTGCCTATGTCAAGGACCCGGACCGGGCCTTTGTATTTTTTTACTGCTTCAAGGGCCGCTTCAACGAGGATTTCGGTGTCAGGTCTCGGAACAAGGCAGTTCTGATCTACGTAAAACTCCAGCGACATGAATTCCTGCCTGTTTGAAATATACTGGAACGGCATTCTTCTGCTTCTTCTGCCAACAGCATCGATAAATTCGCGCAGAATTCCGTCCGGCAGGTTTTCTTCCGGATGGGCGTAAATATATGACAAATCTTTTTTCAGAACAAAAGCCAATAAAACCCCGGCTTCCCTGGCCGGGGTCTCGATATTGCTGTTTTTTAAAATTGAAACCGCTTCATTCAGCGCTTCCCTGATATTCAACGACATTAACCTCCGTAACAGGTTAATCATTAACCACGGCCTTCAGTGCGGCAAGGGCAACTTCAACCTGGCTTTCGTCCGGGGGCTGCGTGGTTATTTTCTGCAGCATAAGCCCGGGATAGCTGATTGCCCTAAGAGGCCTGAAACCGGATTTTGCAGCTAATTTAAAGATCTCGTAAGCCACCCCGGCGACCAACGGCAGTAGCAGGATCCTGAACGCCATATTTACAAGCGGGCTGTGCCATTTTATAAAGGAAAACAGGATTATGCTCGTAATTATCACGACAAACATGTATGCTGTACCGCACCTTGGATGCAGTGTGGTATGCCTAATCGCATTTTCAACGGTCAGCTCCTCCATGTTTTCATACGCATAAATAGCATTATGCTCTGCGCCGTGGTATTCAAAAACCCTTTTGATTTCCCTGTTTCTGGACACAAGCCATATATACAGGAAAAAAATCGTTACCCTGATACAGCCTTCTATCAGGTTTGCAAGTATTGTTCCGCCGGCTGTGGACTTGTCGAAACTGAACCATCCGGCTATCCAGTTCGGCAGGAGAATGAAAAGGCCTATTCCGAACAAAATAGCCACCACTACCGAAGAGTAAAGCATAACCTGGAAGAACCTGTCCCCGAATATTTTTTTCAGAAATTCCTCTGTCCGGGATTCTTCCTCTTCATCAATATCTATATCCGCCTTCTCGGCCGAATCCATAAGGGCTTTCATCCCGATAATCATGGACTCCAGCATATTGACGGCTCCGCGGATTACAGGCAGCCGGAACACAAAAAACCTTTTTGAAAGCGGTATGTATTCCGATGTCTCAACCACTATTTCCCCGTTTGATTTTCTGACAGCGGTCGCTATTTTGTTGCCGTTCCGCATCATAACGCCCTCAATCAGGGCTTCGCCGCCGACATTGCACTGGCGCAGCGGTTTTTTCCATATTTCCTTTTCCATAAAAAACCCTTTCTATTAAACATGGTTAATTTACTTTTACCCGGTTTTTTTAATAAGTAAACTCCTGTCTTACAGGTAAAAACCATGTCTATATTATATACGAAGCCCGTCCCGGATACAAATATTAAAAAATTTTTAATAAAACATGTATAAAAATCCATATTCAGGTTAAACTCTTTAATGACCTCACAATACATTTTGACCCCCTTTAAGTTTGGGCTGACGCACGTCTTTCCAAACACGTCAGCCCCTTTTTTTTCTTTTGTGCCGGAAACCCGTTCCTGTCATCACTCTTCCGGCTCCAGTGGGAATTTAACAGGTCTTTTCTCCCTGTTCGACCGGTATATCGCGGTAAAAATCTCAACTGTCTTGCGTGCTTCCTCACCGTCCACGAGGGGTTTGGTCCGGTTTATGACTGCCTTCAGGAAATCCTCGGCCTGCCTTTCATAATAGTACAGTATCGGGTCTATGCTGTTGAAAAATTCGGTATCCTGCTGCTTCCATATCTCAAGCATCCCTTCCTCGCCTTTTACCGTCCACAGATCATTTACAGGCGGTTCGGCTATGCCTGATACCCCGGCAATGAACATTGCCCCGCCGTCGGTCTGTACGCCGACAGATGCACCGTTTTCACCGTGGATATGTACCTTGCCGTAAAGGGCCGGGTTTACCGAGTTGCTCACAATTATATTTCCCAGCCCGCCGTTTTTGAATTTCAGTACCGCGACGGCAGTGTCCTCCACCTCAATATACGGGTGGTTCAGGTTTTCCCAGCAGCCGTAAATCTCATCCACCGGTCCCATAAACCACTGGAGCAGATCTATAAGATGAGGTGCCTGGTTTACAAGTACCCCTCCTCCTTCACCTTCCCATGAGCCACGCCACGGATCGCTCCTGTAGTATGCCTCATCCCGCCATCCGAGCAAAATGACCGTACCAAGGACGGGCCTTCCAATCTTTCCTGAATCTATTGCGTGCTTTACTCTCTGCACCGGCGGATAAAACCTCCTCTGGAATACTCCGCCGAGAATAACCCCGTTTTCCTCCGCTGTTTTTATCATTGCATCACAGTCGGCAAGAGAAGTCGAAAGCGGCTTTTCAACGAGAACATGTACCCCTGCCTTCAGCGCGGGAATTGCCGACTCGGCATGGACGGGATGGGGAGTGCATACTACCACCGCCTCAACATCCGACTTTGAAACCATTTCTTCTATGCTCGTATAACCTTTTATATTGTATTTCTGCGCAAACTCTTTTACCTTGCCCGCATTCCTGCCGCAGACCGCTACCAGTTCGGACTCCGGAATGTTTATAAGCGCCTGTGCGTGACAATGGGCAGCCTTCCCGCATCCAATCACTCCGGTTCTTATTTTTCTCACCTTGTTCATCCTCCTTATTCGTAACTTGTTCTACGTCTTCAGAATAACCTTCATTAAGCACCAACGCAGTGTCATTCACTGAAACGCGGGATCGTTTTACGGCATGCAGTTTAATGGCCGGCGGCCCGAAGCCTTCTTTATATTATCCTCTGTTTCGTGCAATGACAGACATTTAAACACAAAGAGCATTCCTGAAAAAGTACCTGAAATAAATTTCCCGGATAAGCTCTTTCTTATTATAAACCGCAGAAATACAGTCGTATATAACCAAAATTCCGGATAAATTACCGTATTTTCTGATAAACTGCCTTTTCGTTTTTTAAGATATAAATAATAGGAAGTTTTTATACCCAATTAAAAAGAAACAGCCCATAGCATAGATATTTATGGTACAATTAACTTTAAACACGGGTTTTTGGGAGATGATGGTATGAAGAAAGTACTGGGTGTTCTGATACCGATAATTTTAATCCTGTCATTTGCGGCAGTGGCAAACGCGGATACACTTGGAACACCTTCGTATGTAAACGCTTATCTGTATAACAGTTCGAGCATCAGAATAACCTGGGACAACAGCGTTTCAGGCGCTACCAGGTATACCATACAGAGACAGACCGATTCGGGAAGCTTTGTGACTATTGCGAATGTCCTGTCAAACGTCAATACATATACCGATACCGGTATATCAAACGGACATACATATGTTTACAGGGTATATGCAACAGCAGGCGGTGAGTCGGGAAGCCCGCGTGAATCGTATCCTGTTGAGGTCCTTTACCCCACCGGTCTTACAGTAAAGGCCATTTCTGATTCAGAAGCGGAACTTAACTGGACCTACCCGGCTGCCAACAGGATCCCCGAAACCAATTTCCAGACTGTAATTGAAAGAAGAACCGAAGGCACAAACACATGGGTAACAGTCGCAACCGTTCCGGGAAGCCAGTACTCGTACACCGACACGGGCCTTTCCGAGGCCACCAGGTATTATTACCGGATTCGGGCTATAACCTCTGCCTCCGCAATATACCTGTACTATCCCTCAAGCAGTACGGGAATGTATGTTTCCACGCTTTTAAAGGCCCCCCGGAACGTTAAGGCCGAAATTATTTCCACATCGTCGGTCAGAATATCCTGGGACGACGTATCATCGAAAGAAACGGGATACAGGATTGAAAGAAAAACCGGAAACGGGAATTTTGTTCGTATAGGCTCAACCCAGGCCAATGAAACAAGTTTTACCGACAAGAGCGTGCAAAACGGGCAGCTGTATACATACCGGGTTGTACCGTTCAGTACTTCATACGGCGGAACGGCAAGCAGTGAAGTAAGCGTCCCGTTTCTGTTTCCTGTGTCATTTGATATAACCGAAACCTTCAGCACCCAGATTGTTTTATCGTGGAAATACCCCGGCGACAGCTATATCTCACCGACCAATTCAGTCGTCATTATAGAGCGAAGGGAAGCGGGAAGCTTACATTGGGAGGAAATCCACACAACCAGGCCGGGTGAAACAGAATATACCGATAATGACCTGATACCCGGAACCAGGTATTATTACAGGATAAAGGCCCGCTATGACGGAGGCTTTACAACGGAATACCTGCCGTCGGCTTCGGGAATTTCGGCATTCACAAAACTGCCGTTTGAAACCCACTTCTACGGCCGTGCCATTTCGGATACTGAAATTCTCCTTGAGTGGAGCAGGGAAGCAGCGGGAAGATATACAATTGTTCTTGAAAAACTTGACGACGGAGGAAATTTCGTTGTCTTAAAAACCCTCACAAACACCGGCTCGTATATTGACACCGTACCGAGCGGCTCACTGAACGTATACCGCCTGAAACTGCGTTCAGGTTCGGTTGAGTCGGATTACACTCCCGAAATTTACGTAACGGCAGAACAGCTGCCAAGGGTACAGAACTTCGAAATCAAAAGCATTGTACCGAACAGGGTATACCTGACTTGGGAATACAACAGGGCCGTGGAGTCAGCCTTTGAAATCTGGCGCCTTGCAGAGTCCGAAGGCATATGGAAACATATCGGCACCGTTGCCGGCGGCCAGTTCATGTATTCGGATGAAAATATTGTAAACGGTGAAACATATACATATCAGGTCCGCGCAGTAAAGAACAGCACGGTGTTCTCGGAGTTTACCGCTGCCGAACCTGTAAGGATTTTCTTTACGAACAATGCAGGAAACCTGGTTATAGGCAGGGCTCCCGACGGCATGCTGTATCTTGCCTGGGAAGATTTTTCGGACATGGAGGATTCCTATATTGTTGAATACAAGGCCAGTCTTAACGATGTGTGGAGAACTCTGCAGGAACTTCCGAAAAACACAACCATGTTCAGCTTCATTCCCAGGGACGGGATTGATTACACCATCCGCGTCCGTGCGAAAAGCGAGTACCCGATATTCGAAACATACACGAACGAGGTGTTTTATACAACAAAGATACCTGCCGCACCAAGCCTTTCTGTTCCCAACGTAATCGGTTCGGGCAGGGTTGTCCTTACATGGGCCGATTTGTCTGACAATGAGGATGAATTCAGAGTATACCGCAAAAGTGATACCGATGACGATTTCGAGCTTATCGGGGTTACCGGCAGAAATGTTACCGTTTTCTCAGACAGTACCGCAGAGCCTGACCGCATATACACATATATCGTAAAATCCAGGAATGCCGCGGGCGAATCCTTCCCTAGCAACGAGATTGAAGTTCAGACGCCGCCTGTCACTGTCTACCGCGACATCCCTTCAAATTTTGCTTGGGCAATGGATGCCATAAATACCCTCACTTCCATGGGAGTCATACACGGCGACGGGAACGGCAATTTCAATCCTTCAGGCAATATCACCCGCGCCGAGTTTATAAAAATCCTGGTAACAACCTTCGGCCTGCCCGAAACGCCGATAGGAAGCTTTAAGGATGTGAATCCTGACGACTGGTATCATCGTTATGTTATGACGGCATACAGGCACAAGATAGTTGAACCCGACAGTAAGGGAATGTTTTATCCCAATGAGCCGATAACGAGGCAGGACATTGTATATTATGCATCGCGGGCGGTAAAAAGCGCCGGGTTTAGCCTTGAACAACCGCCGCTGTATATCCTGTTTAAGTTTGACGACTACAGTGAAATACACTCATATGCCCAGTCGGCCTTCGCGCAGCTATACTATGCCGGTGTAATCAACGGGGTAGGTGCAAACAGACTTGGCCCCAGAAACACGGCAACCAGGGCTGAAGCCGTAACCATCATTTACCGCCTTATAAATGTGATTGAAAAATAGTTTAATTAATCTGTTTCGGGGCATAATTCATATTTGGGTTTGCTTCTGTCAGAAAACAATTAATCTTCAGGAGTAATTCGATATGGGTTATGTCTTCGACGAGGGCGGTATTGAAGCCGTTATATGCGGGGTTCATAAAAACCCGCATGAAATACTGGGTATGCATACACAGGGCGATGAAACAGCAATTTGCGCATACATACCCAACGCAGAAAAAATTGATGTTGTTTTCGATAAAAGCGGCATTTCATTTCCGATGCAGAAAAGAGACGACCGGGGATTTTTTTCGGCAGTAATCCCCGGCCGTCCTGAAGATTTCCTGTACAAATTCAGAGTCACCGACCATACAGGGCATTGTTTTGAAACATACGATCCCTATTCGTTCTGGCCTACCATTTCAGATTACGATTTGTACCTCTTTAACGAGGGAACCCATCACAGGATTTATGAGAAGTTAGGCGCCCATATACGGAACATTAACGGCGTTTCGGGTGTATCATTCTGCGTCTGGGCCCCCAATGCCAAAAGGGTAAGCGTTGTCGGCGATTTCAACCAGTGGGACGGAAGGAGACACCAGATGCGGATGCTGGGAAGCTTCGGCGTCTGGGAGATATTCATACCCGGGCTTGTCAAAAATGACATCTACAAGTACGAGATCAAAACCCCTTCCGACGAGATTTATATAAAAGCCGATCCGTTCGCTTTCTTTGCAGAAAAGCCGCCTAAAACCGCGTCAAAGGTATATGACCTTTACAACTATGAATGGAATGACGGGGAATGGATGAAAAAACGCGCTGCTGAAAGCAATTTTGACAAGCCGGTAAATATTTACGAGGTTCACCTCGGTTCGTGGATGCAGCAGCCCGATCCTTACGGCGAATACGAAACGGGGTTCAGGCCCCTGTCCTACAGGCAGCTGGCTGAAAAGCTGGTTCCGTATGCAAGGGAAATGGGTTATACCCATATCGAACTTCTGCCGATCATGGAGCATCCCTATGACGGGTCATGGGGATACCAGGTAACGGGATATTATGCCGTCACGGCGCGTTACGGCACGCCGGAGGACTTCAAGTACTTTGTTGATACATGCCATCAGAACGGAATAGGAGTTATCCTGGACTGGGTTCCGGCACATTTTCCGAAAGACGGGCACGGGCTTGCCAGGTTTGACGGCACGGCATGCTATGAGCATGAACATCCGCTGCGCGGCGAGCACCATCAGTGGGGAACCCATATATTCAACTTCTCGCGTAATGAAGTACGGAGTTTTTTAATCTCAAATGCCGTATACTGGTTTGACATATTCCACGTGGACGGTCTCAGGGTGGATGCCGTTGCGTTCATGCTGTACCTGGATTACTGCCGCAATGAAGGAGAATGGCTCCCGAACAAATACGGCGGAAAGGAAAACCTTGAAGCGATAGAATTCTTGAAACAGCTTAACTGTGTTGTATACAAGTACTTTCCGAATGTAATGATGATTGCTGAAGAATCCACCGCATGGCCGATGGTGACCAGGCCCGTCCATATGGGGGGGCTTGGCTTTTCCCACAAATGGAACATGGGCTGGATGAATGATTTCTTAAGATATATGAGCATGGATTCGGTTTACAGGAAATATCACCAGGACCTGATTACCTTTTCGTTCATGTATGCGTGGAGCGAGAATTTCATTCTTGTGCTGTCCCATGACGAGGTGGTGCATGGCAAGCGCTCACTGCTGGACAAAATGCCCGGGGATTACTGGCAGAAATTTGCCGGGCTCCGTGCGGCACTGGGTTATTTTATCGGACATCCCGGCAAAAAACTTCTTTTCATGGGCGGCGAGTTCGGCCAGTTTATTGAATGGAAGTACAAGGAAAGCCTGGACTGGCACCTGCTGGGTTACCCTATGCACCAGAAAATGCACAGGTACGTTAAGGAACTGAATAATTTTTACCTGAAAGAGCCTGCACTGTATGAAGTGGATTTCCATTACGAAGGTTTTGAATGGATAGACTGCAACGACACCGAACACAGCATTGTATCCTTTATCCGCAAGGGCAGGGACTGGCGCGATATGCTTATCTTCGTCTGCAACTTCACCCCGGCAGCCCATGAAAACTATCGCATCGGCGCACCTTTCCACACCTGGTACGAGGAAGTTTTCAACAGTGACCGCGAGGAATACGGCGGCAGCAATGTAATCAACACAGGTAAAATCCATTCCGAAAACATTCCGTACCACCACAGGCCGTATTCGCTGGTCCTAAGAATCCCGCCGCTGGCAACGATAATCCTGCGGCCGTATATTCCCGATTCGTGGAAACAATAGGCAATACGTGGTGCTTTAGCATGCTCCCGTTAATTTCCCTTACAGCCTTATAAAATTCCGCCGCATGTTCTTTTGAATGATTTTACACGATGATGCTAACAATACTATATGCTGTTCATTTTTTGACTCACAGGATTTCGGCGATTTATACATGAGCGCGGGGAGTGGTGAAATGAAGCTCGACCATGTGTCTGTAACCCTGGATGACAAGCAGGGCGGACCTTTTTACAGGATTAGGGCTGAACTGAAAGGCATCCCGGGAAAGCAGTGGCAGGAAGGTCTTAAATTTGTCTGGCATAATTCGTCGTATTACCTGTGCAAAAAAAGCGAATTAATCATGAAGGACAATGAGATAGAACTTCTTATTGAAGAAAGCGGCGACCTGCAGCACGCCATTGATGCACTGAGCAATGCAGTTTCAAAGGCAGATAAAATAGTACGTAGTTACGGGGTAACAAATATATCGAATTATAAGAAGGCAATTAACTAACAGCCCTTGCAGCATCGCCAGGCTATCTTAAGGGGCTCCCCTCTTTGCAATGCATTCCGGCTCCGGACTAAAGAAAAACGGTACAAAAAAAACCGATCTTTTATGATGATCGGTTTTTTTATTTAAAATCTGGTCGGGGTGAGAGGACTCGAACCCCCGGCCCCATGGTCCCAAACCACGTGCGCTACCAACTGCGCTACACCCCGACGTAAGTTGCGGATTTTATTTTACAACATATTCTGGTTTTTTGCAATGGTTTTTATTTGAAAATTAACAGGGCAAATACAGACCACAACATTTGACAGGTTGCATTTGCCCTGTATTTTTAAATATTAATATACGCTTCGGTGTTTTTTATACTACAACACCTTTCTGAAGCATTATGTTTGCGTAAAGAGCACCCTCGCCGGTGGCAACGATTGCATAGGCTTTGGACGCTTCCTCGTAGAACCTGAAGCGTTCAAGATACGATATGGCACCTGCACCGCGCTCATCATGCTTTTTAACAATATCTGCATAATCATCCCATATTGGTGTTTCCACTTTATCTCCCGGAACCTTCTGCATCAGCAGAACGGGATGCTCAACATAGGTATCCAGCGGAAACAGCTGCAGTATGGCTTCGAGGAGTTCACGTGTACCATGTCCGTCCATGCGGATGACTATGGCGTTTTTCCCTACGGACTCGGAAGGGAAATTACCGTCCGCAATAACAATGCGATCCCCGTGTCCCATTTCACATAATACTTTCAGAAGTTCCGGAGAAAGAATTTTCGGAATTCCTTTTAACATATTTTTCACTCCCGGCTTAGTATAAAGATTAATCCCAGCCCGTTATTTTTCCGTCCATATCCCAGAGATCTTCCCATCCTTTTGCGCCTTCCCACAGGAAAACCTGGCCTTTTATCAGACGGCAGTTCCTGTCTTCTCTGCGGATGGCTTCCATTTCTTCTTCGGTCAGCGGGTCCCCGGTTACACATGCCAGATTGGATTTATACTGATGTTCCTTTACCGAGAACGGAATGGGTACCTGGCCTCTCTGGACCGCCCACTTAAGACATATTTCTGCGGGATGTACACCATGTGCCTCAGCTGCTTTTACAACTGCGGGCAATTCCATATCCACAACATCGTCTTCGGTGCGATCACGTTCGGGTCTTGACGGTGAACCGAGGGGACAATAGCCGATGGGAAGCATGTTATGCGCGATTGCATAGTCGAATAACTCAGGCTGCTGGAAGGATGGATGCAGTTCCATCTCGAGGGCTGCGGGCTTGATCCTGCACAGCGGCAGTACTGCTTCCAGCTTCGGAATGGTCATATTGCTCATTCCGATATATCTTACCAGCCCCAGTTCAACCAGTTCTTCGCATTGCCTCCACGTTTCCATGTAATCATCCACCGAGAACGGCTTTGCATCCGGGCTTCTGTAATTGCCGTCGCACCCCGGGGCATGATAATTCCTGAACGGCCAGTGAATAAGGTACAGATCCAGGTAATCGAGTCTTAAATCGTGCAGGCTCTTTTTGCAGGAAGCTATAACCTGACCTTTCCCGTGCATGTCGTTCCAGACCTTCGAGATAACAAACAGTTCTTCCCTCTTTACTATATTCTCCTTTATTACCCGTTCGAAAACTTCACCGATTCTGTCCTCATTCTGGTAAACTGCAGCACAGTCAATAAGACGGTATCCGTATTTTATCGCCCCGTAAACCGCTTCTGCAATCTGGTCGGCATTGTATTTGTCCGAACCGAATGTTCCCATGCCGATACATGGAATCTTTTCGCCGCTGCTTAATGTCTTTTTCGGTATTTTTCCCTGATCTATTTTATCATAACTCATTTCCGCCTGCCCCCCTGACTATTCATCCTTAAAAGTTACCGCAACCTTTCCGCAGTTACCTTCTGCCATAAGCCTGTATGCTTCTGCTGCTTCGTCAAGCGAGAACTCATGGGTTATCAGTTTTTCAGGATGAATACCCCAGCGTACCAGCCTTTCAACCAGTTCCTCCATCTTCCACAGGGATGTTACCCATGAACCGTAAATGCTCTTCTGCCCGTGAATAATATCAGGGCTCGGTTCAAACGTACAGGTTCCTCCTTCGCCGACGAAGGCTATCTTTCCCCATTCCCTGGTTGCACGGATAGCGAGTCTCCTGCCCGCATCGCTGGCGCTGGCATCAATGGCGCGTTCCACGCCTTTTCCTCCGGTTACTTCAAGAATCTGATTCAAAGTATCGTCTCCGGGCTTAAACACATAGTCTGCCAGTCCAAGCTGTTTCACAAGGTTAATCCGGTATTCATTTGTTTCCACACCGATAAGTTTGTTTGCTCCCATTGCTCTTGAAAGCATCAGAGCAGCCATTCCGACAGGACCGAGGCCTGTTACGAGCACAGCGTCATTGCCGCTTACACCTATCTTGTCAATTGCTTCATATACCGTGCCGAAACCGCAGGCAACCTGTGCTCCGTCCTTATATGTCAGTTCATCGGGAAGTTCAATCAGATCCTTTTCATCGGCCAGTATATATGGAGCCATGCCGCCGTGACGCTGCCATCCATATGCCTGGCGATATTTGCTTTTGCACGAGATGTAAAAACCTCTCCTGCAGTCATAGCACACGCCGCATCCTGATATGTGGTAAATAATTACCCTGTCGCCTTTTTTGAAACGTTTGAGTCCCGGACCTTCCTCAACAATAATACCGCAAGGCTCATGGCCTGCTATCGTTCCCGGGATATACCCTTCAGGTCCCTTTCCCGTATGCGCCCTGTAAATACAGCGGATATCACTGCCGCAAATTGTTGTTGCCTTTGTCTGAATAAGCACCTGCCCGTAACCGGGTGTGGGAATATCGAACTCCCTTAATTCTACGGTGCTGTTGCCCGGCAATATTGCTCCTTTCATTTTTCCGCGGATACCCATATTTACACTCCCTTCCTCTGAAAATCCGACGATTTGTTGTTATTTAAGAAACAGGCATTTATGAAGACAACGCTGTTTATCATCAAATGAGTCTACATTTTTATTATACATACACCGTATTCTTATTAATATAAAAATAAGACATTTATATTATATCAATGTCGTGTTTTTATATATGTTATGATATAATATACATATGACCAACATTTTTTAAACGGCGGGTAAGGGGTAAATTATGAAAATAAAATATACGGATGCGGATATAAGTTTTGCCATGGACGGTGTGGAGTTCAGCGTACCTAACATTGTATTTGAGCGTTTTACCAGGACAATTCCGCTGCACAGCCATGGTGAAGGCTGCTTTGAAATACATTACATCCCGTTTGGATACGGCAGGCTGATAACCGGCGGGAAATACTATGACATTACCCCGAATACCCTGTATGTTACCGGGCCCCATGTAGAACATGCCCAGTTTCCTCTGCCTCACGATCCGATGCAGGAATACTGCGTTTATATAAAAACAAAAAAATTCAATCAGAAAACAACATCCCCGATGATGAATATCTTTTTCTCTACTCCTTTCTGGTTTGGGAAGGACAATCACGGAATTCATTCTCTTATGAAGCAGATATTCAGGGAAATGGAAAATAAACTGCCGGGCTATCAGAAACAGGTTGAACTGCTGCTGGCACAGCTTCTTATCTGTTTAATACGCAATTACGATCCGGAAAAATACAGCCGGGACCATATGGCCCCGGGCAATCTTATCGACAGTAATTCAATAATTATTGAAGAATATTTCCTGTATGAGTACGATACCCTTTCTTTAAATACCCTGGCAGACAGGCTGAAACTCAGTCCCCGCCAGACACAGCGTTTAATATGGAAATATTACGGAAAATCATTTCAGCAAAAGAAAACCGAGGCAAGGATGTCGGTTGCCTCGATTCTGTTAAGGGATCAGAACAGAAGTATTGCCTTCATTGCAGATACCCTCGGTTTTTCTTCTCCGGAGCATTTTTCCGCCGCATTCCGAAAATACTACAAAATGAGCCCCAGTGAATTCAGAAGGCTGCATCAGCAGGCATAAACCTTCAGGTCCGGTTTTAATCCACCAGTATTTTAAACACCACAGGCTTATCGCTTTTTACGGTTTTAGCCGTAATGGTGAGAGCTTCTTCATCTCTTTCCCAGACGGGTTTCTCGTCAAAACCGAGCACGGACACATCCCTGATAATGCCGTGGAAGTGAGGAAGCCTTGACGCATCCCTGTCTGCAAGGGACTTAATTCTGACAACACCGTTTTCCGGCCATGAAAGTACGGCAGCATAAATGTATGAACCTTTTACCGTGAAACGGATATCTTCGGGAGTAAATACCTTTGCTTCATTGTCGGTAAACTGTCCCTCCTGGATTTTTGTGGGTCCTTCCCCGTAAGTACGCCATATTTTGCTGCCATATATGGCTTCGCCGTTGGTCTTTAACCATTCCCCTATTTCAAGAAGTATTCTTCTGTCCTCATCGGGTATTGTTCCGTCGGCTTTCGGACCGATGTTTAAAAGAAGGCACCCGTTCTTGCTTACGATGTCAACAAGATCGCAAATTATCTCGTTTGCAGACTTGTATACGTTGTTTTCGGTATAGCACCACGAATTCCTCGCAACCGCAGTATCGGTCTGCCAGCAGTATGGTTTCTGCTCCGCAAACTGCCCCCGTTCAATATCCACTATCGCGCTGCCGAACATGAATGCATCATGCTTATATGTAATGGCTGCATCGATTCCCCACTCTTTTGCCCGGTTATAATAATAAGCGGCAAACTTCTTAAGGTACGGCTTAACCGCACTGTGCTGGATCCACCAGTCGAAATATATCAGCCTCGGACGGTACCTGTCAGCAATCTCGCATGTACGCAAAAGCCAGTCCTCAAGGAATTCCTGTGACGGAACGGGTTTGCTGAAAATATCGTGAAGGTCGGCTTCCGGCATTGCAGGCCAGTAAAAATCACCGCATACGAGGGGTTCTTTTATGTCACTGTCAAATTCTTTTCCGTGGCCCATGAAGAACCAGTGTTCCACCCTGTGGGAAGAAGCTCCGAGTATGAGCCCTCGTTTCTCGAATGCTTCTTTCAGTTCGCCGAGTATATCGCGCTTAGGTCCCATTTCATATGCATTAAATCGGGAAAGTTGGCTTCTGTACATCTGAAAACCGTCATGATGCTCCGCAACGGGAACAACATACTTTGCGCCTGCTTCCCTGAAAAGCTCGGCCCACTCGTCGGCATTGAACTTTTCGGCTTTGAACATCGGAATGAAATCCTTGTAACCGAAATTCTTATGCTCACCGTATGTTTCCAGGTGATGTTTGAACTCATCAGAACCCTGGATATACATATTCCTCGGATACCATTCGTTTCTGAATGCAGGAACCGAATAAACGCCCCAGTGAATGAATATTCCGAATTTAGACTTATTGAACCAGTCAGGCGGGGTGAAACCGAACAATGAATCCCATGAATCTTTAAACGGCCCCCTCTGAATTACTTCTTCAATTTCGCTGAGATATTTTTTCCTGTCCATATTAAGCCTCCTTTTGTATATTTGGTCAGCCTCCCGGCAGTCCCCCCCCCTTACTTACCGGGAGCCATTATTTCATAAACACGCCCTTTTTCTGTTTCAAACTCCGTTATTTCTCCGTCCGGTTTCCTGATGCGGCATGTTCCTCCGCAGGTCGAGAGCACGGAAACCTTCACAAGTTTTCCGCGTTCCCATTCCAGGTCCAGTTCAAATCCTCCGCGCACCCGCAATCCCCTGATATAACCTTTTGTCCAGGCTTTCGGAAGTGCAGGAAGCAGGGTTATCATTCCTTCATGGGACTGAACCAGCATTTCCGCGATCCCGGCCGTTCCGCCGAAATTGCCGTCAATCTGGAAAGGCGGATGATTGTCAAGCAGATTTGGAAGCGTTGATCTTCTGAGAAGTTCCATCAGGTTTTCATATGCCTTTTCGGCATCTTCAAGCCTTGCCCACATATTGATTATCCATGCCCTGCTCCATCCGGTATGCCCTCCGCCGTGGGCAAGCCTTCTTTCCAGTGTAACCCTGGCGGCCTTTGCAAGTTCCGGGGTCCTGTGAACTGAGATCTGCTTTCCGGGATGCAGTGCAAACAAATGGGATATATGCCTGTGTCCCGGTTCTGCTTCCTCATAGTCTTCGGACCATTCTTTAATCTGCCCGTACCTGCCGATCTCAGGCTTCGGAATTCTTTCAAGCACGCCGGCAAGCTCTGCTGCAAATTCACCGTCCGTGTTCAGAATTTCCGCAGACCTTATGCATGCGGTAAACAGCTCGTGAATTATCTGGCTGTCCATTGAGGGGCCCTGGCATAACCTTCCCTTTTCGCCGTTGGGCAGGATATACGTATTTTCGGGTGAAACCGACGGGCTTGTAACAAGCCTTCCCTTGTCATCTTCAATTAAGTAATCCAGCAGGAATTCGGCCGCCTCTTTCATTGTCGGGTAAGCTTTTGCAAGGAATTCCCTGTCACAGGTAAATTCATAGTGCTCCCACAGATGCAGGCATAACCATGCAGCCCCCATCGGCCAGTAGGTTGCACCGAAATAAATATCCTGCGGAGCCGTATCGGCCCAGATATCGGTATTATGATGGGCACAGAAGCCACGGCAGTTATACATTACCCGGGCAGTCCTTCTCCCGTTTTCACGCATTCTCTCGATCAAATCAAAAAGCGGCAGATGGCATTCGGACAAATTGCATACCTCAGCAGGCCAGTAATTCATCTGCGTGTTTATATTTATCGTATATTTGCTGTCCCACGGCGGCAGATAGTCCTTGTTCCATATACCCTGGAGGTTTGAAGGGAGTGTTCCCGGCCGGCTCGAGGATATCAGGAGATACCTTCCGAACTGGAAATACAGGCTCACAAGACCCGGATCATCATTTCCGGCCTTTACCCTTTCAAGCCTTTCATCGGTGGGCAGAGCATTGAGCCCTTCATCTGCCGAATCATTTGAAATATAAAAATCCACCCTGCCGAACAGTGACCTGTAATCTTCAATGTGGTTTTTCAGGAGTTCATCATAAGTATAGTTTTCTGCCTCTTCCAGAATCCTGAAACTTTCCTTTTCAGGATCGCTGTGCCTGAAACTTGTGGCAACGGACAACAAAATCATAAGACTCTTTGATTCCCTTACCACGAGGTGCTCGCCTATGGCTTCCAAATTCCCATTTTCCGGTATAATGCGCATTACCGTACAATATTTAATGGCATTTTCGCCGCCGCAGCTTCCCGACATTTTCAGTGTACTATGGCCCACGCAGTCAGCCCTTTCAAAATACCTGGCTCTTCTGAGCAAGGTTCTGAACGATATACTTCCTGAACCTTCAGCCTTCATTTTTATGACAAAAACCTGCTGTGGTCTGCTTATAAACATTTCACGCGTATATAAAGTATCGCCGATTCTGTATTCAACTTTCGAAACGGCATTGTCAATATCAAGTTCTCTTCTGTAATATGAAGGATTCCCGTGGTTTTCAAAAGTGAGGTACAGTTCTCCAAGAGGCTGGTAGTGCCTCTGGCTTTCAGGAATTCCTGACAATGCAACTGCTGCAAGGTTTTCCGCTTCACTTATTCTGCCTTCTGAAATCAGGTTACGAATGGTCTTAAGATAACGAAGCGCATCGGGGTTGTTTCTGTCCCTTGGCCCCCCATACCAAATACTGTCTTCATTCAGGCGTATCAGTTCATTCTCCACGCCGCCGTAAACCATTGCTCCAATCCTGCCGTTACCAAGCGGCAAAGCACATTCCCAGCCGTTATATATGCCGGCGGGCTCTTTGTACCACAATACATTTCGGGTTTTCTTCGGGTTTGTTCCGGTACTGGCCATAAAAAACACCTCCTGGTGAATGCTGTGATAAAAGGCGGTTGCTGAACAAGATTTGACTATGCCGGATTCAGTTTCAGCATAACGACATGTGTCCTTCAGCAGTAATAAATAATCTTATGATAATTCGATTATAATTTCAGCACGGATTTTTTGATATAAATACCCGACATCTTTAATATAAGACTGTCATATTTTTAAAGTAATATTTTTAAGTTATAAAAGAAAATCCATTCCGAATTTCGGCAAAATTCAGAATGGACCGGATTCAGTTCATATCCGCATATTCTATGGATTCCAGGCTGATTGTCCGGGCAGCTTCGTTTATTGAATAAACATAACTTGTTATTACATAACCTGCACTTGAGTTGACGTCATTGATAATTTTGTGGATATCGAAGGCCGAACCGTCGCCGAGATATTTCAGCATCAGCCCTGTCCTGCGGTTTTCAACAACCTCCGTGACTGCAGCTTTAAATTCTTCAGGACTTTTTACAATCAGGTTGTTCCTTACAAAATAATTATGCCCGGTAGAATTGCAGACAGGGTAATTGTTCCTGTCCCAGGAATGATCCCTTTCAATTTCCGCGTCAGGCAAATTGAAATAATCGTATCTTAATGCTTTTTCCTTACGGTTTGTCACAGGATCATCCCATGTAACATCAATATGATATAACAGCCCGTCTATGGATACCATGTTCCATGCATGGCTTGTTCCGTTTGCAGTTCCTACAACAATGCGGCACGGAACATCTGCGCGGTTGAGTATAAGGGTCATAAGTTCCGAATAGGCATTGCAGACTGCAATGCCTGTTTCCAGTGCCCCCAGCGCACTGAAGGAGGACGGCGCAATCTCATGTGTCTCGCGGGTATCATACTCGAGGAGGTTTACAAGGTAGTCATGTGCCGCTTTCACCTTATCATAATCGGTCATTTCCGGGGTAATAATCTCCGAGACAATTTTATCCACCCAAAGGTTAAGTTTTTCATCACCCGAAGCGCTATTTTCATAATGCGGGGAAAGAATCAGCGTATAGTTATTTCCATACTGCCAGAGCTCAACCGAATATCCCCGTATAAACACGCCCGTAATCAGCTGTACTCTTTCGAGGGTATATTCAAGATAAGTGTGATAATCGGTTTCGGCCTGTTTCTGATTCAGCTGCAGCTCAATTTTTTCATCGTGACGAAGAAAAGCCGCTACCAGTTTAGGCAAATTGGCATACCACATATCAATCAGTCTGTTTTTGTTTTTTGCAAACAATGCGTCGAGGTTTTCACGGCTTATGTTTCCCTGCTCATACAGGCAGATAAGCAATGGCCTGCCGTACAGTTTGTGATTCAGGAACATTGCTTTCCAGGAAAGCTGTGACAGGCGTTCCCTTTTAATAAGATTACCTATTGATGCTTCTTCTCCCGGTTCCAGGAGCCCTGCCCTCAGGGCGGCGCTGCCGACGGTATCCCAGGTAAAATCCCCGTTTTTTTCGCTGTATCCAAGAGCACGCAGCAGAAAAACCAGGTATGATTTTTCGTCTATGTAGTGACTTGAGCCGAATTGGTTATTTCCGATTCCGTTTGTCAGGCTGTTCTGGTACAAATACCCTATATACGGGGCCGCCCAGTCAGGAACGTCTGTAAAAGGATGATTCGGTTTAAAGGCAAGAGCATATTCTTCAGCACCGAGAAGCCTGACGAGCATTGCAGCGCCTTCAACGCGCTCGGCAAACCTGTCAAGCATTAAATTTCCCCTGCTGTCACCTCTCAGCACATTTAAAGTCTTTAACGCCTCGGCATGGGGTATGCTTTTCAGGTATTCAATGTTTTCCCCGGTCAGTTTGCCGTCATAAAAGATATCCTGGCGTAAATGAACGGGATAAAGACAGTCAAGCCGATCCAGCGTCTTAATTTCGGCCGATCCCGCAATATTGGTGTTGAAAAGCAGTATTAAGGATATTATTAATACAAATACCGCCCTGGCACTTTTTTTCAAAAAGACACCCCGCAATTTCACCGATAAAAACAAATCTGCAAAAACCGAATGAATCTAACCTATTATAACATGATATTGTAAGCGTTTATCAATATATGCAGGAAATTTTCCAGCCTAATCGGGATTGTATTTTATCACAAACGCTGATGCGATAAGCCTTTCCTTTCCTGTTGACGGCCTGTTTACAATTTCACCGTTAAAAATCATCTCGCTTGAAGCACCGCCGTCCAGAATGGCTGCCTCGGTAACCCCAAGGGATATCAGTATATCAGCAAGCTGTTTGCCTGTAACGCCGATGCTGTATCCGGGCTGTCTTCCGTCCACTACAAGGAAAACAAGAGTATTTTCATCCTTTATGCCCACAGCGGTTCTCGGTGTTGGCAGGTTAAGGTTTCCTGCCCACTCATCCCTGTCCTTTGCAACGTTTTTCCCGTTTTCAACAATGGAACCCGAGCACTGGTAACCCTGTTCGGCATGTTCCTGGAGCAAAATCCGGACTGTCTGCCCGTAAGACAAATCCAAAAGCGGGGAATTCTCCGTATTTAAATCGGTAATAAGAAAGCCGTCATCCGGGATTTCCAGTTCGCCCGAAACAATGCCTGTCAGCTGTACCGTGTTGTTTCTTACAATACATGCGGTATACTCGGTATCGATGCGGTTAGTGGGTCCGTATTCGCGCGTAAAAACGAGAATTCCCTTTTCATAGGGATATGGATTTACGCTGTCCACGGGTATTTTATTGTTTCCGGCTTCCAGCCAGACCTTAAACGGCGGAGGAGTGAACCTGGCTTTTTGTCCGTCGAGCAGAAGTATTCTGCCGTAGCCTTTGCTGGAACTAAGCAGCTTCCCGTTCTGTATCACAAGCCCCGAAGGCTGGCCGTAAGCAAAATTGAAGCCTGCATTGACCGTGGCCGCTGCTTCACACCTTTTATCAATTTCGCTCAAAAGCTCAAATCCGAATATACTGTCCCTTGACAGCACAGGGATAATTCTGAGATCAGGATTGGAAAGATCCAGCTCCAGGATATGCAATACCTGAGGCGCACCTTCATATTCTATTTCCTTTTTTGTATATACAATGGGTTCTTTTTCGGGCAATGGCACAGGAGAAATTTCCGCACACGATGAAGGCCCATCGTTGTGAAGCTTTTGCCTCTCGTCAGACGGGCCTGAAATAATCAAAAGGAATATTGCCAGAAATAATACAAGTTTTATAAAACTTTTCATTCCGACTCATTATCACTTATTTGATATATTTTGTCAAGGCTGGCGCTCAGCTGTTTATATAAAACATCGGCAATACCAAGAGTTCCACTGGCATTTTGGGCAAGTTCCTCGTCAAGCATATCTTCAAATATTTCCCGGGCATAGCTTTTTTGCAGAAACGTATTTTCGGGCACGGTCTTCTTCATCTGTTTAAACAGAATACTCAGAAGTATTCCTTCGAATTCCCTGCACGCTTCCTTTAGTCTTTCCTTGTCGCCTTCGGTATATGCTTTTTTCAGCACGTCTTCAAATGATTTTTCTTCGCCGATCTGTTTATTGGTAATGCTGTTTTGTATATTTAAAGTATTAATAGCATTAATACCGTCTGTTCTCATTCCAATCTCCCTTATCTGCCCGGCGTACCGTTCAGTTTATGAATTAAAAAGCTCTTCCCGAAAAACTATCTCTTCAGGTTATTTGCTATGCTCATCATTTCGTCCGCAGTTGTAATTGCCTTGGAATTCAGTTCATATGCTCTCTGGGCCGTGATTAAGTTTACCATTTCCTCCACTACCTGGACGTTTGAAGCCTCAAGATACCCTTGCCTTATTATGCTCGGCTCGCCCAGTTCTTCATCAGGAACTGCAAAACCCGAAGCGGTGTTCTCGGCATAGAGGTTACCGCCTACTGCTTCAAGCCCCTGGGGATTATTGAACTTGAATATTCCAATTCTCTGTCCTGTAGGCATAACAAGGCCGTCTTCGTCTATATAGCTTATTTCGCCAGACTCGGAAATTACCATCTGTTCAAGCGGGAAATCGAAATAAATGGGTTCACCGTTTATATCCAGGACAGGATAACCCCTTGCAGTTGTGAGCATATTGCCTTCGTCGGTAACAGACAGTTTGAAACTTCCGTCACGGGTATAGTATATATTCTGATCGGGATGCAGGACACTGAAAAATCCATCACCGATAATTGCAAAATCCAGTTTGTTTTCGGTCTGAACAAGGCTTCCCGCGGTAAAATCCCTTGCAACAGATCTGATAACCGTACCGTGACCTACCTGCAGGTTTACCGGGCGTCCCTGATCTTCCAGTATATATGCCCTTTCCATTGTTACATACAGAAGATCTTCGAACTCGGCTCTTTCCTTTTTATATGCATATGTATTGACATTTGCAAGATTGTTCGAAATTGTGTCAACGTTGAACTGCATTGCCTTCATGCCCGAACTTGCCGTATATAGTGCTCTCATCATAACCTTATCACCCTTTTGTTCAGTATTTGTACCTTACATTTTGATTACTTATACTCTGCCTATTTCATTAACCGCCTTGCCCAGGGTGTCATCAATTGCGCTGATTACCCGCTGATTGGCTTCATAGCTCCGCATAAGCGCTATCATATCCACCATTTCCCTTACTGCCTCGGCATTCGACTGTTCAAGGTAATTCTGAAGAACAGTTCCGCTGAAACCTTCGGCTACAGATTCCGGGGTTGCACTGAACAGGTTTTCCCCGTTCTTCCTGAGGCTTTGCGGGTTCTGGAACTGGGTAATCAGCAGCCTGTCGACAATTTCTCCGTTCTGTATTATTGTTCCGTCTTCCGTAACGGTAAAGTCACTGCCGTTAAGCTGTATAATCCCGTTCTGACCCAGTACATAATAACCTTTTCCTGTTACAAGCTGACCATCGGCATTCAGTTTGAAACTTCCGTCCCTTGTATAGAACTGGCCTCTGCCAGGTACGGCAATGGTAAAGAAAGCCCTTCCTTCATCCCTGATGCTCATGTCAAGGCTGTTATCGGTTTTCAGCAGGGTGCCCTGGCTGAAATATGTATAAACCTCGCCCACATCATTGCTGAAAGACAGTTCCCCAACCGGTACTCCCCTTGCAACACCGTCGGTATTGTCATGAAGTCTTTCTGCCAGAAGCCTCGGAAAACCTTCAAGCACAACGGTATCTTTCTTATACCCGGCCGTTGAAACATTGGCCAGGTTATTTGTCAGAACGTCCATTTTTTTGTTCAGTGCCAGCATGCTCCAGCCGGAAGTGTACAGTCCTCTAACCATAAATCTCTTCCTTCTTTTTTATTGGTCAAACCACAAGCATTTAACGGATGATACTGTTCTGATCTTTTTTATCGGTATTTTACGGAATATTTTTTACATGAAAAAAGACTGTCCTGAAAAATTATCAGGTACAGTCTTTTCATCAAATTTTATTTATTGGTTTTGCGCTATCTTCTGTAATTTACTCTTTCCATTCCTGACTCTTCAAGTATCTCAATATTGTCAAGAACTTTGCCCGTGCCCAGTGCCACGCATGATACCGCGTCTTCTGCTATAAAGACATCTATGCCCGTCCTTTGCTGGAGAAGCTTGTCAAATCCGTATACCAGCGAACCGCCGCCTGTCATTACAATTCCCCTGTCACTGATATCGGCAGAAAGTTCGGGCGGCGTTCTCTCAAGAACCGAATGCACCGCGTCGACGATTGCCGATACAGGTTCTTCAAGTGCTTCCATTATTTCAGACGATGACACCTGTATGGTCTTGGGAAGACCCGATACCAGGTTCCTTCCCCTGACGTCCATATATACTTCTTCCTCCCGTGGGAAAACCGTTCCTATTTTAATCTTTATTTCCTCGGCAGTACGCTCGCCAATCATAATATTGTGTTTTTTCCTCATATACCTGATTATGGCTTCGTCAAACTTGTCACCGGCAACTTTAATAGTGGTGCTTACAACCGCACCGCCAAGGGATATAACGGCAATATCCGTCGTGCCGCCGCCAACGTCAACAACCATACTTCCACAGGCCTTGGTAATGTCTATGCCAGCCCCGATGGCAGCTGCAATCGGCTCTTCGATGAGGTATGTCTTGCGCGCACCTGCCTGAATTGCAGCGTCTTCAACGGCACGCTTTTCGACTTCGGTGACCCCGCTGGGAACACAAATCATAACCCTTGGCTTAAACAGTCTGAAAAGACCCCTGCTGCATACCTTGTTCAGAAAATATTTAAGCATCCGCTCAGTCACCTGATAGTCCGAAATAACACCGTCCCGCAGCGGCCTTATTGCCACAATATTTCCCGGAGTTCTGCCGAGCATTTTCCTGGCTTCTTCCCCCACAGCCAGAAGCCGGTTTGTATTCTTGTCAATTGCAACAACCGAAGGTTCTCTCAGAACAATACCTTTTCCTTTTATATAGACCAGAACGGTCGCCGTTCCCAAATCAATACCTATATCAAGTCCAAGGCCCAATTGAGTCAACCCCTTACCTTTATGTATTTTCAAAATTATTCAGCAAAAGTATATCTATTATACCCATGTATATTAAGGTGCAGACATATTCCCCGCGGCAGAATTATAAAAATTTTTACGTAATGTCAGCTTTTGTCTGATTTTATATTATCAATATTTATATCGGAATGCAAATTGAATTTTACAGTGACGCATTGAAAAGTTTATCAAGAATAATGACGCCTGAACCAACCAGAGGTCCGATACAGGATATGCCTATTCCGAGCACCTTTTTGCCCCTGAGCTCCGCGGATTCAAGTATACCTGACACAATACCGCATATTTTGCTGAGAAAGGTGTTTTTGGTCTCATCGAATAGTTTTATAATATTTTTGTAAACTGTTTTTACTAATCAAGGAGGTGCTTCCATGCTTGATGTGGTCTGTGTAGGTATTCTTGTTGCTGACGTTGTTGTACAAAACATTGAGAACTTGCCCGAAACAGGTATGCTGCAGCCTGTTGACAGGATTGAACTGTTCTCCGGGGGCTGTGCTTCAAACGCTGCGATAGGCATGGCCAGACTTGGACTTAACGTGGCCGTTGCGGGAAAAATAGGCGACGACGGTTTCGGCTGTTTTCTGAAAAAAACTCTGACAGACGAGAAAGTTAACATTGACAGTCTCTGTGTTGACAAAAATGTAAACACGTCGGGCTCGATAGTAATCATAGACAAAAGCGGCGAACGTTCTTTTCTCCATTACAAGGGAGCAAACGCAGCATTCAGCGTGAAAGACATTTCACACAGCATAATTGAACAGGCGGAAATCGTTTTTGTGGCAGGAACATTCCTGATGCCTGAATTTGACGGAGAACAATGCGCGTCCCTTCTGAAAAAGGCAAAAAGCATGGGCAAAATTACCGCCCTTGATACGGCATGGGATGCCAGCGGAAAGTGGATGAATGTTTTAAGACCCTGCATGGAGCATATCGACTTATTCATGCCAAGTTACGACGAGGCCGTATGCTTAAGCGGCAAAAAGGAACCCGATGAAATCGAGGATGTATTTCTTGATATGGGAGTCAAAACCGCCGTTATCAAACTTGGACACAAAGGATGCCTTATAAAGGATTCAAGCGGCGAAAAGCATTATATACCGGCTTTTGAAGGTATTAGAGCTGTTGATACCACAGGAGCGGGAGATTCGTTCTGCGCAGGTTTTCTGACCGGTATAAGAAAAGGCTGGAGCCTTGATAAATGCGGTATCCTGGCAAATGCCACAGGTGCGCACTGCGTTATGGCCACCGGATCTGTTACCGGAATTAAGTCCTTTGAAGAAACCATGAATTTTATAAAAGAAAGGAGTGTTTTTGCATGATTACAAGGAAGCAATACGAAGAAGCAAAAAAACGTACGATTGAATACCTGGAACGCGCAGGTATCGTCCTTACAAACGAGGAAAAAAACAGAATAGAGGTTGCCGACTTTGGTCTCGGAGATCTTGAAAATACCGGACTTCAGCTGATTACGTATGTAAACACCGAACGCTGCTGCGCAAAGGAACTGGTTCTTTTCCCTCACCAAACCTGTCCTGAACACCTGCATCCGGATATAGGCGACGAGCCGGGCAAGGAAGAAACCTTCCGCTGCAGGTGGGGTGAAGTGTATCTGTATGTCGAAGGTGAAGCAGCCGGTGAACCCAAGGCAAAACCGCCGAAAGGACGCGAACATACCTACACCGTGTTTAAGGAAATAGTTCTTCGCCCGGGTGAACAGTACACATTGATGCCCAATACAAAGCACTGGTTCCAGGCCGGTAATGAAGGTGCGATTGTATCGGAGTTTTCTACAAAAAGCAGGGATGAGACCGACATTTTCACCGATCCTGACATTCAAAGAGAAACGGTTATAGGAGATTAAAATAAAAGCCGTTATATTCGGAGCAGGAAACACAGGCAGGGGTTTTATCGGCCGGTTGTTTTCGGAATCGGGCTATGAGGTGGTTTTTATCGATGTAAACACTGAAATTATAAAGGCGCTTAACTCTATCGCAGGTACCCGGTCAGGGTATTGGGTCATGGTTGTACAAAGGATATATGGGTGGAAAACGAACATCTCCATCGGACCCTCGGAAGCACTGAAGGCAATTTGTATTATCAGCGACGAAAACCCGCTTTTTGGTTTGGTTTTGAAATACTATAACGAACTTGATTATACCCTTTCGGATTCCTGCAATAACCTGGCAGGCTGATAATAAAAACGGTGTGTTTTCTTTATAACAGGCATATAAAAAGACCGGGGATTTACCCGGCCTTTTTTTCGTTCTTTTTGTATTTTATCCGTGTGGCTTCTCCACCTCGTATGTGCCTTTCAGCCTTATTCTCCTCCAAAATCTTCTTTACCTGTTTTGCCATTGCCGGATTAAGTTTTCTGAGCCTTTCGGTTACATCCTTGTGTACTGTACTTTTACTGATTCCAAAGGTCTGGGCTGCCGCCCTGACTGTTGATCTGTTTTCAATAATAAATGCTCCCAGTTCGAGGGCCCTTTCTACAATATACTGCTTCAAAGCATTTCCCTCCTACAGCATCAGAACCTGCCTGCTCGAGGTGTTTCTGTTAATATTTATATGCACGTATCCATGCGGTTATGTTTTAAGATAATCCCTTTATTCCTTGGGGAACGGAAGTACTGTTTTGGGATCTATCAGCTTGTCATCCTTGTACATCTCAAAGTGTAAATGAGGAGGATCGGCAATCTCAAATATTGCGGTGTTTCCTACGCTGGAAATAGCATCTCCGGCCTTGACTTTCTGGTTTACGCTGACCATGCTGGCGCTAGCCAGGTTCGAATAGATCGATTTATAGCCGTTTTCATGATCTATTACAATGGTAATACCGTAGCAGGGATCTTCCTTAATCTCCTTTACGTAGCCATCAGCCACAGCTTTTACAGCCTCTCCCCTGGGAGCTTCTATGTCTATTCCGCTGTGTGTACGCCACTCGTCAAGGGTTTTGGAATAGAGAAGCCGGTCCATTGCATAGTCTGTAATTATCTTACCTTCCAGCGGCAAAACAAAGGTTGGCTTCTTTCCGAACAGGTTTATGACTTCCTGGGAATCTTCGCCTTGTCCTACTTTTTTATCCTGCTCGGTATCCTCCGGCTTTGACGGGGCGGGTGCTGCCGTCGGTGCTATGGTGGGTTTTGCAATTGTTTCAACATCCTCCTGGGCAAGTTCGGGTATATCTTCTGCGGTGTCGTTATTTCTTGCCGCAAGATCCTCGTCTGTTTCGGTATCAGGTTCGGGGGGTGTATTTAAGCCGATTTCATATTCAAATCTTCTTTCAGGATTCTTTAACTCATCAATGGCGGATTTGTCCACATTGTCGGCATCATCAACCAAGGCTAAGTCCCTGTTTTCATCACCCTGCGATACGTTATTCGGAACCAAATCGTCTTCGTACTGTTCGGGTGAAGAAATGAGATGATTTGTCGTGAAATATACGGCACCCACCGCAAGAACACACAGACCTATAACGACCAGAAGATAAAAACCGCTCTCCTTAAAAAACTCCTTAATCTTCCGGGCCCACTCTTTATCTTCACTGTAGAAACCTTTCTGACTCACATTGTCCACCTCCAGCAAATATTATTGCCACTGGAAGCGGATTTATACATGAGAGGAATTTTTTTGATTAATTTCGGCCTAGTATTGCGGCCATATCTTCCGGAATCTGTTCAACCTCAACACCGGTATAGTAATACTGGAGTATGTACTCATAGTCTTTCCCCTTCTGCGCCAGCTCATTCGCCCCGCACTGGCTCATTCCTACACCATGCCCGAAGCCGTATGTTGTGACCTCCATTACATCTTCTTCCAAGAAATTTATTTCCATTACAGTGGATGCCAGCGAAAACAGTTCCCTGAACTTCGTACCGGGTATTGTTATGCTGCCTATTCTTATCTCCTTCGCCCTCTGGCTGTTGGTATACTGCACCACTTCAATATCTTCTGACACCGGTCCCAGGAAAACAATGTCCGGGTACGCTTTCATTATCTTTTCCCTGATTTCTTCGCCCGTGAGAACCACCTTTTTTTCATAACTTGAATAATCCGACTCCCCTTCACTGTATACGCTCCTGAGATACGGCACTGCGCTTACCGAACTCCATACCTCCTGTATGTCTTCGGTTATTCCGCCGCTGTTTGCGTGGTACAGCGGATTTATTATTTCCCCTTCGTAAGTCAGGATCAGTCCGCTTGTTTCATACACAGCCCGTTCAACTTTGGCCCAGTTTTCCTCAACCTCGGCATTGGGATACCAGGTCTGGTACATATCCTTTGTTATATAAGCCTGACAGTGGGTTGAGTCGGTGCATACATGCGCCCCGTAATGCCTGTCGGAACCGCTGCCGTACTTGCCCAGCGCCCTTCCGAGGGCGTATGTTCTTGCAGCGATTGCCTGGGCCTTCAGCGCTTCCAGTTCAAAACTTGCCGGCATTTCTGCTGCCACAACCCCTACGATATATTCATCCAGATCCATTTTTTCAATAACCTTGTTCCTGGTGTTGTATACTATAATTTCAGTCCTGAACTCAGATCGGCGGTAATCTTTCTTTTCAGGCTCATCCTGCTTTTCATTTTTTCTTATATTTCTTGAAACTGATAAAAAAATAAGCAGGCATACAACCAAAAGCAGCACAAGAGCCTTTTTGTCGTTTCTCATTTACAAGCATGCCTCCCCCTGTACGGGTTATAAATAAAGAGGAATGAACTGCACGGTAATTTATGGATACAGTTGAGGATTCAATTCCGACATAAAAACAGTACATACCATTCAAAATATATGCGCAACCCTTCAGCTTAATTACCTGTTTTGATATAATAGTACCGGCCGGTGCATACAGCCCGGCGATGCGGACCTGCTACCGGTTTTTTCATTGAGAATGCCAGGAATAACGAGCTTATATAATAACAGAAAAACGATTGAACAAACGAGAGGCGGCAAATGGCTAACCCGTTCATGGAAAAAGCGCTGGAAGAAGCGAGAAAAGCATATCTGGAGGACGAAGTGCCCGTTGGTGCGGTTATAACCCACAGGGGCAAAATTATAGCTGCTGCCCATAATCTGCGTGAAACCCTGGGCAGAGCCACAGCCCATGCCGAAATTCTTGCCATTGAAAAGGCGTGCTCTGTTCTGAACACGTGGTACCTTACCGACTGTGATTTGTATGTTACCCTTGAGCCATGCATAATGTGCGCCGGGGCGATTATCAATGCAAGAATAAGAAGCCTTTATTTTGGCGCGTTTGATCCAAAGGCCGGGGCCTGCGGTTCGGTGATTGACGTATTCCGCCTGAAGGAACTGAACCACCGTGTAACTGTATATGCAGGAATAATGGAAGATGAATGTTCATTATTGCTGACTGAATTTTTTAAGTCCAAGCGCTGATGATTTAAACAGAATTCAAAAAAACAACAATCCTTGTGATATGTCTGCGGTATTATATACTGACAGATGTATTAATTTATTAATACTTTTGTTGCTTTTCATTAAAAAAAGAAGGTGTTTATAATGTCGGAAAAAAGTGTATCTATATTGCTCGTCGGCATAGGCGGTTATGGCAGTACCTATATAAATGGTCTTTTGGACAACAGGTGTGATGAAAAATACCACATAGCAGGTGCCGTTGATCCAAATCCTGAAGGACAACCAAGATTAGCCGAACTTAAAGCTTTGAATATTCCCGTATACGGAACAATGGAAGAGTTTTATAATAGGCAAACAGCCGATCTTGCAGTGATATCCTCCCCAATTCATTTTCACTGTGAGCAGGCATGTTATGCGCTGTCTAAAGGCAGCAATGTGTTATGTGAAAAACCACTTTGTGCAACAGAGGAAGAAGGATTAAAAATGACAGAAACAAGCAAAAAAACCGGGAAATTTCTTTCAGTCGGCTACCAGTGGTCTCACAGTGAAGCCATACAAAGCTTGAAAAAGGATATTCAATCGGGTTTGTTTGGAAAAGCCCTGAGATTTAAGACAATTTTACTGTTGCCCAGAACCGATAAATATTACAGCAGGGGCTGGGCAGGAAAACTAAGGGATTCGGAGGGCAGATGGATACTGGACAGTATAGCCAACAATGCAACTGCCCATTATATTCACAATATGTTTTATTTGCTGGGAAAAAATACAAACGGAAGTGCAAAACCGCTTTATGTTACCGCAGAGCTTTATCGTGCAAATCCCATTGAAAGTTTTGATACCGCTGCAATGAGGGCTGAAACAGTTGAGGGTGTTGAACTCCTGTATCTGGCAACCCATGCATCGAAAGAGCATCTTGGTCCGGTATTTGATTACGAATTTGAAAAGGGAAAAGTTATATTCAGAAACTCAGCAGATCCAAATAAGAGAAATATCATAGCTTATTTTAACGACGGAAATACAAAAGTTTACGGCGACCCAAACAAAGGTACACTGAACAAGCTGTGGACAGCTATTGATATGGTTAATAACGCAGGTGAATTGATATGCGGGCCTGAAGCTGCTTTTTCCCACATCCTGTGTATAAAGGGAATGCATGAATCAAATGAAATAACCCCGTTTCCTGAACACATTATAAAACGGGTTGAAAAAATGGTAGGAGAAGAGAGCGGGATATATGCCGAAGGGCTTTCTGAAATTCTGAAAACTTGTTATGAAAACTGGTCATTACCTTCAGAACTTGGAATTCCGTGGGCAAAACCCGGTAAGAGAATTAGGATAAACTAACATTGCTTTTCGATCTCTCTGAATCTTCCCGGCGTAGTGCCTTCAAACATTTTGAAAAAACGGATAAAACTCTGCTGGTTATTATATCCCACCTGTTTTGATATATCCTGTATGGTTAAGCCGGTCTGGAGCAGCAGTCTTTTGCTTTCCTCAATTCTTAACTGGTTAATATACTTGACGATATTGCATCCCGTGATTTCCTTGAACAGGCTGCTCAGATAGGCGGGATTCAGTTTAACTTCCTCGGCAATGGTATCCAGGGTAATGTCCTTTTTATAATTTTTTTCGATATATTCTTTCGCCAGTTTTATATACCTGTTTTCCCGGCTGTATTTCATACTGTTTACGAAATCTGTTATTTTTCTGTAAATATAAAGAATCCATTCCCGTATATCCTCAAATGTTTCCTTTCTCCCCAGCTCGGCATAGGCGTTGAAATCGGCTCCGAAAATTTCTCTTACGCTTCCGCCCATTTCCAGGAGAATATTTATTGCCGATCCAACAAACCGGACAAAAATCTGGTGGATACATTCGCTGGAAAAGTTTTGATTTGCTTTCAGTTCACCGATTGTTTCATCAATCACCTTGACGATGCCTTTATAATCCCCGCTTCGGATCAGATTGGACAGAACTGTTTCCCTGTTGCTGGGAAAATAATATAAAATTTCGCCGGTCACCCTGCTTATATCATTAATGTGTATTACACTGTTTTTCCCGGTAAAAAGCCTGTATTTCAAAGCCCTGACGGCATCCTGGAAGGATTTTGAACTTTCGGTTATGGACCTGTATGTTTTCCCGATACCAACCGAAATCTGAATGTTCATCCGGGATTTAGCCTCGATTTTTATCTTTTCCGCAATATCCCTGATCTCCTTATCCATTTCCTGCGAGTCCGCATTACAGAGCACTGCAATATTGTTACTCTCCATATCAACCGCCACACACCTGAAAAAAGGCTCGGCAATCACTGAAACCATTTTCCTGATGGTATACAGGAGCATTGCTCTTTCGGTCGGTTCCGAAAGACTTTCGGTTTCATCGGTGGCCTCCAATTCTATTTCATAAACAAAATAAAACCCTTCAGTAAAATTCACACCCAGCTGATTGAGCTTTTCCAGCGTCTTTTTCTCATTCACATGCCTGCCGTTCAGAAGATCTGTTACCAGTTTATCCCTTAACAGTACCCTGTTTTCAACAAAAAAGTTCCTCAGATCCTGGTTATCGGTGGTAATGTCATTAATCACTCCCGTCATGTACTTAAACTCATCCACAAATACAACATTCCTGCCCGCCCCCTCATCATACCTGCGGCTGGTTTGCAGTATTTTCTGCATCATCTGGGAGATTGGGCTGTAAATTCCCCTGGACAGAAAGTAACACAGAAATATACCGGCAACACAAACTACAGCAACGAGGAACAGCGTTATGCTTTTTATGTAATCCAGAAGCCCGGTAGCTCTTTTCCAGTCCGCCAGGATTAAATATGTCCAGTTATTGTTTTCCGAAATCATGTAGGATATCAGGTATTTCCCTTCGGGATCAAAGAAATTTCCGCTCTGGCCGCTGTTTAAAGCCATTTTTGTAATATTTTCGGCCTGCAGCATCTCAAAGGATTTGTTCATGCCGAAAGACGTGAGCGGATTACCCTTCTCGTCCAGTACAAACATTTGTATCAGCTCGGTTTCATCCTGTGTTTTCAGGTTTTCCCAGAGCATGTCTTCGTTTATCACAAAGATGACCATGCCTGCAGGTCTTGTACTCATCCACGGTATCTGCTGAATATACAGCAACTCTTCCGAGTTCCCCGGAAAAACCTTCCTCTCCGGTGTTTCTTTCATCCATCCCCTAAATACCTGGCCAGAACGAATTTGATCAATCCATTTGCCTTCAAAAACATCTTCCGGCTTCAGGGTTCCTCCCCAGTCTGAAGAATAAACGTTGCCCTGCCGGATATCATATACATAAACATACCGGATAAGCTTTTCAAAATTTGCTGCCTTGCTTAACGCATTCGTTCCCCTGTATATATTGAACAGGCTCGCCTGCCTGTCACCCGGCACGAGGCTGGTTATACTCTCATTATAAATAAGGCTCAGCGCCGTTACCTGCAGGTCCTCGATCATTGCCGTAAAAGACTTGTGTATAAAATGCATCAGTTTCAGATTGTTCAGGCTTATTTCCTTTTCAATTGCACGGAAAGAAATCTGGTATGACAGGATACCTGTCAGTAAAATCGGAATAATAAGTACGATCATGTGCGACAAATATAACTTGAGAAAATTTTTTCCGAATCTGATTCTGCCGATTGACCTGAAAAACATTTTTACCCCCGATAATGAAAATAAAATACGGTTAGGCTTTGGAAGAAATTTCGCATAATAATCATATTGTACGCCGAAGTCAGCCACTTCATATACCGCTTCGTTATATAACAAAAGAATCTGGGTAAAACCGACATTCATTATTCTCCCCCATTTCCTTCCATATATCGGTCATTACAATAATCGGTCTGAACCAGTACTTGTTGGCGAGAAAAAAGATTGGACTTCCTCCAAGTGCCCTTATTATATAATTCACGACACCCGAGCCTGGTGAAAGGATAAGGTAAACAATACCTGACAGAATTACCCATGAAATAAAATGGGGAAGGTAAATAACTGTCTGGACCGTTCTTTTAAAGGCAGCATTCTTCAGTTCATTCAGTAACAGCGCAATAATTACCGGGGCAGGAAAACCAAAAATAATTTTCATTATACTGATGGTTAATGTATTGCCAAGAAGCTGCCAGAAGTTAGATGCGGCAAACAGCTTTTCAAAGTGCTTAAGCCCTGCCCACGGACTGTCAATGAATCCCACAAAAGGCATGTAATCTTTGAAGGCTATTACAATACCCGCCATGGGTATATATTTGAATATAATGAAATACAATACGGCAGGTATCAGCAGAATATAATAATGCCTGTTTTTATATATGTTTCTGAGTCTTTTGGACGGAGTCATCTGACTGCTCCTTTCTGCCTTACACATGAAAGGATTTGGGAATTGTTTTACAAGCAAATAATACCAGTGATATGTATATTTGTAAATTGGAAGATTTTTAAACCTGTTATAAATTTTTTGGAGGAGGGCTTAAAAAGTTTTTGTACATAATTAACCAATAAAAGTCTAGACTCATATAAAAAATTGTTAATTACAACGGAAACAAAAGGTGCATCGTTTTATATAAACCCGACCGGTTTGACTTGGTTTTGTACCATTCGGTGCTGTTTCCCGGTTTCCATCCCTGTGAATGGTATATTACCCGCATATCAGCTAAAATCAGGGCATTATGCAGCAATATTTTTTAATTTTGACTGGTTCCCGGTTTTTTCCTTAAGGAAAGCAAAAGCAACAGAACAGGGATAATGATCTGAAAGGGAATGGAATAAAAAGGCCAGACCTTTTCTGCCCAGTTAAACATATCAATTACATTTTCATATATCCAGACTGAAAGTACAACACAAAAGGTTGCAATTGCCCCGGTCAGCCTGGTATAGTCATCAATTCCTGCCAGCTGACACAGGGCTTTTGCGGCGGCATAAATGCATACCGAAATTTTGATACCCCCGCTGATAAGGAGATTAATATCCACAAGCGGTTCCACATTCACACCTGGTATAAGAAGCGTAGTCAGGTGCGGAACAAAGGTGGCACGGGACATCAGTTCGCTCCCCAGAACAAAAACATCCCTTAGAAATATTACAAGTCCCGAAAGGGTTAGGGCTCCTGCCGATGCAATCACGACTTTTTTCAGTTTTGCCTGGTTATTCAGGTACTGGAACAGCATAAGGAAAGCAACGGTCTCTCCGAAAGGAAAAGTCATTAAACCAAAAGCCGCCTTCAACACGGGTGTGATGCCGTTTTCCATGACAGGCAGTAAAGCCTCAAAGTCAGCTGCCGTAATGATTGACAGGCATATTATAAGAATCACCAGGGGCACGACAGGTACAAGCAGTTCGCCTAATCTTCCCAGTACTTCTATACCGCTGTTTATTACAAATACCAGAACAGCCGCAAAAAGTCCTATAACCACAGCCATGGGTGTTTCGGGAAGGGTGGTGGTACAGATAAACTCGCCGAAATTTCTGAGCACGAGGGAAGCCAGGTGAATAAAATACCATATATACAATACCGAGACGATACTGCCTACAATCTTTCCCATTCTTTCCCTGAGAATATCCACCAGGGTTTTTGACGGGTTGAGCATTGCAATTTTGGCGTAGAGCCACATAAGCAGGGCCCCCCCTGCTCCCCCGAGGAGTATGGCCATCCATGCGTCGTTTTTCGCGCCGCTTGTGGGAGTCAATATTACGGTACTCCCAAAAAGAAAACCTGACAACAGCATAAACAGCTGAATACTTGATATCCGAACCTTTCCCACTACTTTATAACCCCTATCATTCTTAATGTGCTTTCTATCCACCGGGCCGGGCTTGGAAGCTTAACTCCTGCTGCCAGGAGCATACTGACAGCAAGGCTTACACCCATGAACAGAAAATACAGAACAAAAACCACGCCTTTTTCTTTTTTTCGTATAAACCTTTGCAGGTCATACAAAATCAGTACGACAAACACTGCCAAAACCTTAATCATCTGTGTCATTCATCCCCGTCTGCCGGACTATTGATATTACCGGTACGCATTATTCTAGCCTCCACCCGGATGTCCGAAGGCAGATCGCTGAATATGTCATTCCAGTTGCTTTTTACACTTTTCCAGTATTTTGGGTGATATTTATGTAAATAAGCGCCGAAGCCGAATATATCACTGGAATACACTCTTTGTGCCTTATCTATTGCCATAGTAATTTCTTTTTTTATTTCTTCCTCGAGAACCTTTTTCAGTTTCTGCAGTTCTTCAGGTGTTGCCAGTGTACCCTTTCCCCTGAATTCTCCCACATTGGCATCAACCTTTACATCGACTGTAAGGGCCGAAAGTTCGTTATTTTTAAAATCAACTTTTATTTTCCCTTTTGACCTTATAATTTCCATGGCTACTTTTCCATTTTCCGTATCAACATTAATAATGGTACTTTTTATTTTATCTGTCGCAAACAGGTATCCCCGTGTTTCATATGAATTAAGCCAGCCTACCAGTTTCCCGTCCCTTAAAACGGCAGTCCCCTCGGTTTTTACCTTGTTCTCTCCCGCTTTTGTTATTTGCCCTATGGCAGGCTGGATTTCGTTGCTTCCCATAATTTTAATCAAATCAATCAGCATGGTTTTCTTTACCGTTCCCCGTGCAACAGTGTTTTCCACAGTTTCACTGATATACACCGCGGGTATTGGATCCATATCGGTCTCTATTCTGAGTATTTCTTCGGATGTAGCATCTTTCGCAACAAGAACGATCATTTCATAATCGAATTCCTGGTCCCTGTGAAAGAAATCCAGTATTTCTTCCAGGCTATGCTGTATTAAAAGCTTTTCACCAATGACAAGAACCTGGGCCGTGCTTAAGAATATTTTTTTGTCTACAACAGACAGCATATTCCTTATAGCTTCGAAAACAGTCTCACCTTCATAGGATTCAACAAACACAGGTTTTCTTTGTGCCCCTCCGCTGCCCGTCCCTGAAGATCCGGACTGAATTGCCGCAGGCTCCACCACCTGAACAGTCAGAAGAATTTTGCCGTCTTCGGCACTGTCCAGGCCAAGACCTGCCGCAATATTTATATTAACCAGATCCCTGTTGTTCCAGCAGGCGGTTATCAGCAAAGGCAACAAAATCAAAAGCGGGATTATTGCAACGTACGTTACCGTTTTTCTTTTCTTTCTGCACATCACTGCCTTCCATTCACCTCCTGGCGTTTTGTACCCTTTGTGCCGCTGGCTTTCTCCTGCCTGAGTATTCCCGGCCTTGTCACCATCGCCCAGATGGGTACCATTACCAGCGAATCCTTGAGGTCAGGTAACGTAAGCGGTGAAAACGGCGCCATATATGGGATACCAAAAGAACGCAACCTGCACAGGTGTGTAAAAACAATCACTGCCACAAGAGATATTCCGAGGAAACCCATAAAATTGGCCGCAATCAGGAATACAAAACGCAGCAGCATGGTTGCCCGGATAAGAGGGGGGACAACAAAACTGCAAATGGCTGTAATGGCTATAATAATCACCATAAGGTTGCTGGCAATTCCCGCTGCTACCGATGCCTCCCCCAGTACAATTGCTCCGACAATGCTCAGCGACTGACCAATAGGTCTTGGCATCCGGACGCCTGCTTCGCGCATAAATTCAAAGGCCAAGATCATCATTATTGCTTCAGTAAAGGGTGAAAACGGAATGCCTTGCCGTGAAGCCGCCAGCGTAATCATCAGTCTGAACGGTATTACCGTGTGGTGAAAGCTGACCAGTGCAACATACATCCCCGGCAGCATAATTGACAGCAGCAGCGCCACCAGTCGCAACAGACGCATAAATGTTGCAAAATAGGCATGGTCATAATAATCATCGGTGTTTTGTATTGATTCTACGAAAAGGTACGGAACGGTAAGTACATACGGAGTACCGTCGCATAGGATGGCAATACGCCCTTCCAGGAGTTTTCCTGCAAGCTTGTCACATTTTTCGCTGTTTCCAACCGTGGGGAACAGTGAAAACCTGCTGTCCGAAATATACTGTTCTATGATACCCACATCAAGTATGCCATCGGTATCTATTTTGTTAAGTCTGTTCCGAACCTCGTTGACAATCTCTTCATTGGCGATTCCCTTTATATAGCAGATGCAGACATCGGTTTTTGTCTGCTTTCCGATTTGCATCATTTCCATCTTCAGATTCGGGTTTTTGATCCTTTTACGAATCAGCGTGGTATTTGTAAGCAGATTCTCAACAAAACCTTCCCTTGCACCCCTGATGGATGTCTCGGTATCAGGTTCCTCCACCTGCCTTCCCTGCGGAGCTTTAACCCCAATTACCAGTGCCCGGTTTTCTCCGTCTACAAAGAGCAGGGCTTCACCCGATACAATGGCATCCACCGCCTTTTGCATATCATTGACCTCTGTTATGTCATTATTCTCAACCACGCTTTCCTTAAGCCGTCTGTATATACGGCTACCGTCATGCAGTTCCTCACCGGCCAGGAATTCAAGAATCGGATGAATCACATCCTGGTTCAAAACTCTCTTGTCAACAAAACCGTTGAAATATGCCACCAGTATTTTTATTGAACCTTCTTTCCCGCATGAGATCTCCCTGCATATAAAGTCGCAGCAGCATGAAAATATCTCGTTAAGTTTTTCCTTAACAGCCTCGATTGAGCCCGGTATCGTGCCGTATTGTTCATCACGCCGGCAGAATTCATCACGGCATATGTCATGACTGCCAATCAGAATTCTTTTTCTTTTCCTTATTCTTCCAGCCATTTCTTTACCACCAGTCTGTATTATTACCATTATTGAACTGAGGAATGCATGCCGTGCAAAAAGTAATTGCAAAAAAGTATTAATCATAGTATGCTTTTAATAAATTAAGTTAACCAGGAGGCAAAATGAAGATCGAAAAACAAAAGAACATCGCGCTGATCGCCCATGATAACAGGAAAAAAGACCTGATTGAGTGGGTAAAGAGCAGGAAAGAAATACTGGGCGGACATTTTCTGTGCGGGACGGGCACAACGGCAACCTTGATTTCAAGGGAAACCGGACTTCCGGTAAGAGCCTATAAAAGCGGACCGATGGGCGGCGACCAGCAGATTGGAGCTTTAATAGCTGAAGGAAAAGTCGATTTTATGATATTTTTCTGGGATCCACTGACGTCGCAGCCACATGACCCCGATGTCAAAGCCCTGCTAAGGATAGCAGTTTTATACGATATCCCGGTTGCAATGAACCGGAGCACGGCAGATTTCCTGATAACATCTCATCTGATGAATGAAGAGTATGAGACCCATGTGATTACATACAAAAACCGGCTTGACCAATGGTGACTTTTCCCGTTCCGGGCATTATTGACTTTAAGTGCTATCTACGATAAAATAAGAGAGCGGACAGAAGAGCGTTTACAGACACGGAAGAGTATCGAAGTGGTCATAACGAGCCTGACTCGAAATCAGGTGTACGGCTCACACCGTACCGTGGGTTCGAATCCCACCTCTTCCGCCAAAACTTTTGTTCCAGGCAAAAATAAACCGGAATAAAGCTCTCATCTCCGGATTTAATCAGGGAGATGAGAGTTTTTTTGTCGGCGGACATTATGCAAATGAGTATTGCATCCCCGTAAATGAATAATAAATATTCCGCCAAAGTCGGCACAGATACTGTATAGAAGATATTCCGAACGCAGAAGCCATGGTAATGTAAAATCAGCATCCTTCCGGATGCTTTTTATATAAACCGCTGCATTTTATCGGGTTAAGAGTCCTTTCTGACAAAAGGAAATTCCGAAACCCGAAAGCATCCAGAAAAGCGGAGAAACCGCAACCACGCTGTCATTAAACAGCCCGGCCGCCATATAAGCCAATACCGATACAAGAATTCCCAGTGCAATAATCCGCTGCCGTTTTATTTCCTCCATCTTCAATCCGCCATTTGCCGGGAGTTCCTTTCCTGTGGACTTTCCTGCAATAATGCCGGCTGCCTTTATAATATACCATATTAAAACCGACATCAGGCATACCAGCGAAACAATGCCCGAACCCAAAGCTGTCTGCAGATACCAGTTATGAGGTTTTCCGATTATTACCCATATTGCTCCGTAATTAAGCTTCCCGACGATATCGTTCTGGGGAAAAATGAACGTAAACGTGTCGGGTCCGTAACCGATAAAAATAGCTTTTTTCAGTAAGGGTATGGCCCTTGACCATATATAACCCCTGCCCGATGCAAAAGATTCCCTGCCTTTGAACCCAATGGATTCCACCGGTCTTATATCGGTGAGCCGTCCGTTATAACTCACTACTTTCATATTCCCGTCCGACAGCACAAACTCAATATCCTTGCCTCCGGCCTCGAGCATCAGCCATGATATTTCAGTTGTCCTGGTTTCATACCCGGTTATGTCGGAATAGGGTTCATCCAGGAATTTAAGAACGTGATCTTCTCTCCGTATTCGGATTTCCTCCGATTTTTCATTGTACAGTTTAAAACCGTCTCCGTTATTCTCCAGCCGTATATACCATAGGTTGGTTTCTAATTCTGCTGAATTTCCCTTAAGCCTGATATCCTTGAATATCAGCCTGTCCTGGTTCTGTTCGCTTTTAAACGGGTTCATGCTTTTTATTTCTTCCCACAGCATCCCGCCGCAGTAAGAATTCATCAGCAGAAATATACACACTCCGTAAGCCATAAGTGCAATCGCCCATTTTATCCTGTCCTTTGCTGCTATATACAATAGAACAAAAAAGAACGGTATTGTGACAAAAGCGGCAAGGTAACCTGCCCTGGACATGGAGCCTGTGAGAAGGAAGAATGCCGATCCGAAAAAAAACAGGGAATATATAATCCTCTTTATATTATTTGTTTCAGTCAGTACCGTTGCAATGGCAAGGGGCAGCAAAACAGCACCGTATGTACCCGTATAATTTGAATTGCCTATCGTGGATGATACGGTATAGGATTCTTCGGCCGGCAGAATTCCTGTAAATTCAAGAACCCCTGTACCCGACACCACTACGGAGGCTGCCAGTGCCGTTTTCAGTATCGCGGCCATATCTTCAGTATCGGAGACAATATAATATGAAAACAGGAGAATGCAGCAATAGCAAAGCTGGGTCAGTCCTCCTTCATACATATCGATAATGCCGAACAGTGCCGAGATTTTATAATCTGAAAAATACACCGAAAGAAGTACGCAGGCACTGTAGGGGACAAGAAGGTACAGTACGCCGGGAAATTTACCCCAGCTGCCCTTCAGGAGTATTGATACGGAAATCAGCAAAACAACCGCAGCATAAAGGAAAATTACCTTAACGAGGGCAAAGCAATCATCATACCATTGGGTATGCAGCAGCACTTCCCTTATTTCTTCATTATGATAAACCCTGATGCGGTATTTTGCCAGAGGTATAATTACCGTTATGATTACAAACGGTATAAAGCGGCATATCTTCTGTATTCCCACGCTGTTTTTTCCGGTCAGTTCATTCATAAAAACCCTTGATTCCCTTTCTGCCCTTCCTCTGTATATTTTCAATAAACTCCTGGGTGGATTCCTGTAAGTTTTTTGCCGCCAGGACAAACAATGAGCTCAGGGTTTTCAAAACAAACGTTTTCGTTTCCTCATCAATTCCCTTAACAGCTTTCAGAACAGCGGCAGCTTTATTATACCAGTCATCGGTCAGGTCGTAAAATGATGTGTCGCCTGTAGCCCTGATAACCTTGTAGAGAGTATCTGCAAACAGTTCCCGATTGTTGTCATCCAGGGAGCCAATCCATTTGTTCAATGTCGTATTCATGAACATCGTACTGTTTTTTACCGTCCTCAAATAGCTGAAATCACCGTCTACAACCAGCCATGAAAAAGGATCATGCTGCATAATCCAGAAACGGTTGCTTTTTACCACGTAATAATTCTCCTGGTTATGCAAAAGCATTCCGATTACCGATGACTGCGGTATTGTTTTGTGTATCCTGTCCTTTATACTCAAAAAACCATGACAATGGAAAATCTCCTCCCTGAATCCGGGGCCGTCGTGGTTATAAACCCGGATGATACTGTCCCGGATATGCTGATGACATTTTATCGCAGAATAAACGGCAATATTTCCGCCCTTGGAATGACCCCCGACATATAATTCACGTGCTGCCAGGTAACCTACGGTATTAAGGTATTTAACACCTTCCTGCTGTGACGGGACCGGACTTATAAAGCCCATGTTGAAGTCTTCCTTCCACCCGACAAAAGTTGCGTCTGTTCCGCGGTAAGCAACATATGCAGTTCCGTCATCCAGCAGATATGTAACTGCTGAAAACTGCTTTTCCTCATTCAAATCAATTTTATTCACATAATATGTCATTCTGATATCACGAAATCTTGGGCTGTTTGCAAGGGCATTAAAAAGCTTCCGGTTGTTTTCCCTGTCTCTTACACCCCTGAACAGAGTTCCGGTGTTTTCCTTCCGTGCTATTTCCGCTATACTTACCGCCTCAGCAGTATCCGAAATTCCCGGTACAAAACCGTCAAAGTGAAGATACGACAACTGTGACAAAACAAGGCTGTCAACCGCATTAAGGGGTTTTTCCCGAAAACTGTCGCTTTGTTCAGCTGCATAACTGATTATATTTTTCATTTTACTACTCCCAAAAATATTTTCGGCAAACTCATTAATATTACTTAAAAATAAGAATCACTGCCTGACCGGAATATCTGTTTTTTTGTTTGCCTGTTAACCTCATAAAAAAGTCCTGTTATTAAATACGGCTGTTTTTCGGATTATAATACTATTTTTCACGCATGGTTTTCAAATAATAACCGAAAAACTGAAAGGACTTTTCCCCTCTATAGGCGGACTTATAGAACAGGGAAATTTCAGGGAAGCACTGGATACAGTTTTTTCATTTGTACGGGCGGCAAACAAGTACTTTGACGAGGAACAGCCCAGGATAACAATAAAAAGCGATGCTGAGAAGTGCAAGGAAACATTGAATATATGTGTTCAGGTAACTGCCAACCTTTCACTGCTCCTTGAACCGTTCCTTCCGTTCTCGTCGGCCAGGGTCAGGAAAATGCTGAAAATAAAGGATACAGTATGGCAGTATATTGAAATAGCCCCGGGTACCGAACTTAACCCGGTGGAAGTCCTGTCTGAAAGGATTGACAAAAAGTGGCCATGCTCAGATACCACGCTCTTTTTCTGATGCCTGAGGGGTAAAAGCAGATTCTTCAATGCATGGTTCCCTGTACCTGTATTTTTTCGCCATTCCGCCGATGGAGTTATACCAGTTTCCCGTCACCTCATTAATAATGTGCAGTTCTCCGTCTTTTTCCTCCATTTCAAACAGCAGTACGCGTTTTAGCTGCGGAATATTGGGGCAATGGAGCGCCATCATCAGTTTTCCGTCAAAGGTATGAAATAGCATGGAATGGCCGCCGTCATGGGCATACAGCGGTTCGGGCATCTGTTCCCACGGCCCGGTAAGCTCTCCTGAAAGGCTTTTTGCATACCCGGTGGCATAGCCGTGAGGAGTAAAGTTAGACCACAGCATAATCAGTATTCCGTCCTTCATCCTGTATAAAAAGGGCCCGTCGGTAACAAATCCTCCGTTCAGGAGCTTATTACGCCACGGAGCGTCGGATGCCCTGAACAATATAACCGGGGGTCCGATAGCTTCTCCAAGGTCATCAGACAGCGGAACTGCGGCAATCTGCCCGTCATATACCTGCAGCCATTCATGGCAGAAAACCATCCAGGGGTTTCCTTTCCTGTCCACATACAGTGTCCCGTCCAGGCAATGCCAGCCTTTAGGCGTGACCGGCTCTTCCCTGACAGGTCTGTACGGTCCCAGCGGAGAATCCGAAACAAGGCACTGGCATCTTCGATAGGTTCCTTTTGCCCTGAAGGAAGAAATAATGTAGTATTTTCCTTTCCATATATGGCACTCGGGAGCCCAGTAATCAAGATCTGCCCAGAAATCATTCCGTTCAAACACAAGCTGAGGTTCGCTCCAGTTGATAAGATCTTCGCTTACAACGGCATAAAAAGTGCCACCTTCTTTTTGCCACGGAAACAGGTCTTTATTGAAGTTCCTTGCATACATGTAATATTTACCGGATACCGGATCTGCCAGTATGAACGGATCGCTTATATTAATGTTTCGGATATGAAACGGATAATCCATCTCTCTTACCCCCGGAATATTATACCTGATATACATCATTATAAAATAATTTAACTGTTTTTATAATAAACTCCGATGAAAAAAGGCACCGTAAAAATTTATTAAGCTGACCGGCATCAAAACTTTATCGGGACTAAATCCACTTAATAAATGCAGTTTTGTCCCTGCTGTTGAAACCGCATTTTTCGTAGAACCGCAATGTGTTTTCATCCTTCGCACCGGTAAGAAGCATCACTTTATAACATCCGCTGTTTTCAGCAATTTCAACGGCTTTATTCATAAGGGCCGAGGCATATCCCCTGTTCCTGTAATCCCTGTGCGTTACCACGTTTTCAATCAGTGCATAGGGTCTCATACCCCGCGTCAGGTTCTTTACAACTACCAGGGTTACACTTGATACGATTTTGCCGTCAGCTTCGACAACCAGTATATGATAATTCTCATCAGCGAGGATTTCTTCCCACAGCGAAACAAGCTCCGGCGTTTCACGCAGCTTTTCCTTTTCATGCAGGTGAAGATACAGTTCCATCAGTCCGTCAAGATCTGATTTTAAAACCTCCCGAATCTGCACGGGCACCCCTCATTTCTCGAAATCGAGGTAAAGAAGACTTGGCTGAATTCCTGTATTATTCTGATACTTGCCGCTGTAATATTTTTCATACTCGCCCTCAATTGAGTGATAATATATCTGGCAGATTTGAACCCCGGGATAAATCCTGATCGGCTGAACGCAATGTATTTCCAGTGTCCAGTAGCCGCTGAACCCCACATCGCCGAATCCTGCCGTAACATGAATAAACAGCCCGAGCCTTCCGATGGAAGAACGGCCTTCCAGCATCGGGACATATCCCTCGGTTTTCGTGTATTCCAGCGTCCTTCCCAGGTACAGTCTTCCGGGTTCCAGTACAAGCCCTTCTTCAGGAATAATGATTTTCCTGGTTTTGTTCGGTTTTTTCATGTCCAGTATTTCTTCCTCATAAACCAGGAGTTCATTATGCAGCCTGAGATTGTAGCTGTTTGGATTCAGACATTTTTCATCAAAAGGATCTATAATGATTTCTCTGCCCAAATGCTTTTTAATCTCAAGTCCGGATAGTATCAAACAAAACCCCTCCGTAAAACAGAAACGTTACAAAAATTGTATATCAACTTATATTTTTTTACAATAATCTATTTTTCAGGACATTATTTTCCTTTGCACAAGGACAGGGTATAAACATACGGTATACGGGGTTCACCGGCTCATGTCACACAGAAACAGACATTCTTTCAGACATATAATTCATTATTTCTTTTATGTAGTCAAGCTTTGCCATTCTTATCTCCGGCGGGCAATTGTTTTCTCCGGGGATCTCCAGATTCATAAGCCCGCTGTAATTAATGTCTTTCAGTGCTGCAAGTACCTCATCCCATGGTATGGTTCCCCTGCCGTAGGGTAATATGTGCTGATCTGTTACTCCTTCATTATCGTTAAGGTGCAAAGCTTTCAGGTATGCTCCCGCCTTTTTTATAAAATCCGCCTGTTTTCGGCTGCATCTGTTAAGATGCCCGGTATCAAGGCATATTCCTAAATTCGGAGCACCCGTCATATTGATAATCCTTAACAGGTCATCGCACTCGGGAGCTGTCTGAACTATATTCTCAAGGCAAATCGTCATTTCGGTACCGGCTATGTATCTGCACAATTCACTCAAGGATGTTATATTCCGTTCAAGAATACGTTCGGGGTCACGGCCGGACTCCGACACTGTATATCCGCCGGGATGAAGCACGGCATATTTCACCCCTACGGCATTGAACAGGTCCAGCCATTTTTTCAGCAAATCCACATCCTCTGCCCTTTTTTCACCGGCAATATCACATTTTAATTTCAAATGTCCCTGAAGAAAACTTAAACCGTGCTCATCTGCAAATTTTTTAAAAGCAGCCCCGGTTTTTTCAGGGTTTCCTCTCTGAAGCAAAACCCCGGCATGTTCATCCGAAAGTTCGGAAAAATACCATCCTTTCGTTGCAAAAGCCTTAACCATTTCTTCAGGAGACAGGTCTATAAAATAACTGGACCATACGCTGGGTTTCATATTTTGTTTTAAAATATTGCTTCTCATAATCTGTATTCCCCTGCCTATCTTAGTCTGTGTTAAAAAAGTGAGAAAACGACAGGTCCCGTTTTCTCACTTTTTGCTTTAATATTTTACTTTAAAATTTTAATTCAGCACTCATAAATCTTTTTTCGGTTTCCTTGCCTTCTTCATAAAGTCTCAGGATTTCGTCAAAAGCTTCTTCATAACCCATTGCTTTAATATCTGCAATAACCTTTTTCTTTTCCGCTTCAAACTGTTCGTCATTTTCGGCCATTATCAGTTTTGCTATATTGGCAATGAAGTACTGGGAACCTTTGTTAAGGATCTGCGTGATGTTGTCTCCCGGAGGTGCAGACAATGAAGATGCCAGGTTTGCCTTGGTAACTGTTTTGATTTTGCCTTCCTTTACAAACTTGTCGTAAACCTGTCCGGGATATGAAAAGCTGGGATCATAGAACTGTGCAAAATCTTTGAAGCCTGGTGTTGCTGCGCTTATTGCAATTTCAGGGGCTGTTTTCAAATCTACCGGATAACCGTCTTTTGGTTCAACACTTCCTGTGTAATACAAGCTAAAGGTACCTATTTGTGTCTTTGCATAATAGTCGGATGTTGTACCTTCCTTAACGGCCTTCAGATGTTCACCGATGAGCTGAGGTTTCCCGTCTATTACATCCCAGTCCACACCTTTAATACCGTTCATAATAAGCCGTGCGCCTTCTTCAGAGTCAAAGAAGTTAAGAAGCTGCATCGCACGTTCGGGATATTTGCAGTTATGTGTTATAGCCCTGGCGTTTGTGTTTGAATAGCCTAACGGACTTTCAGATTTATAAACACCGGAAATATACGGGAATGGGCCGGGAATGTTCACCATTGCAGCAAGTTCATTTGTGAGCTTCGTATCGGCTATCATCCAGTTTCCGTAACTTACAAGCACCTGACCGGTTCTCACTTTATTGTCATACTGATCAAATGGAAACAGGTACACACCCTTTGCAGCCTCAGACACGTCTGACAGGGAATAGATCAGTATATAATAAAACGGATATACACATATGAGAGTAAATAATATCATAATAATATGATTAGCAATATTAAAGACAATTTCTCCCGCTTTTGACTTAATGCCGCCTGATAACATTATCAAAACCCCATTCTTTTATAGCTTTATATTAAACCAGGGATTCGCCCCTGACTTTTTTTGAAATAAAGTTTACGGTAAACAGCAGAGTTATACTTACAAGAGTTTTAAACATTCCCAAAGCTATCGAATATGAATAGTCCCCAACCAGGAAACCCACTTTGTAAACATAATAATCCAGAACCTCTACTTTATCGGACACCATTGAATTGTAGAAAACAAAATACTGGTCAAAACCATTGCTCAGAAGATTGCTGATACTGAGCAGCAACAGGACTATGTATGTGGGTGCAATCCCGGGTACTGTAACGTGTAACATAAGCCTGAATTTATTGGCACCGTCAATTTTGGCAGCGTCATATAATTCAGTATCTATACCGGTTATTGCTGCAATATATATAATTGCTGACCAGCCCAGCGATTTCCATATACCCAATCCCAAATGAAACAGCCAGGCCATTTTGTTATTCCCCAGGATACTTACCTGCGGAACAGGCAGATTTAACATGGCATATATTTGATTTACCAGACCGTTCATGGAAAACATTGAAAAAGCCACACCGTAAACCACTATCCAGCTTATAAAATGAGGAAGGGTCGTCGTGGTCTGTATGAACTTTCTGAACCAGCCCGATCTTATCTCGTTCAGTAAAATGGCAAAAATAACAGGCAGCGGTGACACCAAAATGTTCAGACTGCTCATGACAAGTGTATTCCTCAGAACTCTGATTGTTTCCCTGCCTTCCCTGACTAGTTTCGCAAAATTGTTCAAACCCACGAACTCAACTTTGCTCAGGTCCAAAAAAGGCATACCCATTTTGTAATCATAGAAAGCGTATACCCAGCTTATCAGCGGAACATAGCTGAAGGCAAATACAAAAACCAGAAACGGGACAGCCAGTGCAAAATACTTAAGCCCCAGAAGTTTTCTCTTATCTGGTCTGGTCAACTTTTGCAATACACTGTTTCTTCGCATTTTCTCCTCCGGATAATCTATCAGACAAATCTGTCACAATGCTATTGTATACCAGCCCTCAGCGCACTTCGATGGACGATATTATTAAAACTTTTAAAAATATCCGTACTTCAGGAAAATGTAATAATGAACTCAGGATTATTTTACGATTCCCGGACTTATATTTTACGAAAGAAAGCACTGCTGTTCCCAATCACTTGCATAAAAGAAAAACCCGTAACCGGCATTCGGACATAAAAGGTCTGATTACAGGCACAACTTTACAAACCGGATTTTTTTATTATTTTCGGACTACGGGTATTTTTATCAGAACTTTTGATCCTTCACCCTTTTTGCTTTGGATCATTAAGCCGTATGAATTCCCGTAATGCAGTTTTATCCGCCTGTTGACATTTTTCAGGCCGATCCCTTTACTGATGCTTCCGGTGATCTCTGTCCCTTCCATAAGAGCCTGGTTAAGTTCGTACACCTGATCTTCCGTCATACCCCTGCCGTTGTCTGAAACGCTTATAAACAATACATCATCCTTCTTATATCCTTCAATACTTATTATCCCCTCGTTCTGTTCTATAAGCCCGTGATTTATGGCATTCTCCACAATGGGCTGCAGTATAAAACGAAGAACCATTAAATCCTGTATTTCGCCGGAAATATCAATATTTGTTTTAAATCTTCCGCCGAATCTGAAATTCATAATTTTTATATAGTTTTTTATATACTCAATTTCTTCCCTTACAGGACAGGTAACATCATTCTTTTTAAATATCGGGTGAAGAAAATCCGAAAGCGCCGTCAGGCTTTCCGCGATGTTATCGGCTTTAATGATAACCGCCATCCATTTTATCATATTAAGGGTATTATAGATGAAATGCGGATTTATCTGTGACTTCAGGGCTTCCATTTCAAGGTTCCTTTTTTCTTCCTGTATATCCTTGTTCAGCTCTACAAGCTCTTCAATGCTTTTGGACATCTTGTTGAACTGCTCCACCAGAACCCCTATCTCATTCTTTTCTTTCACTTCCAGGGTCAGACCCAGGCTCCCCTGTTCCATCTTTTTCATTGCCATGGTGTAAAACGCCATTTTTTTGCCGCTACAAGATTACTGAATTCGTCGTCGGAATAGAGATTATAAAACAGGTATTTTTTTATCAGGTGTTCTTTTGAAGCGTCGGAAGTTACATTGCTTTCAGGAATTTTATCAGCCGTTTTATTTTCCTTAATAAGTTCATCCCTTATTTTGGTCAGCATATCTTCCATTTCTCCTGCTGACATTTTCAATTTCAGTATATATCCGGAAACTCCAAGATTTACTGCTTTATGTATGGTATCAAATTCTTCATAACAAGTCAGTACAACAATTTTGGTTTTTCTGTCCTTCTCTCTTATTCTGGAAATCAACTGTATTCCGTCCATAACGGGCATTTTTATATCGGTCAGTATAATATCAGGTTTTTCCTTTTCATAAATTTCAAGGGCAGCCTGTCCGTTTGAAACATCGGCTATTACTTTCATATTAAGTTTGTTCCAGTCTATCGAGCTTTTCAAACCAATCCGTACAAGCAGCTCATCTTCAACAATCAGGACTGTAAACATAATCAACACCTTTATGGGGCTACAGATTTGGAACGAAAGCAAAAGCGGGTACTATAGAACTAAGATGTTTGTACACTTACTTTTCAGCAATAGTATTATATCAGGTATAATTTCAGCGTGCAACCGTGCAAATAAGGCATGCATCACGTTACAACATGATTAGCCGTCAGTCTTCGATACTCCACTCAAATATATTCATATACCTCAGGCCTTCTTTGTAACGGTCATGCCATTCAGGCAGGCGGGCTTTTCGAACAAATCTTGCACCAAGTTTTTCACATGTGCGCCTGGAAGCTATATTCGTTGGAGCGTTAGTGATCAGTACCTTTTTCATTCCATGGGCACGAATGACCGGCACAAGAAGCCTGCATGCCTTTCCGGCATATCCATGCCCCCGGTGCTGCTCGTCGACGACGTATCCGATCTGACCGCTATAGTACAGGCTATCTGAATAACCCACACGAAAATAAATCTCACCGACACGGCTGCCCTCACGGCGGATTTCAAATGTATAAGACGGGACCCACCTTTTTTCAGGTATGGCAGGATTTTTGGCTGCGCAGTATAGCTCTATTTCGCCGTCAGATAAACCGGGTATATCTACAAAACCATCAAAAATAACCGGCAGGGAATTGTAATAGGCAATTTCCTGGATGGTTTTCCACTGAGTATATTCATCAGCAATTGTACTGATAAATTCATCAATGAGTTCCGGCGGAAAAACTTCCGATGGTCCTGTGTTATTCTCATTGTGCCACTTATAGCTTAGCCTGATGAAATCTTTTAACTCATCTGCCGTTACACCGGATATTTTCCCGTATTTTGAGGGATCAATCAAATCCATCTGCTCCCATATGCTTTTTGCCCAGCTGGTATGATGAAAGGCATAGTTGCTTGAATATTCCACTTCCCTTCGGTATTTTGGAAACCATTCACCTGGGACTTTTTTTATAAAATCCTCCCTGACAAGGGTATCCCATCGCCAGTCAAAATACAGATGAAGCAGGACACCCTCGGCAAAGTCGTCTGAAGGCGACGTCTGCCGGGCAAGATTTGCCAGTGCTTCACTTCTGTCATGAAGATTCCTGAAGTGAGTAATTTCTTTATTTTCCCAGTCGGCCACTGCATTGGGCGCAATATTCCCTATATAAAACAAAATACTTCCTTCGGGCCTGACCTTATGTGCCATAAGCAGGTGTATCATTGATCCCGGCATTGTAATCCCCCTTTAAACTTTTGACATAAACAAATATATTAAAAACCCCACGGATCACCTGTTTAGTGACTCCGTGGGGTATAATTCCACGTGTAGGGCTCTTGCCCCTATGCAGCTCGGGCATTTTTCCCTTATGCATACTCACCGTTTTGAAATATTTTACATTCAGGGTTTGTATTTGTCAACACCTTACTTTTTTGCCGCTATTATTGTCGTATTGCCCAACCTCCAAATCATTTCCGCAGATGTAAAACCGGCTTTATTTAACATCAGGATTTGATTATCAATGGTACAGGGAATATCAAAATGATAAAATTCTCCGTCAGGTATTTCCAGTTCACGTTTTAACCTTTCATACTCTGCGAAGAGTTCATCTTCAACAGACTGTTCGGTTACCATGTAATCGCATTCAATATAAATACCTTTTGACTTAAGTGCCTTATGTATTTTTTTATATAGTTTTACTTTCTCTGAATGAGGAAAATGGTGCATCGCCTGGAATGAGACTGCCGTATCAAATCTTTTTTCACCAAAATACACATCAAAGAAATTCCCACAGATAAGTTCAATATTTTTGTCTGGATACTTTTGTCTCAGCTTATCCAGCATTGCCCGTGTCAAATCAATACCCACCACCGATACATTGGGGAATCTCTTGAAAATTCCAGCAAGTTCAAGACCTGTGCCGCACCCTAAATCAAGAATTGTTTCAGTGTTTTCCGGAACGAGTTCAGCCATTTTTAAATAACCTTCCCTGCATCCCTCTACTTCATTAAGCATATGCTCATCATAAATGTCAACGCGGGCGGTAAAAAAATCGCTCATTTTCTCAAGGAAAGGTTTTTTTATCGCATATTCAGGCTGCTCATGAGGATTATCGTTTGCTGATGTATTGTTATTATTCTGAATGCTCATTTTCCTTACCCTCTTTCATCTTCCTGCCATTCCTTCTTCCACTTTTCACGGCAGCATATTGTTTCAAACCCGATGGCAGCATAAAATTCAGGCACTCCGCCAAAACAATATGTTGCACCAAGCGCTTTCGTTTTCTTCATCCCCTCGGTCAGAGCAATTGTGGCAAGCCCATTCCTCCGGTGTTCGGGAACGGTAGCAAGAGGCTCAACATAAAACTCCAATTATCACATTGCCCGGAAAAATAAGTCGCTAATCCTGATGATATCCTGACATAAAAGTTGGTTTAATCGATAAACCCTTCTCGAATAAAAGCACCGATACGTATTGATAATAGCACAGCTGATGTCTTTATGCAAAAGGGTTTTTGACTATAATAAAAGACGGTGGCTTTTACTCACCGTCTTATGCTTAATCACGGTTATTCTTATTTTAAACATTAACATTTTAATCAATAACAACTACCCTGTTTTCTGCCTTTGACCTTTTGACATCAATAATACGCTGGTTTTCCGATCCGCGGAACTTAAGAAGAAGGTTTCTCTTTTCAATTTCAAACCTTCCGTCAACGAGTATGTCGGTTTCATCGAGCAGTTCCACCCAGCCTTTGTGCTTCGGTGAATTTGCCAGGATATATTCATAAGTGTATCCGGTATACGTCATTATATTAAGATCCAGTTTCTTTGCTTCCCGGGCAAGAACGGCAAAGACATCAGCCTGTTCAAAGGGTTCTCCCCCGCTGAATGTAATGCCGTCCAGCAGGGGATTTCTCTTTGCCTGTTCAATTACAGATTCGACTGTTACCAGTGTTCCGCCGTCAAAGGAGTGGGTTTCCGGGTTATGGCAGCCGGGACATTTGTGCTTGCATCCCTGGGCAAACACCACCATCCGTATTCCCGGCCCGTCAGCTATGGATTCCTTTATAATTCCTGCAATTCTTAAACAGGCAGCCATTCTGATCACCCTATGCTTAACACTTGAATGACATGTGTTTTATCCTGTCCCGCTCCTCGGCTCTTTTTGCGTCATTGAACCTTTCAAGCGTACCCACGAGGTAACCGGTTATGCGTCGTATCCTTTCAAACTTAATGTCGCCCTCTTCCCTTCCGCATTTTGGACAGGTATTGTATATAATCCCGGTATATCCGCAGACAGGATCCCTGTCCACCGGATGATTTATCGAACCGTAACCGATGCCGGCCTCTTTCATGGCCCTGATAATTTTCTCAAAGGCCTCAAGGTTTTGCGTAGGATCTCCGTCAACCTCAACATATGTAATATGACCGGCGTTGGTCAGTTCATGATAGGGCGCTTCAATTTTTATCTTGTCAAAGGCATTTATTTCATGATACACAGGTACATGGAAGCTGTTGGTGTAATACTCCCTGTCGGTAACGCCTTCAATCAGGCCGAAAATCTTCCTGTCCAGCTTTACAAATCTTCCTGCCAGGCCTTCTGCCGGAGTTGCAATAAGGGTAAAATTCATATTGTACTTTTTGCTTGCTTCATCCATACGTTTCCGCATGTGGCCGACTATTTTAAGGCCAAGCTGCTGTGCTTCGTCGGATTCCCCGTGATGCTTGCCTGTAAGGGCCTTTAAGCACTCTGCAAGGCCGATAAAACCCGCCGTAAGGGTTCCGTGCTTCAGTACCTCTCTTATTTCATCTTCCCAGCCCAGCTTGTCTGAATCAATCCATACCCCCTGTCCCATAAGGAAAGGAAAGTTTTTAACCTTCTTGCGTGCCTGGATTTCGAACCTTTCCAGAAGCTGATCAATAACCAGGTCAATCTTGCTGTCCAGCTCTTTAAAGAACTCATCTATATTCCTGTTGCTTTTTATAGCAATCCTCGGCAGGTTTATCGTCGTGAAGCTCAAATTTCCCCTCCCGAAAATTATTTCTCTCGAAGGATCGTAAACATTTCCTATAACCCTTGTCCTGCAGCCCATATAGGCTATTTCGGTTTCAGGACGGCCGGGCCTGTAGTATTTGAGGTTAAACGGCGCATCCAGGAAGGAAAAGTTCGGGAACAGCCTTTTCGCACTCACCCTGCACGCAAGTTTAAACAGATCATAGTTAGGATCCCCGGGATTGTAGTTTATCCCCTCTTTAACCTTGAAAATATGTACCGGAAAGATGGGGGTTTCCCCGTTGCCCAGCCCGGCTTCGGCAGCCAGAAGAAGGTTTCTGATTACCATTCTGCCTTCCGGAGAAGTGTCGGTACCGTAGTTTATTGAACTGAAAGGTACCTGCGCCCCGGCCCGGCTGTGCATTGTATTCAGGTTGTGGATAAAGGCCTCCATGGCCTGGTATGTATTCCTGTCGGTTTCTGCATATGCCTTTTCAGCAGCAAATTCCTGCGCTTTCCGGATAATAGCGGTATCTGATACAAACTCGGCAAGGTATTTCCTTTCCAGTTCCACATATCTTTCATCGGTAACCAGTTTCGGCTGGAGATTGTGTTCATCCGCAATTCTTTTTGAAACCTGGTTTACAAGTGCCGCAGCATCGTTATTACCGGCCAGCAGTTCCAGTGCTTTGGCCAGGTTCTGCCTGTAAAGCCTTGCATAGGTTTTTGCAACACCCAGTGCAATTCCGTAATCGAAGTTCGGTATGCTCTGCCCTCCGTGCTGATCATTCTGGTTTGACTGGATTGCTATGCATGACAGGGCCGAATAACTGTGGATATCGTTCGGCTCCCTGAGGTGTCCGTGCCCCGTGCTGAAACCGTTTTTGAAAAGCTTTATTATGTCTATCTGGCAGCATGTCGTGGTAAGGGTAAGAAAATCCAAATCATGTATGTGAATATCGCCTTCTTTATGTGCCTTCGCATGTTCCGGCTTCAGTATGAACATTTCACAGAACTGCTTCGCACCCTCGGAACCGTATTTTAGCATGGTTCCCATAGCGGTGTCGCCGTCAATGTTCGCATTTTCCCTTTTCAGATCATTGTCCTTGGATTCCTTGAAAGTCAGTTCTTCATATATCTTCATCAGGCGGGTATTCATTTCCCTGATGCGTGTTCTCTCTGCGCGGTACAGTATGTACTCTTTGGCAGTTTTCGCCATCCCTTCTTCAATCAGGACTCTTTCCACCACATCCTGTATTTCCTCCACGCCGGGAACTTTTTTGTCGGGATCCTTGTGCAGCTCTTCAACCACTTTTTCCGCCAGGGTCATAGCCTTTTCGTAGTTTTCCTCGCCTGCAGCCCTTGTTGCCTTGAATATCGCGGTGGTTATTTTCTCAATATTGAAAGGTACTTCCCTTCCGTCTCTTTTTTTAATCTTGGTTATCATTAGTTTTGCACCCCTCTCTCATACTGAGATTTTACAAATTTAGTATAAAATACCTGAATAAGTTGTTATAAATAAAACCTCCTGTCAGGTGTCAAGAGGTAAAAAAGGTATAAAGGACATTGCAGGCTTTCTGCCCGCCTAAAATATTAAACTGTCAGTTAAGGACATAAAATAACTATATGTAGTTATTAAAAATAATATCATATACAACATATTGTGTCAATAATATTGTTTTGCTTTTTCAGACAGAAAACCGAAACTCCGAATTCCAGGCATATACAGGCGGCAGGAACGTCCGGATGTAATATTTTGTAAACAATATATTTTTTTGCTATGTATGCTTGACAAGCTGACAAAATTATGTATTATATATTATTAGCACTCAAAGGTAATGAGTGCTGACAAGATTTTCTGTATTTCCTTTTATGTCGAATATTTTTTTCATAATTATCAAAAAATTTTATATGAAAGGAATGATGAATTTACAGAAAAAGAAATATTAAATAAAAGGGAGGAGGTTTACATATGAAGGCATTGTTTTTAGCCGGAGGGATGGGCACACGTCTCAGGCCGCTGACCAACGACCTGCCTAAACCAATGGTGCCGATTATGGGAAAGCCTCTGCTGGAAAGAAATATTGAAAACCTGAAAAGGTTTGGTATCAGTGAAATAGTGCTAAGTACCTGCTACAAACCCGGGAAAATCCGGAAATATTTCGGTGACGGAAGCAGGTTCGGTGTGAAAATAAGCTATATATGCGAAGACGAACCTTTAGGCACGGCGGGTGCAATTAAAAACGCGGAGAAATTTTTCAATGACACTTTTCTGGTATTCAATGCTGATATTTTAAGTGATTTTGACATTTCGGAAATGATTGCTTTTCACAAAGAGAAGGGAGCATTGGCAACGATTGCGGTAACGCAGGTTGACAACCCTTCGGCATACGGGGTAATAGAACATGATGAAAATGGTTTTATTACCGCGTTCAAGGAAAAACCAAAACCTAATGAAACCAGTTCAAATCTTATTAATGCAGGTATATATATTTTTGAACCCGATCTTTTGAAGGAAATACCGTCGGGACGTGCGGTTTCCATTGAACGTGAAACCTATCCGTCACTGCTGAACAAGGGATATAAAATGGCTGTTTATAACCGCTGTTCGTACTGGCTTGACCTGGGTACTCCGATTAAGTACCTTAAGGCACACAAGGATATTCTGAAAGGATGTATAAAAATCAGAGAGCATGATTTTAACAAAAATGCGCAATATATTAGTAAGACAGCAAAAATAAGCCGGTTTGCAAAAATAAAGGAGCCGGTCTACATCGGGGATAATGTGGAAATTTCGTCCTTTGCAAATATAGGGCCGAATACCGTTCTGTTAAGTAATTCCAGTGTCGGCACCGATGCAATGGTCGTGGAAAGCATTGTATGGGACAATGCCCATGTAGAAGGAGGAGCTTCGGTTATAAACTCGGTGGTTATGTCCAACTGCAGGGTTGACAAAAACGGCGGAAAATACAATATTATTCTCGCTGATAATCTGAGCTATACAATGGCATACTAAAAGGGGAATATTCCCCTTTCTTCAATGAAAAAGGAGGTGCAGGAATGGTTTCGAACAGAATACGCAATATCGCATTCTTAAGTACATACCCGCCGAGGGAATGCGGACTTGCGACATTTACCCAGGATCTCGCAAGAGAACTGGATAAAGTCAAGCTGCTGAACAGGCCTGTTGTCATCGCGATGAGCAACGACAGGTACAACTACGGCAGCAGAGTGATAATGGAAATCCAGCAGTTTGACAGGGAAAGCTATATAAATACGGCAAAGGCTGTTAACAATACCGACATTGAGCTCGTTGTCATTGAACATGAATATGGTATTTTCGGCGGTGAAGCCGGCGAATATATTACCGACTTTATCAATAATCTCAAAATTCCGTTTATCACAACACTGCATACCGTTTTGCCGAGCCCGTCGGAGAAACAGAAAGAAGTCCTGAAATTTATCGGAGCGAAATGCTCGAAAATAGTTACTATGGCGAAGAATACCATCCCGGTCCTTGAGAGTGTTTATGATATACCTGCTTCAAAGATAGAGGTAATACACCACGGCGTACCGTACAGAATTGTTGAACCAAGGGAAAAACTCAAGAAAAAGTATGGTTTTGCCGGAAGAAACGTCATAAGCACTTTCGGGCTCCTAAGCCCCGGTAAGGGCCTGGAATACGGAATTGAAGCCATTGCAAAAGTAGCAGAAAAACACAGGGATGTTATCTATCTTATTCTTGGTCAGACACATCCCGTTGTAAAAAGAGAACAGGGAGAAACATACCGGGAAATGCTGGTACAGCTAGTTGACAGACTGGGAATAAAAGAACATGTAATGTTTGTGGATAAATACCTTACCAAGGACGAGATTATAACCTATCTGCAGATGTCCGACATTTATATGACACCTTACCTGGGCAGGGATCAGGCGGTTAGCGGAACCCTTGCCTACGCAGTCGGATACGGAAGGGTGATTGTTTCCACCCCATACAGCTATGCCAGGGAAATGCTGGCTGACGGAAGAGGGCTTCTGGCAGAATTCAGAAATGCTGATTCACTGGCTGAAAAAATCATGTATGTACTGGATAATCCGAAAGCGAAAAAGGAAATGGAAAAGCGTACCCTGAGTGTCGGTATGACTATGATGTGGGGAAATATTGCAAACCAGTATACAAAGCTTTTTATAGACACACTTGAAAATGAAAAATTCCACAGCAGTATGGTGATTTGATGGGCAGGGTTTCTTTCAATACGGTTCTGAAAGACGACCACATCTTCCGGCTTACAGACGATACCGGCATGCTGCAGCACTCAAGGTTCGCTGTTCCCGATCCGACTTTCGGATATACCACCGATGACAATGCGAGGGCCCTGATAATGGCTTTGATGCTGTATGAAAGATATAAAAGGAAAAAGTATCTCAGCCTTATTTACAAGTACTCTTCCTTTTTGCTAAACGCGCAGAATGAAAAAGGCAAATTCAGAAACTTCATGAGCTATGAAAGAAAATGGCTCGAGGAAGAAGGCTCGGAAGACTGCTTCGGAAGAAGCATCTGGGCTATTTGCTACGCCCTTTCGAACAAATTTACTCCGAAGGGGGTTAAAAGCAGTCTTTTACATCTCCTGGAGAAAGCGCTGCCTCATGCAGCTTCTCTTAACGCACCGCGTGCGAAGGCTTATACAATAATTGGTCTTACACACCTTGAAGACAGCCATGCAAAAAAACTTGTTTATGACCTGGCCATATCGCTGTTAAATCAATATGAAACCTGCAGGGACGGAGAGTGGAAGTGGTTTGAAAACATTGTTACTTACTGCAACAGTATTCTGCCATGGTCTCTGATACTTGCCTGCAAGGTTACCGGTGAGAAGAAATTCTTTGATGCAGCCAGGGAAAGCCTTGAATTTCTTGAAAGTGTGACTTTCCGGCATGGCTACTTCAAGCCTGTGGGCTGCAACGGCTGGTATATAAAAGGCGGTGAACCTGCCGAATATGACGAGCAGACCGTTGAAGCATGCGAAACGGCATTAACCTACCTTGAAGCCTATGAACTTACAGGTGACATGGAATACCTGCAAAAGGCAAAAATATGCCATGCATGGTATGACGGCCTTAATTCCAAGGGCATTCCCCTCGTTGAAAAGGACAGCGGAGCATGTTTTGACGGCCTTACGGCGCACGGCGTTAACCTGAATATGGGGGCTGAAAGCCTGATTTCATATGTCATATCATGCCTGAAAATGTCCGACGTCTATGCATCCGAAATGGACTATGGCAGGTTAAATACCGCAACCTAGCATATAATTATGTTTCATAATACCAAAAATATTACGGAAGGGGTGTGTATTGTGAGCAGTCTTATTGCTGCCGAGGAAAGAAAAATAAGCGGAAAGAAGGCCAGGAAGCTGGGCTATGTCCCGGGCGTAATTTACGGTCCCGGCGTTGAGCAAACCAGAACGGTCCAGTTCAGCCGGAAGGAAATAAACAGGTTTCTGAAAAAACATTCAACAGGCTCAAAAGCAACTGTTAAAATTAATGACAAAGAACAGCTTTGTGTTGTAAAGGATATCCAGTACGGGTTAATAAGCAAAGAGCCCATACATATTGATTTCTACGCTTCTTCAGAGTACAGCCACGTAAAGGTAACAGTTCCTTTTAAGTTTGTTGGAAGGGAAAAACTAAGCGCAGGCAGACTTGTACTTAACATACTCGAGAATGAAATAGAGATCCAGGGAGCATTAAAGGATCTTCCTGAAATAATCGAAATTGACGTATCCGGAATGACCGACGGAAGTGAAATAACCATGGCTCAGGTATCCCTTCCTGAAGGCGTTAAGCTCCTGTCGAAGAAAGACGTGATTGTCGCCAAGGTGGTTAAGGCAGAAGATGAACCCGAAGACGAATCGGGGGAAAATGCCGGGATAAAGGAAAGCGCATAGCTTTGTAAAAAACGGGAATGCCGGAAAAATCCTCCGGCATTCCCTTATATTGTTTTTCAGTTAATCCTGGTCAGTTTCAAAAGAACAGCGCCATGCGGATTTACGTTAGCACTTACGAAATCGGATACAACCCCCGTGTCTTTTCCCTGTATACAAACGAACTGCATTTAAACCACTGCAAGCAAAAAAGCCGCCTGTACTGCAGTGCAGGCGGCAAATTCTCACAAACGCAGTTACAACTCAGTTGTTCCTGAGAAATTCATATACTTCTTTGGCATGATCAATATTCCATTTCAGTACTTCGTCGTAACCCAGGCCTTTTGCCTTTGTCGTCATTTCGCTCAGCAGCTGGTTGAATTCGGTTTCGTCCTTAGCATACATCATTCTCCATGAATACTGTTTGATTACCGTGGCTACCTGGCCCTGTTTCTGCATTAACTCGTCGGGCATAATTTCTGGAGCCCTGCCCATAAATACAGGTTTCTTAACCGAAATCATATTGTTGTCCATTAAATAATCCTTGACCGTTAATGCTCCCATTGCTTTTCTCCATTTTTCAATCAGCGGGTTTGTATTCTCCTCAAGATATGATGTCCAGAGCCTGAAGTCGTAAGGTTCATTGGTTTCAGGATTTATCGCATTACGGTGTACAAATTCGAAGTTCATCTGGTTCTGGCCGTCCTGGTATGTACCCCCGCCGAATTCAGCCGGAACCTCAACAGGATTGTTCGGCAGCGCCTGTTTTCCGAATTCGGTAAGAACCGGTCTTCCGTCTTTCATTTCCCAGGTAAGGCCCTGGGGACCGTTGTAATTTGTCATGACGCCTTCGGGCGTATACAGCCAGTTAATCAGCTCCATCAGCCGTTCCGGATGCTCGGCCTTCGCGCCAATGCTTATAACCCTGGTTCCGCCGCGCTCGTCAAAACCGTAGGATATTATTTTCTGACCCTTAATGGGTACATACCTGAATCCTTTGCCCTGATTTACACGTTCGGGCGTATTGTACACGTTACATACCCACGGGAACAGTGAAAACAGCACGGCACCGTCCTGGTACTTTCTGATTACATCATCAAATTTCTGGGATATTGAATCGGGATCCAGAAGGCCCATCTGGTTTGCATTGAAGAACAGTTTCAATGTCCTGATATACCACCCGTCGGGATCCAAAGCACCCTGGCAGTCCCCGTCATCGGGAGAATATAACAGGAATCCGGCGTTGTTAAAGCCGTCACCTTCGTCATATCCGAACAGTGCTGCAAAAGCCTTGACATACATAACCATGTTTCCGTCCCAGTCAGACCATATGCTGAAACCGTAGGTGGGCATCCCTGATTCGGAAGTGGGTTCAAGTTCCTGCATTTTCTTCAGTACATGAAGCAGATCCTCCGGAGTTTCTATTTCGGGCATTCCAATCTGTTCATACAGATCCCAGCGAAGTTCGGAATGGTATACCATTTCCTCGCCTTCGGACGGGCCATCGGGCATATTTGCCACAGTATGACCCAGGCCGTACACGCTCTTTCCGTTTCCGAAACTTATTTTGTTTTTCTCTATAGCCTTTGGATAGTTTTCAACAATATACTTTCCGTATGTATCCAGCAATCCGTCCTTTGTCCAGTCGAGGAGAGCATTGGCCCTCAGAGCGTCCAGCCATTTATTGTCGGTATCGCTTCCGAATATGACGATATCACCCAAATCCCCCGTGGCCATCATTGTGGCAAATTTTGTATCCCCGCCTTCTACATTGGATGCAATCATGTTCATTTCGATATTGAACTTGTCCTTAACAACCTTGGCAAACCATCCTGTCTGTTCACCGGCCTTGTTGCCGAGCATTGTGAATACGTCTATTTTATACAGTTTCTTCTCATTGGTTTCACCGGTTGTCGCAGGTTCTGTCTGTATCCGGGAAGTATCGGTATCCTTATCTTTTTCTGCAGGCGTAACATTGCACGCAGTCATACCCAGGATAACAAGAATTGTCAGCAGTGCTGCAAAAATGCGTTTTAAGACCATTATTATTACCTCCTTCATGTTTTTTTGTTTATATAACAGGCGGAATAGGGGGGACTTCCGCCCTGAATAAAACAATTCCGGACTTATCCCTTTACTGCTCCGATTATGATTCCCCTGACAAAATACCGCTGGAAATAAGGGTAAACCAGAAGTATCGGCGCAACGACAATCATTGATACGGTCATCCTGACAGAAGTGGGAGTCTGTATGCTCTTTACATCCAGTGTCACAGGTCCCTGGGTGCTTTTGATTATCGAAGCAAGAGCCGTTGCTTCGTTTAAATACCTGTAAAGTACAAACTGCAACGTATAATATTTTGAGTCAGTCATCAGGAACAGTGTGTCGGTAAAGGAGTTCCACTGGTTCACTGCTGAAAATACCGCTACTGTTGCCAGTATTGGTGTAATAAGCGGAAAGATAATCCTGAAAAATATCACCAGGTATCCCGCTCCGTCAAGCTGGGCTGATTCCTGCAGCGAAGACGGTATGGATTCCACGTATGTTTTAATCAATATTATATAAAAAGGCTGAACGATATAAGGCAGTATATAAGCGAGAAAATTATTCGTAAGTCTCAGGTTCATCATTGTTATAAACCACGGAAGAATTCCCGCGTTAAAATACATTGTTACAACTATGTACCTGTACCAGAACTTCCGCCCCCACATTTGCTTCTGTGTAAAAAGGAAGCCAAGGAATGCAGAAGCCACAACCGTGGTCAGGGTTCCGATAACGGTCCTGGCAAGTGAAACCAGTGCGGCATTGGGTAACCCTTTTATTTTCAGTACCTGCATGTAATTGCTGAAATGAATGTCTTTCGGATAAAAGGTAACAAGCCCCAGTCCCGTAAGTTCGTTGCTGCTTATTGTGTTTATGAAAAGGTAGTAAAAAGGGAATACACAAACCAGGGTGTAAATCAGGAACATAAAGCAGTTTACCGTATTAAAAATTGTTTCACCATTGCTGCGTTTTTTTGCTTTCATTGCTTTCCTCCGGTAATCTTACAGTATACTCTCTCCGCGGATTAATTTCGACAGCCCGTTGGCAACCATCAGCAGAAACACGCTGACAAGAGATTTTAAGGCACTAACTGCCGTTGCGAAGGAAAAACTTGTTCCAATCATGCCAATGTTGTACACATACAGGTCAAGAACCTCTATATAATCCTTGTTTATTGCATTCTGGAACACATAGTACTGTTCCATTCCGTTGTTAATGAAATTTGCTATCTGCAAAAGAAGCAGGACGAAATATGTAGGCATTATACCGGGAACAGTGATGTGCCACATCATGCTGAACCTGCCTGCACCGTCAACTTTTGCCGCTTCATATAATTCTGTATCTATGCTTGTAATTGCAGCCAGATACATTATCGCATTCCATCCCAGGCCCTTCCACGTGCTCCACAGGATCATCGTCAGCCACACATGCCTGTCGGACGCAAGAAAATTGATACCCCGCTCTATAACTCCCAACTGCATGAGAATACGGTTTACAAACCCGGTATTTGTTGAAAACAGCGCAAATGCAAAAGAGTATACCAGAACCCAGCTTATAAAATTGGGCAGTGTGGTTAATACCTGGACAGTTTTTCTGAACCAGTTTGTTCTTATCTCAGACAGGAATATTGCAAAAATTACAGGCAACACCGATGTGAGTATGCCCAGAGAACTCATTGCAAAGGTGTTCCTTAAAACCCTTAATACCTCTGCGGTCTGAGTCGGATTCGAGACAATCGAAGTAAACCAGTAAAAACCGACAAATTCGTTCTGCCTCAACGGTATTCCCGGCCTGTAGTTATAAAAGGCATACAGCCATCCGTGAAGCGGAAGATATGAAAACAAAAATGTAAGAATAAGAAAAGGCAGTGCCATCAGAAATAAACGATATTTATCCCTTACAGCAATTTTTCTTCTATGCATCGGTATATCCCCCGGATAAATGATAAGCCAATGAAAAGCTTTATATTGCCCGGCCTGATAATATTCTATAATGTAAGCCGGAAAATTTATATAACAATAATCAACAATCGTTATAAAAATCAACGGACTTTATTTAAGTTCTATCTTATCAATATAACAGACAAAGCCGGGCTATACCGCGTGGTTTCTCTGATACTCGCCGGGAGCTATGCCGTATGTATTCTTGAAGACAAGGCAAAAATATGACGTGTTCTGGAAACCAACCATTGCGGCAACGGACGCTACCCTGTTTTTTGGTGACTTCAGCAGTTCTTTTGCCTTTTCCATCCTGTACTCATTCAGATACTCGTTGAAACGTTTTCCTGTGTAATGCCTGAAAATGCTTCCCAGGTAGTTGGGCGACAGAAATACTTCATTTGCAATGGTTTTTATGCTCAGCGGCTCCATGTAGCGCGATTCAATAATTTCAATCACCTTTCTTACTGTCTGTTCATCATAACTTAATCTGTTCCTGTGTACGGTCAGAACGTTTATTAAAAATTTATCCATTGTATTTTTTAAATCATTAAGTGTACATTCACTCCATGTTTTTTCATACAGGTAGCTCCTTGTGAAATTCGAATGCAGTGTATAAATGAAGACATATATATCGTTGACAATATTCTTGATAAAACTGATTATAAAATCCGTGCCTGCACCGCGGGCCCCGTTTATATAATCGAACAGTTCCTTCAGAAGTTCGGACACTCTGGTTTCATTGGCAGAACTTACGGCAAGTATGAACTGTTTTGAAAAATAATCCCCGTGTACCAGGAATTCGTTTGCTTTTTCCATGAAATTTTCCTGCAGCTTATGTATATCACCGTACCTGAACAGGCTGAAATCATTCCAGAAAATCTGATGTTTCACGGCTTCTTTTGCCTGATTGTATGAAATGTGAAGATTATAGGGGCTCACCTGTTCACCGATACCTATAACCATGTTTCTGCCGTATTCTTCACAGGTATCGGAAAAACATCCGTCATGCATCCCGCATGCTGCTTTTCCCGCTTCCCAGCATATTATTACCTCATTTTCCTTTGCGTTTTCGACAGTAAACAGGTAATCGTCAATGCCGGCTTTTTCAGCCAACAATTCGGATATCCCGGTCTTTTCTGCCGGGCCGGAAAAGCCTTTTACCAGTGCCACTGCGTACCGCCCGTCAGGGTTGACATGAATGTCAAACTCCTTAAGTTTCCTGTGCAATTCTTTCTCTTTTACGGCACCGGAAATCCAATCAAACAGAAAACTCAGTTTTTCAGCCTTCCGGCTTTCACTCAGCCGGTTTAAGACTTTCCGTTCCCAGCCCTTCTTCTCCAGTTCCTTATTGCACAGGTCAACCACTTTCCTTATTACCGGTATCAGCTCATTTTCCTCGAAAGGTTTCAGTATATAGGCGCTGGCACTGAACCTGATTGCTTCCTGGGCATATTTGAAGTCGTCATACCCGGTGAGAATAATAATCTTTGTATCCGGCATTACTTCCTTTATCTTTTTTGACATTTCAAGCCCGTCCATGCCCGGCATTTTAATATCGGTCAGAATTATATCGGGCTTAAGTCTTAATGCCTCATCATACCCTTCAATGCCGTCCCGGGCAGTTCCGGCTATTTCAATCCCAAAATCGTTCCAGTCGATGAAATCAATAAGTCCTTCCCTTTCCCATTTTTCATCTTCAACAATCAGCATTCGGAGCAAAGAATTCACCCTCCCGGTTAATTTTCGATGTCGGTACTGACTTCAATCAAAACAGTGGTACCTATTCCAGGCTTACTGAAAATATTGACCTGAAAATTGTCGCCATAATATGCCCGAAGGCGCTGAATTACGTTCTTTACCGCATAACCGCTTCCTTTTGAACGTTCCACCATACCGCTCTTTACTTTACTGAGCGTGTCACCGTCCATCCCGACGCCGTCGTCTATTACTTTCAGGCAAATTTTGTCACCAGACAAACCGGCAGATATTATTATCGTTCCGTGATACCTTTTGGGTTCAATGCCATGGGTAAGCGCATTTTCTGCCATGGGCTGAAGAATGTTTTTGACAATTCTGTACCTGTACACCCTTTCATCAATTTTATACACCACATCAAACAAATCATCAAACCTTACTTTCTGTATTTCAAGATACGACTTTACCATCTCAAGTTCTTCCTCAACACTGATAATCGTTCCGCCCTTGCTTAATACAAGCCGGTAAAACTTTGCAAGGGAATTGGCGATTTTGGCTGCTCCCGGAGCTTTTTCCCTTCTTGCAACCCATGAAATCGTGGCAAGGGTGTTATACAAAAAATGAGGGTTAATCTGCGCTTCAAGGGCTTTTAATTCGGCTTCCCGTTCCATCAGCTGAATTTTATAGACAGTTTCCACCAGTTCATAAATACGCTGCGTCATTCGGTTGAAGTTTATCGCCAGTACACCGAACTCATCCATTGATTTTACGGGAACCGATACGTTGAGATTATCATCCCTTACCTTTTTCATTGCGCTTACAAGCCTTTTAACCCTGCTAAGCAGCATATTCGTGGTGAAATATATTATTACGCCCAGGACAAGTGATGATACGACAAGAACTATTATAATATCCTTAAGGGATTTTCTTATCTCCCCGTTAAAGTTCTCCACGGGGAAAATCCCGACAATTGTACATTCTATCTGCTCAACAGGTATTGTTATGATTATCGCCTCGGTGTCATTTACCCTTTCAACCGTTCTTTTCTGTATATTTCCCTGAAAATTCAGCAAACCTGTTTCTGAAACATCAGCCAGATAATATTCCTGAATATTTCCCGACACTATCCTGTTATCACTGTCAACGATAAAAACATTTCCCATTTCGCTCATCACGGGATCCCTCAGCATGCCGAACAGCACTTCTTCCTTAACTTCAATTTCCAGCATGCCAAGGTATTTCTGCCTTTGTGAAAAAAGTTCCCTGTTATACGAAAAAACCTGGGTGCTGTCTGCAACATTCTTAAAAACATGGGTTTTTGCCGTATGGGAACTGATCCATCCTTTTTTCTGCGGAATATCCTTTATCATCTCCATAAATCGTTCGCTTGCCTTTGAAACGGTAACGCTGTAGTAGCTGCTGAGCATTTCGCTGATTATGATATTGTCAAGGTAGATCCTTATCGAATATATGCTGTTATTCTGAATAAGAATGTTTTCAATCAGAGGAGAATAATTAAACTGGTATTCTTCAATTTTTTTGTTCAGATCTGCGTATTCGTATTCAAGGAAATTCATAAAGTCGGAATTTAAGGCCAGAATTACCGAAATGTTTTCAATTACTTTTTCATTCTGCAGGATACTCGCTTTTGTCTGAAGCAAATATTGTTCCATGACCAGTGATGCCTGGGCTATCGTTGATTCGGAAACCTGGTAATACAGGTAAAAACCTGTGAGTATTATCGGTATAATAAGAATGGAAAAATATGCAAAGACAAATTTCCAGCTTACACTAATGTTAGAAATATACTGTATCAGCTTTTTCACAGCTATTTCTCCTTAAATCAGGTTTTACGGAATGCCTGTATATGGAAAATTTCAAAATAACATCTCTGATAAATATTTTCTTATAATGCACATGCAATGTCAACTTGCCGTCTCATAAAGCCGTTACGGGCATTGCAAAAAAAGGAGCACTGCCTGTCCGTCGGGTACGATCCGGGCATTCATACTCATGACATAAAAACAATGCCGGGTGTTTATTAAAGTTTTAACCCGGCATTGTTTTATAAATTGGGGGATATTAATTTCAACAATCTTAAAAAATAGGAATTACCGCACCTTCGTACTTTTCGTTTATGAATTTCCTGACCTCTTCGCTCTGAAGAGCTTCTATCAGTGCCTTAACAGCTTCGTTGTTTTCATTGCCTTCCTTAACAACCAGTATATTCGCAAAGGTCTGGGCAGCCTCGGATTCCTTGTCCTCGACTGCAAGGGCATCCTTGTTTACATTCAGCCCGGCATCAATCGCATAATTGCCGTTGATTACCGCCAGGTCCACATCGGGCAGTGCCCTCGCAAGCTGAGCGGCCTCGAGTTCCTTGATTACAAGCTTCTTCGGGTTTGACACAATGTCAAGAACCGTGGCAGTCAGGCCTGCGCCTTCCTTTAACTTGATTAATCCCTGGGCTTCCAGTAGCATCAGCGCTCTTGCTTCATTTGTCGTGTCATTCGGAACTGCTATGACCGCACCGTCCGGAAGTTCGTCAAGGGATTTTGTTTTTCCGGGATAAATTCCATAGGGTTCATAGTGAATGGCTGCAACAGAAACAAGCTTTGTACCGTTTTCATCGTTGAAATTCTTCAGGTACGGCAGGTGCTGGAAGTAGTTTGCGTCCAGCTCTCCTGTGTCGGTGGCGATGTTGGGAAGAACGTAATCGTTGTACTCCACAATTTCAAGTGTATATCCCTTTTTAGCCATAATTTCCTTTGCAACCTCAAGGATTTCTGCATGGGGCGTAACACTTGCGCCTACCTTTATTGTGGTATTTTTCTGTGTTTTGCCGCAGCCTGCAATCAGAACGGCAATTAATAAAATGGAAATAAGTACTGTGAAGATTTTTTTCATAGTAATCCTCCTTTTATATCTGAATTTAATTATTTAATTCTTTTGTCTAACAGCTTTGCAAGTCTCATCCCGACTTCCTGAAAAGCCTGCACGATAATTACAAGCAGTACTACCGTTACCGCCATTATGTCTCTCTGGTACCTGTAGTAACCGTAATTTACCGCAATTGTTCCAAGGCCTCCGCCTCCTACAAATCCGGCCATAGCCGAATAACCAAGTATTGTAGTAATTGTAATCGCAGCGCCTAATATAAGAGACGGCTTGGCTTCGGGAAGAAGAACCTTGTATATGATTTGAAATGTTGAACTCCCCATTGACTGGGCGGCTTCAATCACACCGCTGTCCACTTCCTTCAGTGAAGATTCCACCATTCTCGCAACAAACGGGGCAGCACCCACAACAAGGGGAACGATGGTTGCGGTCGAACCAATAGTAGTTCCTACAATCGCCCGCGTAAGAGGCAGGATAAAAACAAGCAGTATCAGAAACGGAACCGATCTGAGAAAGTTGATTATAAATCCAAGCAGCTTGTTGACAAACGGTATCGGGTAAACTCCCTTTTCATCGGTTACACACAGCAGAACTCCAAGAGGAAGGCCGAACACGTATGCCATAGCAGTGGAAACAGTGGTCATATACAGTGTTTCCAGGATACCTTTTCCAAGCAAATCAAGCATTGCCCTGTCAAACATTTATCTCTTCCTCCCTGTAGTAAATTCCTTTATCATCCAGATAGGCCAGTATCCTTTTTATCGATACATCGTCATCGGGAAGCTGCAGCAGCATTTCACCGTAGGCCTTCCCTTCTATGCTTTTTGTGTTCGCATACAGTATATTGACAACCGCCCTGCATTCAAGCGTCATGTTTGATATAATGGGTTCAAAGGCGGAATTGCCGTCAAAAACTATGCGCAGGCACCTTTTTCCGGTCATTCTCTGTATTTCGCCGCCCTTGGGCAAAATAAGCTGTTTTGCGGTTTCAGAACGCGGTCTCAGGAAAACTTCCTTAACTTCTCCCATTTCAACAACCCTGCCGTCGTTAATGACCGCAACCCGGTGACAAATCTGCTCAATAACTTCCATTTCATGAGTTATAATCAGGATTGTTACTCCAAGCGTTCGGTTTATATTCTGCAGCAGTTCCAAAATGGAACGGGTTGTGTTGGGATCAAGCGCACTCGTAATTTCATCGCAGAGCAAAACTTTCGGTTCGGTTGCCAGTGCCCTTGCAATTGCAACCCTTTGTTTCTGTCCGCCCGACAGTTGCGACGGGTAGGCGTTAAGCTTGTCGGCCAGTCCAACAAGTTCAAGAAGCTCCACCGCCCTTTTTCTTGCCTTTTCCTTCGGAACCCTTGCAATCTCCAGCGGATAACACACATTCCTTAATGCCGTCCTCTGCTGCAGCAGGTTGAAACTTTGAAAAACCATACCCATGGACTGTCTTACCCTGAGCAGCTCTTTCGGACTAAGTGCGGTCATATTCATTCCGTCGAAAAATACCTCACCCGAAGTTGGTTTTTCGAGAAGATTAATACACCGGACCAGCGTACTTTTTCCTGCGCCGCTCAGGCCTATGATTCCGAAAATTTCCCCTTTTTCAATGTCCAGGCTGATATTTTTCAGAACTTCTATCGGACCATTGGCCGTTTCAAATGTTTTGCACAAATTCCGCAGACTAATCAACTAATATCCCCCTCAAACCAAAAAAAAGTAGGAAGCTTTCTGCTTCCTACTTTCCAGTGGTTAATCTATCCATAAAGGTCATATATGTACCGCATAATCACAGATAGGAGCAGAAAGCATTATGAGAACAGCACGGCATGGACATGCACATACACATGTACATATCCGAAAGGCACATATCGGAAGCGTTCATATTCAAATATGCCGATATGTTAGTTCTCATAGTGCACTCCCTCTTCCTGTAAATAAACCGGTTAGTGTGATAATATAACAGTTTTTCTTATATGTCAATAGGGTTTTGCTGTTTTTCCTTCAGTAAACATTACCGTTTTCCCTGAAACTTCGCCATATATTTTCAAAAAAGCCCTCTTCACCGGGAACAGGCCGTACCGGCCGCCAATTGAATACCAAACCGCCTGTCCTGTCAAAAAACACTTCCTGAACCAGGCCGCTTTTGCTTCCGTCATCAGGTTTGAACCTGAACATTTCGGGAAGATTTCCGATTAATTTCCCGTCGGGTGCATAATACAGCGCCGAACCCCTGCTCCTTCCCCCATTGTTTACGTAATCCCTAATTGCACACAGATAAACGTACTGGCAGATTAACGCATCATAGAGAATAAAAACATTTTTAAGTTCCTGTACATCCCCGGCGGAAACCGTTTCGGTGAAACCATCCAGCATTCTTTCAACATCACGGATATATTCCTCAACCCTGTTGATATCGCGTACTGCTGCGGCGACTTCACTCATTTTTTTGCGTATACGGCTCAGCAGTTCATTCACATTTGAACCGCCCCTTAAGACTTTTTCAGCCGTTCCAATTACTTCCTCTATCTGAGGTTTGCCCCATTCTTCAAAAATACCGATATCAGCCGGCGCTCCTGTACGTCTCGACGCAATGAACCTTGCAGCCCTTGCAGCTCCGACCTGTCCTGCGTTCAGAGCGCTGCCGCCCGGCCTGTATACACCATGGGTTGCTGCCGCCTCACCTATCGCAAAAAAGCCTTCAATATTTGTCTGCCACCAGATATCAACATCCAGTCCTCCGTTGTTATGCTGCGCGCAAAGTGCTATTTCAAGCGGTTCCTTTGAGAGATCAATGCCGTGGTTCCTGTAAAATTCAACGGCGGGTGCATTCATATGGAGAAGCCTTTCTATCGGGGTTCCGAACAATGCACCTGCTTTCCTGAGATACTCATAAGCTTCATCGCTCATTACCGTAAAATCAATATTCTCAACCGGGTTTTTCGTAAAGTCAAGAAAAACACGCCGGTTCTTCAGATACAGCTCGATATATACAAGGATATCGATTATCGATGATCCGTTTTCCACCTTCCTGGCATCAAACGGCCACTGGTAACCTTTCATAAAGGTTTTGGTGAGAAGCTCGCCTTCGTCTTTGAAATACTCTTTCAGAAATTCCTTCCTGTCGGTGCCGTCCTGTTCGGTTGAATAAAAGCACGGCAGGCACTGCATGTATGTTCCCGATACATTCCATCTCGGGTTTACCGATGAAAGTCCATACTGCCATTCGGTAAGGTTCTTGCCCTTTACCCCTGCAAGAAATGCTATCCCGGTGGAACCGTGCTGGCTTTCCGGGTATACCGAATCGGCATACATTCCTGCAGGACCGCCCGTGGCATAAATAATGTTTTTGCAGCAGAAAGCGGTAAATGCCGGTTTTTCGCCACCATCTGATTTTAAGTTCAGGCACAGCAGCCCGAGAACCCTGTTGCCGTCCTTCAGGATTCTGACCGCCAGGCAGTGATCAAATATGGGAATATTTTTTGAACGTACCTCTTTTTCAAGCGCTTCGGTCATAAGCCTGGACGTAAGCGGGCCCGCTGAAGTTGCCCTTCTTCGCGGATCGTGATCTGTCTTGTAACCGATAAATTCACCGTACCTGTTAACCGGGAAAGGAACTCCGATGTCCACAAGTTTCATGAAACACTGAACCGAAAGGGCGGCTTCAACCAGGGCAATGTCCCCGTCAACGCATTGCCCGTCAAACAAGGTTTGTGCCATTTCTCTTACCGAATCGGTTTCAGAACCCTCAACTGAAAGCTTGTAATATGTCTGCTTGTCCGAACCGGTATTTCTGGACGTCCCGGCAAGGATATTCTCGGTAACTACCGCAATATCCTTCTGCCCGAAATTATAAAGCCTGTCTGCGGCGCTCAAACCAGCCGCACCGGTACCTACAACAACGGTGTTGAATGAATATACCGGAATTTCGTAATCCCCGACTGTTATTTTGCTGGAATTCAAGGCCATCCTCCTTATCACTGTCTACATTACAGGCGCCGGATATGGAAACCTCCGTCGACATATATGCACTGACCGGTAGTATATCTGAATTTACCCGAACACAGGGCCGAAACGGCAAGGCCGACATCTTCGGGAGTTCCCCATCTGTTTATCGGGCATAATCCCTCCTTGAACATCCTGTCATACTTTTCCTTAACCACGGATGTCATATCGGTATCAATAATCCCGGGCCGGACTTCATAAACATATATGCCCTCAGGCGCAAGCCTGTCGGCATAAAGTTTTGTAAGCATTGATATTCCGGCCTTTGAAATACAGTATTCTCCCCTGTTTACAGAAGAAACTTCAGCCGAAATGGATGATACATTGACAATGATTCCGCGGATTCCGTCAACAGGTTCCTGCTTAATCATTTTTTTTGCGGCATACTGCGTCATGAACATTGTACCCTTCGTATTTATGTTCATTACATAGTCATAGCTTTCCTCGGTCATTTCAAGGATATCTGCACGCTGTTTCGGAGCAACCCCGGCATTGTTTACCAGCACATCAATTCTTCCGTACTTTTCAATGGCCCTGTCTATGCACCTCATCCTGTCGCCATGGTCTGAAATATCTCCCTGGACATATAAATAATCGATATTTTCTGTTTTGAGCTGTTCCAGTATTCCGGCATATTTCTCCTCTGGGCTTGCCGCCATAATAACCACGGAAAAACCGTCGATCCCAAGCTGTTTTGCAATTCCAAGCCCTATTCCCCTGCTTCCGCCGGTAATAACCGCAGTCTTTTTCATCAGCCTTTCCTTCCTTTCCGATGTTCCTTTATACGTCTATATGGATCAGACATCCGTTGGATCGTTTTATTGCATCCACAATCACAACCGATCTCAAAGCCGAATATCCGTCAACAAAAAAGGGTTTGTTTTCCTGAATGCAGTTATAGAATAACTGGATTATCCTGATATGGGACATACCCCATTCTGATTTTTTTCCCGTGGGATTATCACCGGTATAAATTTGGGTTCCATTTTCGGTGATGATCTCAAGTTTATGTCGGTCAACCACAATCCTGGCCTTCTCGCAGGTTACCTCTACCTGGGCCAGTGTACCACATGTATAGCAGTTTGTAAAATGTCCTACAGCGCAGCTGCCGTTACTGAGCCCGAAATTTGCCATGCAGCTGTCGTCAACCTCGTAGTCGTCCGTTTCACGAAGTTTTGTTGCAATCGCCGTAACCGTTCTGATTCCACCGCAAAGGTAGTCGAGCAGATCAATTGTATGTATGGCCTGGTTGATTATTACTCCGCCGCCCTCTGTTTTGTATTTCCCTCGCCAGTCCGATTCGGTGTAATATGTGCCATGCCGGTCCCAAGCCATTCTTGCCATTGCAGACAGGATTCTGCCGTATTCTCCGCTGTCAATAATCTCTTTTGCCTTAACAGTAGTGGGATTCATCCTGTTCTGAAAACATATGCCCAGGTAACACCGGTTCTTTTCCGAGGCCTCAATCATTTTTCTTGCGTCTTCGGGATATATGGCCATGGGTTTTTCGCAGAATACATGCTTGCCGTGTTCCATTGCCTCAATTGCAAGTTCATGGTGAGTATAATGGGGGGTACATATATGAACGACATCAACACCGGGGTCGGAAAGTATTTCATTGAAATCATCCGACGGAATACCGCCGAACTGTTCTGAAAGTTCTTCTGCCCTTTCCTTGACAATATCCATGCAGTACAGCAATTCAGCATTGGAACTTTTTGCAACTGCTTCGGCATGGTTTTTGGATATTGCCCCGCAGCCCACTATTGCTATTCCAAGCTTTTCCATATGCGTGTTCACGTTCCTTTTCACAGTATTTTAATAATATAAACCCGGCTTATGCGTGTTGTCATATCTGCCGGGTATTTTGCCCCATACCTTCCCGTTAGATTTTATCAGAGTTCCGGTGCCATATCCATTCAATATCTTTACAAAACATTGCAAATTTTTAGTATTCCCGACCTTTTTTTCTGTATTGAAGGGGAGTTATATTCTCTACTTCTTTAAAAATCCTGATAAAATGATTTACGTTGTTAAATCCTGAAATCATGCAAACACGGGTTATGTCATAGTCTGTATACAGAAGAAGCTCCTTTGCCCTGGATATTCTCTGCATAATCAGATATTCCCTGAATGTAAAACCTGTCACCGCTTTAAACCTGTGGGACAGATAGTATTTATTCAGGTAAAACAGCTTTGAAACATCTTCAAGGCTTACATTCCCGGTAAAATTGTCCTCTATGTATTTCTGGATCCTGGATATCACATTGTCCGGCCCGACAAGGTTTGCAGGAAAATATTCGGGACAGCTTCTGTACAGCAGGACAAAAACGAGGTTCAGAAACGATTTTGCCGCATCCTCCCAGTAACTGTTTTTCTGTTTTATCTCAGCATAAAGGTATTCCAGGTTTCTGACTATCTTATCTTTCATTTTGCCGTCATTTTTCATTATATGCCGGAAATTTTCCGGACGGTTGCAGAAAACCGATGAAAAAACCGGATTCTGAACAGCCGCCCTGAAAAAATCGGGTTTTACAAGGATATAGTAACGTTTATACGGATAATCAATGACTTTAATTCTATGATTTTCCATGTTGTTTATAAAGACAAAACTGTCTTCGGAAACGGTATAATGCCTGTTATTTATCCTGCATTCAGCTTTACCTTCCAGTATGTATATAATCTCAAAACAGTTATGGAAATGTTCCTTAAGTTCAAATTTCCCGCAGCTTTCGTCATAAAACGCGTCTATACCGCAGTTTATCAGCATAAACCCCCCAAAAGCAAAAAACGCTAGTTTACAAACAATTATGTTATAGTATTTAAGGCATCATTATTGTATATTATCAAACAGGGACAATTTTTCTTTATCATAGCATACTTTTTTGTCAAAGGCACATGAAATATTTTTAATTATTAACAGGATGCCGGTGATGAATAATGAAATTTAAACCATTCAGTTATCAGAATATTGAAGATTTCAAAAACGATATCAGGGAAATGGGTCTTGACATTCCTTTTTCTGAAAACCTGGGACTCCTTTCGGCAAAGGTTGAACTGGGAAATTTCACACTGGCCAATTCATTGTCGATTCACCCGATGGAAGGCAGTGACGGAAAATCTGACGGCAGTCCCGGCGAACTTACTATCAGGAGATACGAACGTTTCTCACGAAGCGGTGCCGCATTAATCTGGTTTGAAGCTGTAGCCGTCGTGCCTGAAGGGAGGGCCAGTTCCCGGCAGCTTTGGATTCACAGGGATAACCTTTCCGCATTCAAAAAGCTATGCAGCGATATAATTGAAAATTCAATAAGGGAATTCGGGTTTACGCCCCTGTTAATCATGCAGCTTACTCATTCGGGCAGATTCAGCAAGCCTGAGGGAAAACCCGCCCCGATAATTGCTGCTCATAACCCTTACCTGGATCCGCGCGTGAATATTGACGAGAGTTATCCGGTAATCAGTGACAGTGAACTGGAACGGCTGGAGGATAAATTCGTTGATGCGGCAGTGCTTGCAAAGGAAGCAGGTTTTCACGGCGTGGACGTCAAATGCTGTCACAGGTATCTTAATTCCGAGCTTCTTTCGGCCTTCACCCGCAAAGGAAGGTACGGAGAAACTTTTGAAGGCCGGACAAGGTTTCTTTTGAATACGGTAAAAAAAATCAGGGACAGACTCGGAAGTGATTTTGTAATAACAACACGGCTGAACATTTATGACGGCATACCGTATCCGTACGGATTCGGCGTGGACAGGGAGGATTACCTAAAACCTGATTTTTCTGAACCTGTCAGGCTGGTTAAAATGCTGAGACAGTCCGGAATGCCGCTTATAAATATCACGATGGGGACCCCTTATTACAACCCGCATGTGAACAGGCCATATGACAAAGGCGGTTATATTCCGCCGGAACATCCGCTGGAAGGTATATACAGACTGGTATCGGGCATCGGTGAAATCCAGAGAAACGTCCCGGACATTGCAGTGGTGGGAACGGGCTACAGCTGGCCCAGGGAATTTGCTCCGTTTATAGCCGCTGGGGTCCTGGAAAAGGGTATGGCAAAGATTATAGGGTTCGGACGTCAGGCTTTTGCATATCCTGATTTTGCAAAGGACATACTTTCAGGAAACGGTCTTGACAGGGACAAATGCTGCATAACATGCGGAAAATGCGCCGAAATACTTCGGGCAGGAGGTACAACGGGCTGTGTTGTCCGCGACGCAAAAATCTACGCTCCGGTTTACAAAGAATACTGTGCGAAGCAATAAAACAAAAGCAAACGGATTTTCATCCGGAAAATCCGTTTGCTTACATTACGGCAATTCTAATTAACATGACTTATTATCAATTATTATCGTCCGCTTTTCAATGATTTTTTGACATATAAGGTTGACAAAATAAGGATAAACACCGTCATATTATTTGCAGCCGAATTAAATTTTACCTTTTGAATGCGACCTGTTTGCGTTTGGTCTTTCTAAGGTTTGCATTTACTTTGTCCATTCAACAACACAACATTTTACCTGGTAATAAGAAAAATACATATTGAAACTTAAAAAATATAATACACATTAAGCCCATGCGCATATTATAATATAAAACGTATGCAAATTAAAAACCTTCCGAACTCACTCATCAATCTCGATTATGCCTTCTATTTCAACGGTCACATTAAGAGGCAGCTGGCTTACACCCACTGCAGATCTGGCAGCGCGCCCGTCTTCACCGAATATGTCGATTAATAACTGGGATGCACCGTTTGCGACTATATGCTGCTTGTCAAAGCCGTCATCGCTGTTAACCATAACGGTAATCTTTACTATCTGCTTAACCCTGTCCAAATCATCTATTTCTCCTTTTATAGCAGCCAGCATATTCAAAACACAAAGCCGTGCAGCATTCTGGGCATATTCAATATCGCGTTCCCTTCCTGCTTTGCCGTAATATTTTACCTCTCCGTTCACCCAGGGTATCTGACCTGAAACATAAAGCATGTTTCCTGCTCTTCTTACAGGTCTGTAAAGGCCTGCAGACGACACTTCAGGAAGAGTGTACCCCAGCTCAGCAATTCTTTTTTCAACTTTCATACTCATTCCTCCATTTATTATTCTTTGGATGTTTACAGGAAAACTACGCGATGTTTAAGTCCAGTATATTGTTATTTCCCCTTCACTGTCAACAAAATGAAGCATGAGTATATAATAAATGTCAGCGGACGGTTTTTCGTATTATTCAAGTTTTTCATACTGAAGAAACGGATCGGGAATTACAATTTTATGCGCTTCAGCGTCACTTACGCCGACGTAAAGTTCCGCATACCCGTCATTACGCCTGATAAGGCCTCCGCTGAATACAACGTTAATCAAATCTGTCCTTTTGAATTCACCTTCGTCAAAATTCTTTCTTGCAGCAATGATTCTTATCGGTGACGCTTTTTTCGTAACCGGGTCAAACATAAACACCATCGGATAATAGTGGCGGTTTCCTTCTGCATCGAAACGGGCAATATGGCCGAGAACACCTATTTTTCCGTTTTTCAGAAGATGAACCTCATTTACTCCTCCCCATTCTTCATCGATAAACTGGTTTTCTATCAGGGGAGCCTTTTCTATGACTTCTGCGTTCAGCTCGTCCAGGTTATCAATGATGGTAAATCCTATTTTTCCCCTTCCACCGATTTTTCCCTGTGGTCTTGTGAATATGCCGATTCTTTTATCTGCCAGTTCCACCAGTCTTATGTCCTTCATACCTTCGGGGCCTTTTGCGAAATATTTCAGATCATAAATGCTTTTTCCCCTGAAGAAAAACGTTCTCCAGCACAGCTGGTGCGGAGCATTTTCGTTCGGATATACATCCACACCGCCGAATACAATTTCACCGTGGATTCTGGTTATAAAAGGATCCTGGAGATCAAAAACCGGAGCACCTTTCAGGGGGATCCATGTTTCTCCGCGGTTTACAAAGAACATAACCTTTGAAAACTCTGAATCCCTCTCTTCAACCCTGGCGGCTATAACCCTGTTTTCGTCAACGTCAAAAGGAGCAGTTATGTTGTAAACATCCCTGCCATCCACGTCTGCAAACCTGATTTTTTCACCCCGCGCAGTTAGCTTTGTTTTTTCAAAGCTTTCCAGAAGCTCACTCAGGCTCCGCGCTCTGATATCTGTCTCCATATCAATCCCCTGTCATAATAAAATATTTTTTCTCCTATTATTTTATATTTAACGGTTAATGCTGTGCAAATATAAAGATATGGAAACAGCGTTTCAGCCTGGTTATAAAGGTAATAATATAAAAAAACAGCGGTATATACATTATATACCGCCGGTTCCTTATATTTAAACTACACCGTAATATGCCTTTCTGTATATTTCCTCAAGCTCACTTACCAGGGGATACCTTGGGTTTGAGGTGGTGCACTGATCTTCAAAAGCCCTTTCAGCCAGCTTCGGAACCTTAGACATAAACTCCTTTTCATCTATTCCCAGTTCCCTGATGCTTAACGGCATGTTGATCTTCTTCATCAAATCTATTACGGCAGCAATTAACGCATCCACCTGTTCCTCCTGTGTTGTACCGCCGAGGTTCAGCTGCCTTGCAATCTGCGCATAACGGTAATCAGCCACGAATTTGCCGTATTTCGGGAATATTGTGAACTTGGTGGGTATCTGCGAATTGTATTTTATAACATGGGGCAGCAGAACCGCATTTGCCCTGCCGTGCGGTATATGGAATTCGCCGCCCAGCTTGTGTGCCAGTGAATGGTTTATTCCGAGGAAGGCATTTGTAAAGGCCATTCCTGCTATGCACGAAGCATTGTGTACTTTTTCCCTCGCCACTTCGTCATCGGGATTCTCGTAACTTCTCGGCAGGTATTTAAATATCAGTTCTATTGCCTTCATTGCCAATGCATTCGTGTAGTCCGAGGCAAGAACCGAAACATAAGCCTCTATCGCATGGGTCAGAACATCCATACCTGTATCGGCGGTAATGGATTTGGGCATTGTTCTTACAAACTGGGGATCTATAATTGCCACATCAGGTGTTAATTCATAGTCGGCAAGAGGATATTTAATATTTCCGTTTTTCTTGTCGGTTATTACCGCGAAGGAAGTTACCTCGCTTCCTGTACCCGATGTTGTCGGTATCGCAACAAGCTGTGCTTTTTTGCCCAGGTTCGGGAACTGGAAGGCTCTTTTCCTGATATCCATGAATTTAAGCCTTAACCCGTCAAAGGATGTATCGGGATTTTCATAAAACAGCCACATGCACTTTGCAGCGTCGATGGCACTGCCGCCACCAAGGGCAATTATAACGTCGGGCTGGAAGACATTCATAGCATGAACGCCTTTTTCTATCGTTTCAATTGACGGATCGGGTTCGACTTCTGAGAATATTTCACTGTGGCAGTAATCTGTTCTTCTTCTGAGGTAATACAGTACCTTGTCCACGTATCCCAGTTTGACCATCATCTGGTCTGTAACTATAAATGCTCTGGAAATATTCGGCATATGCTTCAGGTACTGAACCGAACCCTTTTCAAAATATATTTTCGGAGGAATTTTAAACCACTGCATGTTAACCCTCCTCTTGGCAATCCTCTTTTTGTTTATCAGGTTCACCGACGAAATGTTTGCCGTGGTTGAATTATGCCCGAAAGAACCGCATCCGAGAGTGAGGGACGGAGTGTTGGTATTGTAAATATCCCCAATTGCTCCCTGGGAGGAGGGTGAATTTACAATTATTCTTCCTACTTTCATCTGTTCGCCGAATGCTTTGCACAATTCCTCGTCGTTTGAATGTATTACCGCGGAATGGCCGAGACCACCCAGTTCAAGCATTTTTTCACAGTATTCAAAACCCTGTTTATCGTCTTCGCAGATAAAATACGCAAGAACAGGTGACAGCTTCTCAAGGGACAGCGGGTATTCAGCCGACGGCTCGGGAAGTTTTGCTATCAGTATTTTTGTGTTCTCGGGAACGTTAATTCCGGCTTTTTTAGCAATAAACGAAGCGGTTTTTCCCACCACTTCCGGGTTCACTGCCATCTTCTCCCGGTTTATCACATAGTTTGATACCAGTTCTGTTTCCTTTTCATCAAGGAAATAGCACCCGTATTTTTTCATTATTCTTTCAAATTCCGGAGCTATTTCTTTATCCACAATTACAGCCTGTTCAGATGCACAGATCATACCGTTGTCAAAGGTTTTTGAAATAATCAGGTCGGTGCATGCCCTTTCCAAATCCACATTCCTGTTGATATAGCACGGAACATTTCCGGGACCTACTCCCAGTGCCGGTTTTCCTGCACTGTAAGCAGATCTCACCATGTTTCCGCCGCCCGTTGCAAGAATCAGTGATACACCGGGATGGTTCATCAGCGCCAGTGTTGCTTCCAGCGACGGGGTCTCTATCCACTGAATGCAGTACTTCGGTGCACCGTGCTTCACTGCGGCATCCCTCATGATTCTTGCAGCTTCACTTGAGCATTTCTGTGCAGAAGGATGAAACGCGAAAATAATCGGGTTCCTTGTCTTTGCACAAATCAGCGATTTGAACATTGTCGTGGACGTAGGGTTGGTGACCGGGGTTACTCCTGCAACGACGCCGACAGGTTCTGCTACTTCTACATATCCCTCAAGGTCGTTTTCTTCTATTATGCCGACGCTTTTTTCATTCTTGATGCTGTGGTAAATATACTCGGTGGCAAATATGTTTTTTATCACCTTGTCCTCAAATACCCCGCGTCCCGTTTCTTCAACCGCAAGTTTTGCAAGGTACATATGATTTTCCAGGCCCTTGAGCGTCATTTCGTGCACAATTTTATCCACCTGTTCCTGGTTTAGGGCCAAATACTCCTTAAGTGCTTCCTCGGCATTTCTGACAAGCCTGTCAATCATATCCTCAACGTTTATTTTTTTTGCTTCTTCGGTATTGACTTTTTTTGTTCTTGCATCCATCCCTTTCACCTCTTTTTTGTAAATTTCTTTTCCCGACACCCTAACAAAAATATTGTTAAAATATTAACAATCCATACTAAAATAAATGTGTTGTATTATAATACAACACCCGTGTTTGATTTAATTATATATTCTCCAAAGAAGTTTGTCAATAAATTAACAAAGTTTTATGGAAAAAAATAAAAATTTTGGTTTTGCACAACTGCAACCTATTTATACTCATTTGTCTTTGTCATTTTTGCCCAAATACCGGTTAAAATTTAAAAGAGAAGCACGGACAATATATTTGTTGCCGTATTTTTCCCTGATTCTGTCTATGCTTTCATTGAGTTTTTTTCTTTCAATCCGCCTGTCATACTGGTCATCAAACATGCTCAGCTGCTGAACGGGTTCCCTGACCAGATCGGATGTGGCCACGCCTATCAGGCGGATGGGGTCCTTTCTCCAAACCTTGTCAAAGAGCTCAGTTGCCGTTTCAAATATTTCACCGGTATCCTGGGTTGGATTGCCGAGTTTTTTCCTTCTGGAATAGGATTCAAAACTGCTGTTTTTTATATGCACCGTAACCACACCGGCATATAACCCTGCTTTTCTGAGCCGCATTCCCACGGTTTCACTCAGGGAAAGCAGGTACAGCCTCGCTGTTTCCCTGTCTGTAATATCAAATTCAACGGTTGTCTCATTGCTTAAATCCTTTGCTTCCGACTCCTCGGTCTGTACTTCGGACCGGTCTATCCCGTTGGCATACTCCCAGATCATTCTTCCGTATTTTCCGAATTTTTGTTCCAGCAGCGAAACATCGTATTTTGCCAAATCGCCTATTGTTTTTATTCCCATGGCATTAAATCTGCTGCTTGCCGCCCTGCCCACCATAAACAGTTCTGATACCGGAAGAGGCCACATTTTTTCGGGTATTTCCCCGCGGAAAAGAGTATGCACCTGATCAGGCTTTTTAAAATCAGAGGCCATCTTGGCAAGAAGCTTGTTTTCCGAAATGCCTATGTTTACAGTAAACCCCAGTTCGTCCCTGATTCGGTTTTTTATCAGATGGGCAAGCGAAAGATAATCATTTTTATACTTCAGCATCAGCCCGGTTGCATCTATGAAACACTCGTCAATGCTGTACTTTTCTATGTCGGGGGAAATGGTCTGGAGAAGATCGGTCATTTCCCTGGAATACCTGGCATAAGCGCCATGGCTCGGAGGAACTATAATCAGGTCAGGGCATTTTTTCAGCGCCTTTACAACAGGCTCACCCGTAACAATACCGTATTTTTTTGCAGGAATAGACTTGGCAAGGACAACGCCACGCCTTTTGGCCGGGTCCCCTGCCACAATTGAAGGAACGGTGCGAAGATCCACACCGTTTCCAGCTTTTAACCGTTCCAGCGCCTCCCAGCTCAGAAATGCCGAGTTCACGTCAATATGAAATATTATTCTTTCCGGAGCCATGTAAATCACTTTTCTCAGTTTGATGCAAAGAAATCCGTACAGATAAATTATAGCACATTATACCGAATTCCGAACCCCGGTCCAGGCTTTTATGAACCTGGAAAACCGGTTTTGTCAGTTAAAGAAGTATTTTACGACAGAATCATGCCGTATATAATTTTTTAATGATTTCTTCGAGATCAGGACCTTCCACCGACAAATCCCTGATTTTACTTTCCTCGTTTACTTTATGTATGAACTCGTCAAGTTTTACTACCGAAAGATCAAGTTCCACTTCGATTTCATAATCTGAAGACTGTTTACGGACAACAATTCCCCCGTTGTTTTCCAGATTTATTTTTTCCCGTGCCGTGATATGGACGGTTCTTTTGTCACCGAGATGCAGCTTCAGTTTCTCCATGTTCCCGTCAAAAACTATATCACCATGGTTAATGACTATTACGCGTTTCGCCAGCTGTTCCACATCTTCAAGATCATGGGTTGTAAGTATGAATGTGGTTCCCTTTTTGTTCTGCTCAAGAATAAAATCCCGGATTTTCCCCTTTGCAATAACATCCAGGCCGATAGTGGGTTCATCCAGAAAAACTATGGATGGTTTATGCAGCATTGCCATTATAAATTCGCATTTCATGCGCTCACCCAGGGAAAGCTGGCGCGTTGGCTTTTTGACCAAATCTTTAAGGTCCAGCATTTCTATCATGTCATTGACGGTTTTTTTGAATTCTCTGTCCGGAATACGGTAAATAGCCTGGTTCAAATAAAAAGCGTCAAGGGGCGGTATATCCCACAGAAGCTGGGATTTCTGGCCAAAAACAGCTCCGATGTGCCTTACGTATTTTTTTCTTTCCTTCCAGGGAGTAAAGCCCATGACATCAACAGTTCCCGAAGTTGGATACAAAATCCCCGTCAGTATTTTTATCGTAGTGGATTTCCCGGCGCCGTTGGGCCCTAAAAATCCAACCAGTTCGCCCTCTTCAATGTCGAAGGAAATACCCCTGACTGCCTCAACAGTTTTCTTCTTCCTGACAATCAGGCTTAACAAAGCTTCGCCGAAGCTGCTTCCGCGTTCATAAGCGGTATAGACCTTCCTAAGATCGGACACATGTATCATAAACATCACCTATATGCCGAAGAATACCTTAGTTTAGCAGCATGGCAGTCCGTTTATCATCCGCCTGCGCTGGTATAGTTTTTCACCATTTTGAAGTAAAAGGCAATCCCAAGCAGCAAAAAGATCACTGAAGAAAACAGTGCCGGAAGTACCGTCCCGTCCACACTTCCAAGCAGCGCTGAAGCCGGGTGGGATGCCAGGAGACTTACAGGTATAACATATGTAAGAATCGACTGAAAGGATTTTGAGAATATGGATTTTGGGTACATTCCAAATTCCATTACAGTCATAAAAATATCATAAATCCTGTAATTCCCGACCCAGACGATTCCAAGGCCCGACATGAACAATCCAAATGCAAACATCATAATCAGCGAGAACAGGAACAGTACCATAAATGAAATCCAGTGGGACAACGGCTGGGGAGGCAGATTTTTTAGTGCAATTCTGAAGATAAGAATACCGCCTATAAGCTTTCCCAGGTCCTCGCTGTCAAACGCAGTTGCAATTGACATCAGAAGTATTGAGCGGGGTTTTATCAGCAGCAGGTCAAAAGTTCCTTCCTGGACCCTTCCGATGGTATTCCAGACTATACCCATGAAAAAAGGAAAGGATATCCCGCGGGAAAGCAGGAATATTCCCTGAAGGAGCAGGACTTCGTATTGATTCCATCCGGGGAATGAGGCACCGTTACTGTAAATAATCCAGGTAATAAGCGGTCCGGCAAATTCAACAATCATCATAATAAACATGCTCATGATAAAATCGCCGCGGTATGCCATCCGGGATGCCAGTGATGTTTTCATGCCCTGCAGGTAAACGCCCAGCGCAGAAAACCTTAAATCCCGGACTTTACTTTCCCGATCCCGCTTCATGCCCCCACCCCCGTAAACCGTTTTACGCCCAGGTACCATAAGGCCCGGTTCAGCAGAAGCATAACAGCTACCATTATTGCCTGTACAAGCACTATCCTGGGAATTGGCATTGTCATCCCCGCCAGTTCGTAATGGCCGATAAAAACCCTTACAGGTACATAGGAAGCAAACTGGAACGGCAGGAAAAAAAGAAATTTCTGAAAGCCTTCCGGATACAGATTTAACGGTAGAAAGGCACCCGAGCAGATACCGTTAAACAAAAGCACCGCCCTGCTGATTCCGTCGGTTTTTACGAACCAGAACGCGCAGGTTCCGATGGTGTAGCGTATCAGAAAGGACATAACAAAACCCAGAATTATTGATGTTAAAGCCCAAAAAGGCATTGCCGGAGAAAACCTGACGCCGAACAGTATGTAGAAACACAGCACAGGAATCAGTTCTATCAGAAATGCCAGTATGCGCTGGCCTACTTTCTGAAAAAATGAAAAATAGATATGGGACACAGGCCTTAACTGGAATGTGATAAACTGACCTGTCTGGATCAGCCTCTGCAGTGTATATCCTGAATTATCCCAGTTTAAAAATTCAATCAGTGAAGATACGGCAAAATAAAGAATCATCTGATCAAACGTAAAACCTGAAACCTGTTCACGGGTTTGAAAAATTGCCCTCCAGATAAAATAGTGAACGAGAAAATAGATCGGCTGGACGAATACCGAAACGGCCATCTGGCTTCTGTAGGCGAAAATCTCCTTATATGAAGTTGTGATAACCGCCTTAAAAACTTTAGGCGGCTTATTGTCTTTTTTTACAGCTATGGATTGCATTGGTGCATGTCTCCCAACCCGACCGGCAGCTTTTACTGCAGAGCAAACAAAGGAATAATAAGCAGCAATATACATTATATTAACCTAAAAGGTAATTATCAATATAATTTATTCGTTATAAAGGATTATTCCCGAAAAGACGGAAATCACGAAATATACATAAAAAATATAAAAATCTCCGTAAAAAAAAGGAAGGAATCATTCATGAATTCCTTCCCTTTGATTTGTTTCGGGCTAAATGCTTGCCTTAACCTTTCGGGCAAACTCTTCGCCGAATTCAACACATTTTTCCAGTTCCTCGGCCGTCGGTACGAATTTTACTCCCAACGGTTCAAGAACCACTTCAATACCCGCATCCTTCAGCTGTTCATGAATTTTCTCGGGTGCTGCATTGCTCCATCCTGAACTTCCAAAAGCTGCACCCAATTTCTTACTGAACTTGTGTACTTTAATTTCGGACATAAGTCCGGCAATAGAACGCAAATAATGGTTGTTTACCGTGCAGCTTCCGATGACAATACCCTTTGACAGGAACAATTCGGTTATAAGGTCGGAAATATCGGTGGCTGAGCTGTTGTACAGCTTGCATCTTACCCCCTCTTTTTCAATGCCTTTTGCTATAGCCTCGGCCATTTTCTTCGTGGAGTTATACATGGTGTCGTAGACTATCGTAACAAAGCCTTCGTGATAGTCATTTGCCCACATGGCGTATTTCTCCACAATTCTCAGCGGATCCTTCCTCCATATCACTCCGTGGCTTGGTGCAATTACTTCAATGGGAAGGTTCAGCGATTTCAAATCTGCCAGTTTCTTTCTTATCAGCGGTGCCAGCGGTGTAAGTATATTCGCAAAATATTTCAGTGCTTCCTGGTTGACCTCGCACTGGTCTGCTTCATCTTCAAAGATGCTTGCCGAAGCATAGTGCTGGCCGAATGCGTCATTGGACAGCAGCACGTTTGCCGGTGTTACAAAGGCTGCCATGCTGTCCGGCCAGTGGATCATCGTCATTTCCATAAACATTATTTCTGATTTGCCAGTACTGATCTTATCTCCTGTCTTCACGGGTACGAAATTCCAGTCCTTATGAAAATGCTTTCTGATCGACTCCACACCTTTTGGAGAGCAATAAATCGGGGTATCCTTCGGCAATACATCCATTAATGCATCAAGGCACCCTCCGTGATCTGGTTCATTATGATTCACAATAATACCGTGAACATTTGAAAAACCCACTTCTTTTCCGATTAATTCAATGAACTCATTCTTAAAAGGAGTCCATACGGTATCAACAAGAATATTTTTTTCATCCCGGATCAGGTATGTGTTGTAACTGGAACCACGGTGAGTGGAATATTCATGTCCATGGAATCTTCTTAATTCCCAGTCCTTCAAACCAATCCAGTATACATTGTCCTTTACCTGTATCAAAACACATCCACCTTTCAGGAAAGTAGTTTTTGCAAATTTCCTGCTTTACTTCTTATTTATTCCCGGTTTGCAGCCAAAAAAAACAGAAAAGAAAAAGGGCTGAACCAGTCAGGGTTCAACCCGATCTATATGTAAAGGCCCAACGGCCGGTATTTTTATTTTTTTCATCCGCCTGCCGGCGGCCACCCCCGGCTTTTCACTCTTTACAGGCAACTGGCCAGGTATTCAGGGAAAAGAGTGCGGGAGCTTAGGGGGTGTACCTGTAAGCAATTCATTTAATTTTAGGAGGTTGCCTGGCGCAGGACCGGTTACCCGGTAAAACAGCCTTTAATCCTGAACATCAATCTGGATTTTGCGTTTGTTGTCGGGTTTTGCCTTGGGCAGTGTAATTGTAAGTACGCCGTTCCTGTATACAGCCTTGATGTCCTCTTCCTTTACATTATTCAGGTAAAAAGATCTTCTGAAGCTGCCGTAAGCTCTTTCCCTTCTTACATAGTTTTCTCTTTCTTCATTGATTTCTTCCTTCTGCTCTGCGGAAATTGTCAGATATCCGTCATTAACCTCTATGTTTATGCTGTTTTTATCAACACCGGGAAGTTCAGCGTCTATAATCCATTCCTTATCCGTTTCACGAATGTCTGCTCTGAAAGGGGAGTTCCATCTTGTGAAAAACGGATCATTGAAAAAGTCCTCAAAGAATCTGTCAATCCCAAAGAAGTCATCTCTCCTTGCCATATTACCAAATCTTTTTGGTACCAAACCGAACATTTATAACACCTCCATAGTAAATGTTTTTTATTTAACTTTGACTTTCTTTGACCTTTCTGACTACATTTTACCTGCCAAAAACTAAAAGAGCAACCTTTGATTTTGACTATCTTTGACCATAATTGCCCAAAAAATAAAAACAGGTTAAATTTTCTTTTGTTTTTTCGATTATTCTTGAATTTTCTTCCTTTGAAAAATTAGAGGTAAAACAGAAACAGGATATCCGGGTTTTACATTTATATAATATCCTATAATTTTCTGTATTTGTCAATACTGAAAGGAATCATATGGCGTATATCCTTAATTTCAAAGACACCCATCAGTATCAGCATTGCAATCATCAAGCCTCCGCAAAGGCCTGCGGATGTAAGCAGCACTAAAGCCTTAGATTCAAATACCGAACCTGCTGCTATTTTTATTGCCGGAGCAGCTATAATTCCTGAAATTGAAGCAACAAGGGGCTTTATTATCCAGTCGCCGAATTCAATGGACATACCGGTGGTTTTCATGGCCGTGTTCAGATTCAGAGCGGCACCGACAAAATTGCTTACTACAAGTGCAATTATATAGGCGTTAAGCCCGAAATACGGAATTCCAAACCAGACAAATCCAAGCCTGATTAAAGTAGTTACCATTGAGTGTTTTAAAGTTGCCGTCTCCTTGCCCAGACCGTTAAGTATGCCCAGAAGGGTCTGCTGGAGATAGAAAAATACCCCGGTAAATGACAATAGATATAGCATTTGACCCACATTCTGACCCGGATATATCAAATCCGCAATTTCATAGGCAAAACATATAAAAAGGCTTGAGAACAAAAATCCCAGCACAAGGGTAACGCGTATCGATCTTGAAATCTGCCTGTTGGCCCTGTTCATTCTTTTTGTTGCCACAGCTTCGGCTATTGCCGGTACCAGTGCCGTGGCCAATGCGGCAGTAAGCATTGAAGGAAATGAAATGACAGGGGATGCCATACCTGTTAATTTTCCATACTGGGTAAGGGCTTCCTCGGAAGTCATTCCATAAACCGCGAGGCGCTGAGGGATCCAGAGAAATTCCACAGTCCCCAGCAGAGACAATACAAGACGGTTTGTCGTTATCGGCAGAGAAATTTTTAACAGGACCCTGCCGATATCCCTTTTCCGCATAATTCTCTGCCCGGCCGCAAATTTATCTGATTTACGGATTTTATATGCAATAAAGACGGCAATGACATTCGCAATTTCACCGACAATAAGGCCGATTGTAGCAAAAAGGCATTTCTGCTCCAGATCGCCTTTGACAAAAATATCAGCAACCAGGTATACAGCAATAAGTTTTGTAACCTGCTCTGCGACCTGCGATACTGCGTTGGGGATCATTTCCTGCCTTCCGTAGAAATATCCTTTCAGCGAAGTAAATGCTGCAATGAACGGAATGACGGGAAGCAGGTAATACAGTGAAGTCTTTGTACGGGCATCCCCTACAAGTACGTTAACCGTGAAGTCCAGGTTAAAAAACAGTATCATGACGATTACCGTTCCCGCTATAAATACCGAAACTCCTGAGACAACGGTAATGCGTCTTGCATTCCTGTGGTTTCCCCTTGCGGTTTCCTCGGCGACAAGCCTTGATACCGCAACACCCACTCCTGCCGTAAGACCCAGGAGAATAAGATTATAGACCGGCAGAACCAGCTGGTACAGGCCCATTCCTTCAGCACCAATGGAATTGGCAATAAAAATTCTGTAGAAAAATCCCAGAAGTTTAACGATAAATCCCGCAACAGTCAGTATAAATGTATTCAGCTTAAGAGAATTTCTCCTCATAAACCCCCTGATATTGCCGCAGGCGGAATAGATCAGCGGCAGTTTTGCGATACAGTTTGTTCATATAAAAAATATATGGCCTTGCCCCCGATAACATTCAAATAAATTTAAAAGCCTGCATTTTGCAGGCTTTTATGGCAACTGTTTTTTGTACATTTCATTGCTTACCTGTTCCACATCGGTAATCTCATAAATCGATCTGCCTGTTTTAATGGCATCCTGTTTGTTTCCGGGGATTCCGCCTTCAGGGGGCGAATCAGAGGAACCAAAGGACAAAACTTCTTCAAGGGCCTGTTTTCCATCAAACGGTTCATCCCCGTTCATGTCGTGAATATAGTCTCCGCGCATCTCCTTTTCCAGCACATCCTCTTCCACCGGCCTGTGGCCTGACTTACTTACCCTGTCCAGTTGAATATCCTGTTCCCTTAATTTTTCACATTGAATGCAGTTTCTCGCATATGGTATTATTTCAAGCCGTTCAGGCTCAATCTCCCTTCCGCAGGATTCACAAAGTCCGAAGGTTCCTGTCCTGATTCTGTTCAGTGCATCATCTATTTCCTTAATTATATATTCCTGGTTATATTTCAGTGCCGAATGCATCTCGGCATCAAACAATTCCGTTGCCGCATCGGCAGGATGGTTGTCATATCGCGACAGTTCGCTGTCCTCGGTAGTATTTAAGCCTGAAGGCAGCCCCTGGTGCATATCATCTAGAACATCCAGGTGATTTTCCTTAAGCTGTTCCAGAAGGTATTTATAATGCTGATATTTATCCCGGTTCATTAAACATCCTCCTCAATTATATATTGGTTTCAGCAGCCACATCCCTGAGTTTTTATTATTTCCTAAATCGCTGGCTGAAATAAAAGCATTTAAAATTTTGTTCTCAGCAAAAAATGTCTGCATGACCCGTGCCGCGCAGGAAAAAATAGAAGTTATATTTATTGTTCATATAATAACAACATGATATAATTTAAAAAAAAGAAGAGGTTTGGTTATGAAATATTTGGTAAAGCAAAAGGTTTTTTCGTTCAGGGACAGCTTTACAATTAAAAATGAATTCGGCGAAGAATGTTTCAGGGTCATCGGGAAGATTTTTTCGTTCGGTAACAAGCTGCACCTTACCGATCTTCAGGGAAATGAATTATATTACATCGAACAGAAAATCTTTCGCTTTTTGCCGGAATACACGATTTACCGGGACGGTGTTCCTGTAGCCCAGGTAAAAAAGAATTTTACGTTTTTCAGACCTAGCTTTGATATCACCAGTGTATACGGAAATTACAATATAAGCGGTAACCTCTGGGCTTATGATTTCAGTATATTTAAGAACGGCTCTCCTGTGGCGGTTATTTCCAAACAGTGGTTTTCTTTCTCTGATACTTACGGTGTATCAATAGACGACAGGGAAGACGCAGCATTTATTCTTGCGCTGGTTATTGTGCTTGATCAGATTTACCACGATGGAGACAAATAAACGTGAAAAAGCCTCTGAAAATTCAGAGGCTTTTCTGATCTATATCAGGAGGGGCTGAAATTTTTCATATTGTCCATTCATCGTGTAGAACGCCAACGAGGTACCAGTATCCGTCCTTTTCCTCAAATACAAGTTTCAGGCTTCTCCAGTCCATTCCGTCATACTCGGGCGTACCTTCGAGGTAATATTCAATTACGTGGCATCCTTTATATACCTCAAATACATTATTTATTGTATTTCCGCGATCAAACTGTTCATCATATATTATTTCATCAGCATTCAGAAAATCACGGTCATATACAAATCTTTCAATATATTTTTCCGGCGTAAGCTCTATCGGATCACCTGAGCCGTCGTAGAATCCCCAGTTGTAGACTTTATTACCGTCAAGCAGTGTTATTATGTCTTCCCTGGAAATCACAACATCCTTATCTGTTTCGACATATGTGTACGGAGAAAACCTGACTCCCTTTTCAGGATGAACATAGCGTGAAAGTTCCTGCATGTCCTTGTTTTTAAATGCGGTAAGTACCTTTATACCCAGTTCGCGGATCCTGTTCTCTTCCGGTTCCGGAGTTTTTTCAGCAGTCCTGATTATACTTTCATTTCTTTCAAACGGTTCGTCAAAAACCATATGACTGTAAACTTCTCTTTTTTCACCTTCTATCAGGAACTGGACCTTTTCAATATGAGGCAGTTCGGTATAGCTATTTACAATTGAATTTATCAGAACTGTCTCATAGGCCGAACCTCCGGGGTTGTTCTCCACAAATTCCCTTGAAAGATTCAGATAGCAAATTCCGTCCTTTACTTCAACTGACAAGAGTTTTGTACCTTCAGGTATTACCGGTACTTTTCCCTGTTCTTCCGGACCTTCCTGAAGCTGCCTGAATATAAATAATTCCAGGCTTTCATAATCCTTTGCCAGTGCAGCCGTTCTGTATTCGGGTACAACATATTCTGCATACGGATCGGGGAAATACAGTGTTACCCGTTCGGGATTAATCTTTTCCGTGGTGGAATCAGTTTTCACAGGCGCCTGCGTTGCCTGAACCGTCGGCTGGTTCCCGGGTTCATCCGCAGCATTGCGTCTGAAGGTGTCATACTTTGACCCGAAATAGAAAGCCGCTCCGACAAATACGAATATTAAAATCGCTGAAAACACGGGTTTCAAAACGCCGTATTTTCTTTTTATATTTTTGTTTCGGTTGTTTGAATGTTTACCGTTCTTCAATGAATAAATCACCCTTTCAGTAAAATCAGAATCTATATAATCCTCATCCCTGAGGTAATTTTCTAGGTCCATAAGCAGATCATATTTTTCGCGGCAAAGTCTGCATTCGTCCAGATGTATCCTTATTTTTTCCCTTTCCCTGTCTGTAACATTTCCTTCCATGTAGGAACTCAAATCTTCTACCGATAAATGAAATCTCATCAAAAATCACCCCTATGCCTTTCCATGTATTTCTTGCATATAATCTTCCTGGCCCTCATAACCCTCATTTTTGCCGCTTCTTCGGAAATTCCGAGTATGTCGCCGATTTCCGCATAGGAACAGTTCCTGACATACTTTAAAATCAACGGTATTCTCTGCTTGTCCTTTAAACTGTTTATAAGCGAAATCAATTCCCGTTGCCTTTCACTTTTTTCGTAAACATGCTCCGGATTTCCTTCTCCCGCTGAACTGTCAACAAGTACGGCATCATCCATTGAAACAGTTTTATATCTTCCTGTCTTTCGCCTGTAATTTTTGTAAACATTAATGGCTATGCGGTAAATCCAGGTAGAAAACATCCATCTGTCGTCGTATCTGTCAATGTTACTGTAGGCACGGATGAAAACCTCCTGAAGTATTTCCTCCGAGTCATGCCTCGAGCCGGTCATCTTTACAAGAAAGCCGAACAATCTGTTCCTGTATTTGTCAACCAGTTCTCCGAAGGCATCAATGTCGCCATTCTTTATTCTTTTTATTTTTGTCAGGTCTTCCTGCATTGCACCACATCCACATTACAGATTTTAATTCAAAAATCAGTATTGTTCCGATTGATACATTAAATACAACAGTATTAATTTCTTTTCATTAACTTATACACTTATTTTCAGCAAAAGTAACGTTTTTGTATTAATAAATTTTAGGATAAATTTTTGCAGTTGCGTATTGCTCAATATAAAAGAATTTTGAATTCGACAGTAAGTTGCACGGATATTTGTCATAGATAAACTTTTTTCCCGCTGACAATACCGATAAGCTGTTAAAATCACCGGAAATAAGTGTTTAGCAAAATGTGCAGTCATAAAGTATTTTTTTATTATAGCATCCGGCGCCATTATATGTAAATTTAATAATTTTTCCCCTGCGACTGTTTTCTTCTGAGTTAACTTGATATAAGCTGATTTGGGCGTACAGATATTATTAGGTACGCAGAACTTGCTTTTCATATGGATCGGCATATCACTTTAAGAATTTATTCGCACCCCGGACAAAAAGAAAAGTGCTCTGATTGCAATAGTCAGAGCACTTCTCACACGTCCTTATTTGCTTGGTGCGCCCAGCAGGAATCGAACCCACAACCTTCTGGTCCGTAGCCAGACGCTCTATCCAGTTGAGCTATAGGCGCATTATCTGAAACGCAATATATATAATAATATAAACCGGCTAAAAAATCAACCATGAAATAAAAATAATTGATGTAAATAAATAGCATCAGGTATGTTGATGAAGATTAACAATAACCAGCATGTAAACTTTTGTAAATCTGTAAAAGGAAATGAAAAATACCATGCATGCCTTTACATTTCCAGTGATAAAAAATATAATAGTAGTTGAGATACGTAACAGTATGTGGAGGTTAATAATGCGTATTTCCGGTATAACATACGTAAAACGGAAAAGAAGATGGTTTTCGAAGTTGTTGTCAGCTTTGTTGGTTATAATAGTTATAGCATTGGTTGTTGTTTTGCTGCTGCTGATGTTTACTAACGTTCACATTCCGTATATAAGTGAATGGCTGGAATCATAATAAAGCCGCAGTTTTCTGCGGCTTTTTTTGAATTAAAGAAGCTGTTTCCGGTTTAATATTACAACTACTGCAAAAGACAGCAGTACAGTACCAATAAATATTAACAACCAGCTTAAGTGACTGTTTGCAAGCGGCAGATGCATGTTCATTCCGTAGAAACTGAAGACAATAGTAGGGATTGAAAGCACTATTGTTACCGATGTCAAAAATTTCATAACTATATTCAGGTTATTGGAAATAACCGATGAAAATGCATCCATCATCCCGTTCATAATAGTGCTGTATATGTTTGCCATCTCGATTGCCTGCTTGTTTTCAATAATTGCATCTTCCAGCAGGTCCTGATCCTCTTCATACAGTTTAATGTATTTTCCGCGCAGCAGCCTTTCAAGCACAACATCATTGGATTTCAGTGATGTTGTGAAGAATACCAGGCTTTTTTCCAGTTCCAGAAGTTTAAAAAGTTCCTTGTTTCGCATCGACTTATGAAGACTGCCTTCCAGGTATTCAGTTCTTTTGTCTATCTGTCTCAGATACTTCAGATATTCCTTTGCATTGTTATACAAAATCTGGAATATAAACCTGGTTTTCTTGTAGGTATAAAGTTCCTTAACCTGCCTGTTGATAAAAGGCTTGAGCACCTGGGCTTCATGGGCGCATATGGAAATAAAATAATCATCCCTTATAACAAGAAGACCCAGCGGCATTGTTTCAAGCCTTAATGAATCCCTGTCCTTATCCTCATAGACATATGGAATATCGACGATTATAACGATCTGATCGTCTTCAACGTCAATTCTCGGCTTTTCCTCTTCATCAAGAGGGTCTCTCAACAGTTTCGGGTTCACGTTCAGCTTTTCCTGAATCATATTCAGTTCGTCTTCGGTCGGTGCGGTAATATTAATCCAGCACCCTTTTTCAATGGTTTCGATCTGTACAAGTTCATTGCCCGGTTCTACTGTTTTAAAAATCTGGATCATCTTTTGTCACCTGCCTTTTTATGAAAGCTACCATACAATAATAAACCAATAAATTTCATAACACAAGATAAAAAATAAAGCCCGCATATCAGCGGGCTTTACCTGATTATGTTATCATAATTATGCTATCATATACCGGTTTTTTCTTAAGGGTTATTCTGCCATTTACAGCGATATTACAGGTATTGATCCCAGAAATCTCATATTTCAAGTATTTTTATGGCATAGGGGTCCAGATTTACACTGATACTGCCTGCATCATTGTAAATTACCGTTGTTTCAGGATTTTCACCGTTATTTATAACCACAAGTTTTCTGCTTGCGGGGAAGTACGCGCAGTCGGTATTGAAATTGCCTGTGATCCAATGCTGTATATTCTGCTCTTTGCCCATGGCCCAAAGTATAGCACGTAACAGCATTCTGGTATTCTGGGCATTGAACCTGAAACCTGAGAAATAAACTCCTCTCCCGTTCACAAACTTTCTTGCGGCTATTCTTATGCTGCCTGATTTTTCGGCCAGAACCTCGGTTTCCCCGTCAACTGCATAAATATTGTCGACCTCGGTTCCGAAATCGGGCTCTTCCTTCACATCTTCCGTAATAAAATGTTTTTCACTCAGTTTATATCTGTATTTATTTCTCGAAAGTGTCCGCCCGATTTCCCTGTCAACACCAAGAATATGCGACAGCTGGAAATACTGGCTGCTGAATATGGTTGACGAGGGTTCGGCAATTCCGATAAATCCGCCTCCTGAAGCAACCCACTCGGTTATTTTTGAAACTATTTCAGGATCCTTCCAGTTGTCACCGCCGCTCCATGCGCTGTCCAGTCTGCCGCAGTTTATAATGACCTTAACATCGTCAGGAATCCCCTTTTCCCTTATATCATCAAAACTGATATATTCCACATCAAGAGGAAGTCCGGCGAGGGCTTCGTTAACATGGTTCAGTTCAAGCTGCGGCTGTTCATGCATATGCCCGCTGCAAATCCATGACCTTAGCTTCCCCCAGCAGGTCAATACCGCAACTTTGCCCGGAATTGTATACGGCTTGTCATTTTCGTGCAGACTCTTTAGGGTCCTGAATTCATCCGCAAGCTCTGCTATATACTCAATAAAATCCGGAAAACCCCTAACCAGATGCAGGTATCCTCCGAGGCCTATTCTCTGTACCGGGGCGCGCAGGAGAGCCCGTCTTACCTTGACCCAGAAATTTTTTGCATCCCTTGTCGGGTTTCCGCCTTCACTAAATGTCGGCTCACCTTTCAGTCCTGTTGGGAAAAGATACGGGTGAAGGCGCAGCTCATGGGTTTCCACACCGGTTACACCTGCACATTTCCTTGCTTCGAAGGCATTAAAAACACATTTTATAAGTCCGTCAAAATTAAAATCCTTAAACCTCTGGCTGTACGGCTCAATTCCAATCCAGTGATCATCATAGAACACATAGGCTTTCTTTCCGTATTTATGAACCAAATCCACGCATTTTCTTCCGAAGGTAACCACGAATTCATTTATAAAGTCCATCCACGCACGTATTTTCGGTGAAGGAACATTATGCGTATTGTTTAAAAGACCCTTGTTTATGAAATCTTCCGAAGTCATTTTAATACCGGTTTTTTCCTCGAACCTGGTTATAGCATACGGGCTGACCGAAAAATCATAGGATGCCCAGTCGGAATAACGGTACCTGAGGTTTTCGGGATCATCGCCCCAGAACCAGCAGAAATTATAGAACATTGACGTAAATCTTACCACGTTGGTATTGGGATGTTCCTGAAGCCACTTTTCCAGAAAGTTCAGTAAAACTTCCTGTGTTTCGGGATAGATCGGATCGACAGGCATCAGATGTTCCTTGTCTCCCCAGTTGTTTGTTATGTGATTGTACATCGATATGGCTTCCCAAATCCTGTATGCAAGAAAGTTAACGGTATATTTGTGCCATTTTTTTGCGTTTTGAATCGTGACGGTACCGTTTTCCCTGCTGAAATCCCAGTTTTCTTTCGGAACCTCTTCTCCTGTAGTCCTGTCAAATACCTGCCACCATTTTTTAGGATCATCATTGAAGTTTACCTCGAACTGTTCCCTGAAATATCCCTTGAGCAAATCTATTGTGACAGTATCGCCCTGCGCTATTACCGGGTCGGACATCAGAAAATTCTGCTGCAGCTTGTCCCTGTTGGCCTTTGCCCAGCTGTTAACCGAACGGACAAGGCATAACGTGGAATATATCGCATACCCGGATGTTAATATCTGAGGCGAAAGAACTGTTCCATCACTGTCACGTATTACATCCGCTCCCCATTTTTCAGCAAGTTCCAGTGTCAAATCCTCATAGCCCGCTTCTCCCGGCAATGTAAAAAAACCTTTTCTTTTTTCCGTCATGTTTATACCTCCGTTCATCAAGTATATTTTTACGCCGGAATATTCATTTCAAATCAAATTACAAACGCCTGTTTCATGTATTATTTCACCCTGATCCAAACCTGCATTTCTCCGTCACCGCGGTTTCCCCAGAGATAATACGGTATTGCCTTGATTTTTACAGGCCTGGTTTCAATATTCCCATACGATTTATAAAGGGCGTCATCCCACCCTTCTTCAACTGTTCTGAGCCCTTCAGCTGTTATAATTAAAGTACCTTCAGGAAGATCACAGCATGTTTCGGTTTTTATTTCCTTGTCCACGCACAGGCTTAAGGCTGAAAGGTTCGGGCCGTTATCAGCTTCTTCAATGCAGTATACCAAAGGCCCCCTCATAATGCAGACTTTCCCTGCATTCTCCCTGACCCTTGGATTGGACGCAATTATTTCTATGGGCATATCCATATTTATCTTGACGTTATCGCCATTGTTCCAGGTTCTGTCTATAAAGGCATATCCGTTTTCTGTTCCGGTTTCTGTTTTCTGACCATTGACATAAATTTCATACTTCCTGCACCAGGACGGTATACGCAGGGCAAGTTTGAAATTCATCGTGCCGTCTGTCTGGACGGTAAAACGGACATCCCCATGATACGGATACCTGGAATTCTGGCATAATGAAACTTTTCGTCCGCAAATTTCAGTCTCAACATTTCCCCCGATATACAGATGAGTATACAGCGTATCACTGCTGACCGAATAAATATAGTCGCCCAGCGAGGCTAAAAGGCGTGCAATATTCGGCGGACAGCATGCGCAGCTGAACCATTTCTGACGCTTGGGCTTTACGTGATGTTTGCCTGGATTCTTTTCGCATGCTTCGGGCCATACTTCAAGTGGATTCACATAGAAAAACTCTTTGCCGTTTCTGGACATTGCACCCGGCAGCAAATTATAAAGAACCTTTTCGATAATATCAGCGTATTCGCCTGACAGATCCATTTTCAGCATCCTGTGCGCAAAGAAAACCAGCCCTATTGATGCACAGGTTTCTGCATATACAGTATCATTGGGAAGGTCATAATCGAAAGTAAAGGCTTCTCCATGATGGGTTGAGCCTATGCCGCCGGTTATGTACATCTGACGCCGGGTAATGTTTGTCCATAATCTCCTGCAGGCGTCAAAAAGCTCCTTGTCCTTTAATTCATAAGCAATATCCGCCATTGCAGTATACATATAAACAGCCCGTACGGCATGACCAACGGCTTTATCCTGAAGGCGGACAGGCTTGTGGGCCTGGTTGTATTCAAGATTCGGCGGCGGACTTTCCCTTTTGCTCCAGTGGGATATTTTGCTTCTTACATGTTCCCATTCGTATAAAAAATAATTGGGTTCCTTTCCTCTTTCATTGATGAAGAATGAGCTTAATCTAAGATATCTCGGATTTCCGGTTGCTTTATAGAGTTTCACCAGTGCAAGCTCAATTTCCTGGTGGCCGGGATATCCTTTTATTTTTCCCTCTTCGGGTCCGAAGACCGAATCTATCAAATCGGCAAAGCGACAGGCAATTTTCAGAAGCTTGTCTTTACCGGTAGCTTCATAGTACGCCACAGCGGCTTCTATCAAATGCCCCGCGCAGTACAATTCATGACATTCACAAAGGTTTGACCAGCGTTTCTCGTTTTTGTTTATTATAAAGTATGTATCCAGATACCCGTCAGGGCACTGTGCCTTTTCCAACAGATCGATCACGTCGTCTGCCGTTCTTTCAAGTTCAGGATCGGGATGTGTCATTAAACTGTGTCCAACGGCTTCAAGCCATTTTGCCACATCACTGTCCTGAAATACAAAGCCGCGGAAATCTCCTTCTTCAAGACCGGCAGCAATTCTGAAATTTTTCACGGCATGGCTGGGTTCGGCATCAGAAATTCTGTCGTTCAGTGTTTCCCACTGGTATGGCAGCATTGTGTTTCGTACAAGCTCGGTATAATATCCAAAGAAGTCATCTGCTATTGTAACATTTTTCTTTGAAACATGTTCAACGATTTCCACAGTGAAAACCTCCCCAAATGACTTTCTCCTTTTTACTCTGCCGTAAAATTTAGCCGCTGTTTTAAGGATACTGTAAATTACAAAGAATGTCATTAGGTTTTTTTATTCAAAGTATCGGAGTAAAAAACAAAAAAGGCATGTGAACGCCGGTCACATGCCCAGTCTTTGCTTTTTATACTTATCTTTTATTATTCAGATCTTTAAAGGTATTTCCCAAGTGTTGACCTTACTGCTCCCGGGCCTTTAACGAGTTCTTCAAAATAGCCGAGAACCTTTTCAGCCAGCCCGGCCTCAAAGAGGTCAACTCCAAAAATGGATGAATCCGTAAGAATGGGTTTCAGTTTCTCATCAAAAGGCCCGTTGTCTCCAAGTTTAATACCGCTGACTATTTTCTTAAGGTGATCCATCAGCGGATCGGGACTTAATTCAAATGAATTTCCTTCATCGTCAACAGCCAGCAGGTATCTTAACCATCCGGCCAGAACAAGGGGTATATATTTTAAGTCGGTAACGTTCAGGTCTTCTCTCCTCTGATATGCCTTTATTGTTTCGCCGAATCTTATTGCCAGCTTTTGGGACGTATCGGTTGCAATTCTCTGCGGCGTATCGGGTACAAACGGGTTCGGAAGTCTTACTTCAACAACTTCCTTAATGAAATCCTTCGGATTTATTATTCCGGGATTAATAACAACGGGCAGCCCTTCTTCGTAACCTACTTTTTCTACGAGTGCTTTCAGATGTTCATCCTTCATTTCTTCATAAATTGCCTTATAACCAAGCAGGCATCCGTAAATTGCAAGAGCGGTATGAAGAGGATTAAGGCAGGTACATACCTTCATCTTTTCAACCTTGTCGACAGTCTCCCTGTCGGTGAAAATAACCCCTGCGTCTTCAAGAGGAGGTCTTCCGTTCGGGAACAGGTTTTCCACTACAAGGTACTGGGGTTCTTCCGCATTGACAAACGGAGCTGTATAGGTATTCTTTGATGTTGTTATAAGTTCGGTGCTTTCAAGCCCGCATTTTTCAAGCATTTCCTTAACACCCAAATCAGGCCTGGGTGTGATTTTGTCTATCATGCTCCATGGGAAGGAAACCTTTTCAGGATTATTAATATAATCTGCAAAATCTTCCTCAACAAGTTTATTCTTAACCCATTCGCCGGCAATGGTACTGACGGCTTCATACAGCCTTGTTCCGTTGTGTGAACAGTTATCCATGCTTACCAGAGCCACTGGGTATTTACCGCTCTTGTACCTCTCATAGCACAGTGCAGTAAGTTTTCCTATAAAGCTTCTAGGTGATTCGGGTCCTGCAGCAAAGTCGCTTACCACATCACCATAGTATTCGCCCCTGGCATTTTTCAGGCTGTATCCTTTTTCGGTTATCGTAAAGCTTACCATCTGAAGTGACGGGTTTGAAAAAATGCTTTTCAGTGTATTCCAGTGATCCTGGTTACCGGTATCGGCTGTAAGCGCTTCCACAACAGAAGCTATTACTTTTTTCTCCATATTCCCGTCGGGTTTCAGAACAACAAGCACACTGAGGTTATCATAAGGTTTGTAAGCCCTTTCAATAATCTCATAATCATAACCTTCGCATACAATTATACCCCTGTCGCTTTTTCCCTCGTTCAGAAGCTTCTGCTGAAGGGCAGCCGGAAATGCTCTGAAGATATTTCCTGCTCCAAAGTGCAGCCAAACAGGACTTTTCAGAGTATTTTCCCTGACCTTCTCGCGATCATACCCGGGCAGTTCAAATCCGGCTTCAATCCAGGGTTCCCTGTTTTTCAGCCCAGAATCGTTCAATATCATGTATTTCACTCCTTTTCAATAATTGTAAAAGAATAAACCTGCATATGGTTTCACAATAATATTATCATGCAATAATATGCCGTTCAAGCAGATACACCTGAAAAAGGTTTCAGCTACAACAAAACCGGGCACTGCCTGCCGTTCAGTTCAAGGCGGTCCGGCCATACATCGCATTCAAAAGCCAGTACTTTTACACCGTTCTTTTCCGCATACCGGAGAGCTTCCCCGAATTCCCTGTGGGTATCGTCACTCGGTGTAAAATACCTGATATTATTCATTTGGATTATAAATACTATATATGCATCAAAGCCAGACTTTATTGCTTCCGCCAGTTCATAGATATGCCTTACTCCCCTTACCGTAGGTGCATCGGGGAATTTAACAATGCCGTCTGTTTCAAGGGTTACTCCCTTTACCTCAATATATGCTTTGCTTTTACTCTTATTTTCAATATAAAAGTCAAACCTCGAAGAACCGTACGTACTTTCCTGTTTTATATAAGTTATTTCATCAAAACCCGGAAGATTTAATTTTCCGTTAACCAGAGCTTCGTAAAATACCTTGTTGGGTGCCTGGGAATCAATATTTACAATACGGTTGCCCTTTTGGACTGATATCAGTGAATAAGCTGTTTTACGCATCGGGTCCCTGCTTTTTTCAAGGTAAACAACAGCCCCTTCGGTAAGTAATTCTTTCAGCCTTCCAGTATTTTTCACATGGCACATGGTCTTCGTGCTGTCAATATAAACTTCTGCCAGGAACCTGTTATGCCTTTTGATGAATTTTCCTTCACAAATATTTGAATAACGCAGTTGTTTCACAATCCTTTCAGGAAAAAGATTCAATATCATTAATAATACTCAGCCTTCAATGATCTTAACGTAAAAATTTCTGCTTCTCGGACCGTCAAATTCACAGAAATATATTCCCTGCCATGTGCCAAGCAGAAGTCTTTTGTTCTCAATTATCACAGTTACGCTGCTTCCAGTGAGGCTGGCTTTTACATGGGCTGTTGAATTTCCTTCGAAATGCCTGAATTCAGGACGCTCCGGAACAGCTTTTCTCAGCGCAAGAAGCATATCGGATACAACATCGGGATCTGCGTTTTCATTAATTGTTACCCCCGCAGTAGTATGGGGGCAGAAAACCACGCATATCCCTTCAGAAACACCGCTTTTCATAACGGCTTCATTAACCTGCGATGTAATATTGTAAAAACCTTCAGATCCTGTTCTTAAACTGTACCTGAAAACCATAGCTCTCTTTCCTTTCACTCATATTGCAAATTAATACGTATTGGACAGTTAAAATACTCAAAACTGTTTTACTGTTTAACCCCTGACAGCTTTTTAACTATTTCCACGTCTGCCGGGCAAAATTCATACTCAGAGAGTTCTCCGGGAGAAACCCACCTTATTTCTTCGTGCACTTCAGGTTCAGGTTCTCCTTCGACGATTTCTGCATTAAAAAAGGTAAAGAAAATTTCCCTGTCTGCATATTTATATGTGGTTTTCTCAAATACGCCCTTGATTCTGATTTTTACTCCAAGCTCTTCTCTTAACTCCCTTTCAAGACATTCTTCCAAACTTTCGTTTTCTTCCTGCTTTCCTCCGGGAAATTCCCAGAGAAATTCGCAGTTTCCACCTGCACCTCTTTTGCAGATAAGAATCTTGTCACCTTTTCTTATAATTGCTGCCGCCACTTTAGTCATTTCACCTGCTCCTTTTATATATTTCCTTCGTATACAAAACGAAGTTTTTTCCTTGCAATATCAGCCAGCCTAAATATCTTTTCAACAGGAGTCGGTTCCCTGTCCCTCATCAGCCACCTGGGGAAAAACCGGGTAATATGGAGGGGAATTTCGGGATTTATTGAAGCAAGCCATGAAGAAAGCCTTCTCATTTCTTCCTCTTCGTCGTTTTCACCGGGGATAATAAGGGTTGTAACTTCCACGTGACATTGCCCGGCTGCAACCAATATGGTTGTTTTTACCGTCTCCAGGTCTCCTCTTATTTTCCTGTAAAATTCATCCGAAAAAGCTTTAAGATCAATATTCATGGCATCAACATACGTAAGCAGCCTTCGAAGCGGTTCTTCACATATATATCCGTTCGTTACAACCACGTTTTTCAGACCTTTTTCCCTTGCAAGCCTGGAACAGTCAAATACATATTCGTAACTTACAAGGGGCTCATTGTAGGTATATGCAATTCCGATATTTCCCCTGTTTATCAAATTTTCAGCCATGCTGACCAGTTCTTCGGGCATGATTTTTTCGGTAAAAGCGCTTTTGCCGTCGGCCATTGATATTTCACAGTTTTGGCAAAATGGGCACCTCAGGTTGCATCCGTAACTTCCGACAGACAAAATAAAACTGCCAGAATAAAAACGCTTTAAAGGCTTTTTCTCTATTGGGTCAAGTGCTATGGAAGTTAATTTTCCATAGTTTTCACAGACAATTTTTCCTCCTTCATTCGTCCTTGCCCTGCAAAACCCCAGTTTTCCTTCGTCGATGGAGCAATGATGGGGGCAGATTTCACAAACCTTTTTCAATGGTGTCTCACCACCTCGAAACGCTGCATAGTATACGGTTCATCAGGTCTTATGCCGGCTTTCTGCAGAGCAATAGACACCTGCTGCTCAGGAGTATCTATGCCCTCCAGGTTTGGAAGCAGTAAGCCTCTTCTTCTGCCGCTTGTAACAATAACACCGTATTTCTTCGGATCCAGTTCATCCATTGATTCAATCGGTTCGGGTTCTGCAAGGACATCCACACTGTATACCAGCTCACCAAGTTCTCTTTCGGTAACAGGTGAAAATCTCGGATCTTCAGTCCCTGCACTTACTGCGTTTCGTATTATTTCTTCGGCAATACACCCTGTAACCGGGCTTATAGTGCCAATGCAGCCCCTTAACTGACCGTATTTTTTCAGCGATACAAATACACCTGCTCTCCTGTTGAGCATTTCTTCGGGGAGATTTTCGGGCAATTCAGCATATATGCCGGTTCTGACATAGGTTTCGAGGGACAGTCTTGCCAGCTTTACATACGGATCTTCATTTATCTTTATTTTTTCAATTTTTTTCAGCTGCTCGCATTCATAAATAATGTCAAAATCACGTTCTTCATTGAACCCGACAACTTTAAATGAAGCAACCGCATAACCCACTCCGAACGGACCTTCATATGACAAAAGCTCGGACTTTACTTCTCTTTGGTCCAGTGCACCGGCCATTATTATAAACGATCTCAGACCGCATTCGGCCGCCGCTTCACAGAATGACGGATCAAAATTCAGGAAGGCAAGAAAGTCACCGTTTTTCATTGCTTCTGTAACCTGTTTGTCAAATTCCGGACCTTCCTCTGCAAAACCATAAGGACCGTCATTAAGAAGTTTATGCGACAAATCGCCGCTGGCTACAAATACAACGTTACGACCAAGCTTATCTGCCGTTTTAGCAATGATTTGCCCGAACCGGTAATGATCCAGATGACTTAATCCTGACAGGCCAATACGAACCAGTTTGTAATCGGTGTAAAATTTATTTATAAAATAAAGGGGTATAAAAGTCCCGTGATCCAGTAAAGGATCCCGTTCGCCCATTGTTCCTGCGGGTATATCTGCAAAATAAGCTTCCTCGGACAATGATTTGACAAACTCTGTATCGTATTCTACATTGATTGAAAGACTGCGTACGCCGAAACGGCGCATATCACCTTTTGCACCTTTGTTCGGTGAAATATGAAAATAGTCGGCATAAAGAACTGAGTGCGGTGTAGTGACTATAATTGTTTCAGGTTTTATTTCAGAAATCCTTCTTGCTATTTCCATGTAAGAATCCGTAGTCTTCTGAATTTTTCTTTCCTCTCCCTTTCCTACTTCGGGAAGTATAATCGGCGGATGCGGTACAATGAATGCTGCTTTTATCGGCATACCTTTCCCTCCTTTTTACCTGATAATATTTCAAAAGTAATTACGTCCTTAAAAAGCCTATGGTAATTTTTTCTGTGTCTATTAGAATTCTATCATTACCAACCTGATATAACAACAATAGTATTACAATGAATGCCGTCCGGGATTCACTGGAAAACAAAAGCAAAATCCTGAGATATTTGTACTATCTCAGGATGCTATCCGGTTTATTTTAAAAAAACAGCTGTTAAGGGTAATTGCATTGCCTTTTTCCGTTTCTTATAGATAAAACACTGAGTTCACCTTATTTACTTAATACATATTCGCTTATTATTTTATTGAATGATACTATGTCGAACCCGTTAGCAAACTCAAATCTGACTTTTCCAAGCCCGCTGAAAAACAGATCCAATTCACAGTCAAGATCAAATGTCCCTGCAGTTTCCACGGAAAAAGCCTGTATCCTGGTATAGGGCAATGAAGTGAAATCCCTCTTTTTTCCCGTGATTCCCTGTACATTAACAGCAATAATCCTTTTATCAGTGAAAACAACAAAATCCCTTATGCCCTTAAAAGCAGCAAAAATCTTTTCGTTATCAATGAGCATTGGCCTGACAAGTGATTCTGCTTCTCCAATATCAGTACTTCTGAGTTTAAATACCGATGCATTCTGAAAATCAATCATAACTACACCCCATTTTTGTTTTTCCATAATTATATGGCACAATGTATGATTTCTCAAGTATTTTCCAGGCTAAAAACAACTGTCAGTATTTTCCTTTCATGTTTATTTTTCTTTTAATTTTGTAGTATTTATACAGGTAATATTCAAACTTTTTCATATGTACGTCTATCTTAGCGCTCACGCTTCAGCTCATTTCCAAAAATAAAAGGCACCTCAACATCTTTCACTGTCGGGTTCCTTAAAGTTCTCCGAACAGAAAGTATTTTTTATTTATAACCTTTCCTTTTCTGTAATCTTTCCAATAGTTTGGGTTATCAATACTGAACTTTGATTGTAATCTCTAAATACCTCACAGCATCTTTTGTATCTGTTTTTATCAGTAGAAGTCAAACAACAGACAAAAATATATTCATTGAAGTTTTTGAATCATATTACAAAACCCTGAAGGCTTTTTCCTTCAGGGTTCTTTACTGGTTGCGGAGGGAGGATTTGAACCTCCGACCTTCGGGTTATGAGCCCGACGAGCTACCGGACTGCTCCACTCCGCGGCGTCAATTATTTATTTTACACATTTATTTGAATTTGTCAAATCTATTCATCATGGTGCCGGAGACCGGAATCGAACCGGTACGAGGTTTTGGCCTCGCAGGATTTTAAGTCCTGTGCGTCTGCCTGTTCCGCCACTCCGGCTTATCCTCCCAAGCGACTATATCATTATAAGTCACCTGAACATTGTTGTCAATAGTAATATGTACCTGTATTAACCGGTTTTATACTGTTTTTTCTAACCTTATAAATGAAAAAATGCCCGAAACTAGAGAATATTTCCGATATTTTTTAATTTATTTTAGTTCGTATCGGTTTCATTTATGATATAATATTTTTATGCAAGATCTTTATATGTCATTCTTTTTATTCCAAATATTATAAAGTAAATTGCATAATATTTTATATGGGGTGGTCGGCAATATTGGCAGTTAGGTTGCAAAGATTTAATCCTAAAAGGATATGGAAGCAGTTAAAAATCACGCCCAAAATGATAACAGGAGCCATATTGTTAGTGACACTCGCCGTTCTCATATCATATTCCGTTTCTTACCTCATTTTTAAGAACTCACTGATTAAAAACATCGAGGAATACAGTATTGATATAAACAATAACAAGGTAAAGATGGTAGAGAACTACTTCAGAGATATGGATATGCTTTCTTATACCATAGGCTACAGTAACTGGATACAACAGGCGTTGATTCAGAGAGATTTCATAAACGCATATGAAAGATACCAGATCGAAAAAAACACAAAGCATTTTCTGAACTGCATGTCGCAAATCAACGACGGTATAGGCATAATGATTATAAGCAAAGAAAATACTCGGTTTACAAACAGCGCCTTTGGAGAACTGAATCAGTACTATAACATGGAAAATGAATACTGGTATGATGAGTTTCTAAAGTTCGGAAAGGTTATTGAGCCTGACAGCGAACAGAACTATCTGCTTCAAAAAGACAGGTTTGCTTCAGTTTCACTGATATATTCATTTAAGAATTATTTATCCCTTGAAATAATGGGTACTCTGATAATCGATATTGACAAGTCAAAGTTTGAAGAAATGCTTGCAAGCGATAATAATCAGTATAACACCATTGTGCTCGATAAAAAACAAAGAGTTATATATAATGATATTCACGACGAAAATTTTGTTGAATTCTTCCTTAGCGATTTAAATACAAAAACAGATGAGTCAAATGTCCGGTACCTTAACACCGGGGATTCAAGATACATAATAGCCAGCGGTTTGGTTGACAGTGCAGGATGGAAAATATTCAGCATTTTCCCCTATTCCCAGGTAGAAAAAGAAATGATGGCATAATGGAAGATGATAGTTGTTGTTATAATACCGGTATTGGTTTTGCTTGTTATGATGGTCGCATACTATTCATACAGGGTAACAGTCCCGATTTTAACAATCCGCGATGCAATGTCGCAAATTCGCAATAACAACTTAGGTGTGCAGGTTGACAATCCCTACGAAGATGAAATAGGTGAATTAATAGCAGGATTTAATGAAATGTCAGCGGCAATCGTTACTCTGATAAGAGAAAACCAGTCAATGGCATTGCTGCATAAGGAGGCAGAGCTTGCCATGCTTCAGCAGAAAGTTAATCCCCATTTTCTTTACAACACTCTTGAAATTATAAACGGCCTGATAATGCAGGACAAAAAACTTGAAGCGGCAAATATCTGCGAAATACTCGGAGAAATGTTCAGATATAATTTAAAGGAAGAGCGTTATGTTAGACTGGAAGAAGAACTTGAACATATAGAAAAATACCTTACTGTAGTAAAATACAGAATTCCTAACATATATATATCCCTGGACTATGACAAGGATATTCTTGGCATGAAAATACTGAAGTTTATATTGCAGCCTCTGGTTGAAAATTCAATAAAACACGGTTTCAAAAGCAAAAGAGGGGAGTATTGCCTGACAATCAGCATTACAAGAGACAAAAAGGACATTGTTTTTGTTGTAATGGATAACGGTGAAGGCATAGATCAGAATGAGCTTGATTCAATAAGATCAGGGAATTGTTCAATACGCTGCAGGATATTTCAAAGTATCTTCAGTCCAACAAAAAAACACCGTCGGCAAAGCGGACGCTGGAATGCGAGGATATTTGCCTGCTGGATGATTTCTTAAGAGAACACAGGGAATGTGATAAGCCGTTTGCATTTATATTATTATTGCCCGGAACAGAATACAGCGGAAATAATTCAAAAAGTATTGAAGAAGCAAAGGCTGTACTCAGAAAATATACAGGCCAGGGAGCGAGATTCAGATTTATAATGGATAATCGCGGTGAAAACATTTTTTATATATTTATAACCGGCAGCAGCCTTACTTCCGAATCGGTAAAACTTGCCGCTTCACAGATGAGCCATACAGGCTTTGGCCATATTGCAGCAGGAAATGTTTCCAGGAATACCTCAGTAGCAAAATGCCTGCATGAAACAATCAGACTCGCCAATACCAGGTTTTTCAACCCGGAAGAAAAACTGCTTGTTTACACCGGTAAACCAGAAAATGAACAAAACATAAATATTGATTTGAATGAACTTGATATATTGCTCGAATACGGAACCTGGCAGGATACGGCAAAATACGTGAAAGATTTGTTCTATGAATTCTGGAGTGATACAAAAAACAGTTTTAATCTTCACATCCTGGTACGCAATATTGCAATAAAGTTTATTAACTGCCTGGTTAAATATAATCTTACCATTCCTGATGAGCTTAAGCAGTTAATGAATATTGAATCATTGCTTTTTTATAATACAAAAGAAGAACTGATGAAGGACATATTAGTTCAGGCTGAGTATATTGTTCAGTGTATTGAAGGGGCGAAAAATTCTGAGGAAATGATATCAAGTATATGCAAATTTATACAGGACAACTATGACAGTGACTTGTCACTTAAAAGTGTTGCGGACAAGTTTTTCTTAAACCCGACATACCTGTCAAAGCGTTTCAAGGAAAAGAAAAAAATCAGCTTTTCAAGGTTTGTTGAAATGGTGCGTATTGAGAAAGCAAAGGAATTGCTGCAGATGACTGATATGAGCATTACGGATATTGCACAGAAAACAGGTTATGATGATCCGAATTACTTCAGCAGAGTATTTAAGAAGGTTGAAAAAAAACCTCCTACCATAACCTTCGTCTTTCATCCATTACCGGATTTTCAGCTATTTCCCTGACTCTTGCAGCCAGCTGCCTGAGAGTGTTCCTAATTCTTTCCGTACTCATATCAAACCTCCGTGCATAAAGTGATTCGCATCTTTTTCACCCTTTAATACCGGTGAAGGTAATGCCCTCAATGAAGTATCTTTGTGCCAGGAAAAAAACAATTATCATCGGAATTGTTATTACCGTCGCCGCTGCCATCAGCAGGTTCCAGTCACTGGTATACTGGCCGATAAAAGTCTGCAGGCCAAGAGAAACGGTTCTTTTATCCGCGTCCTTCAGATAAATCAGGGGACCCATAAAATCGTTCCAGTTCCACATGAATGTAAAAACCCCGACCGAACATAAAACAGGCTTTGACAACGGCAATATAACGCTCCTGTATATTTTCAGGTAACTGGCACCGTCGGCAAGTGCCGCTTCATCAAGTTCTTTCGGAATACCAAGGTAAAACTGTCTTGTCAGAAAAATAAAGAACGGGTTTCCGAAAAATGCCGGCAATATTAACGGAAAATATGTATTGTAGGCACCTGCGTATTTCCATCCGATAAACTGAGGTATCATAAGTACGGTATATGGTATCATCATTGTGGAAATCATCAGCGCAAACCAGAAGTTTCTGCCTTTGAATTTTAATCGCGCGAACCCGAACGCCACGAAGCTCGAACTGAAAATCGTTCCTATTACGTTAAGCCCGACCACAAAAAAAGTGTTCAGAAAATAACGTCCGAACGGGGCACTGTTGAACGCTTTTAGATAGTTTTCAAACCGTATTTTTTCCGGAAACCATTTCATAGGCACTGAAAATATTTCACGCGTCGTCATAAACGAGCTTCTCAGCAGCCAGAAAAACGGAAACAACAGTATAACAGTCAAAGCAATCAATACTGCACTTCTAACAAACTTGCCAAATCTGTTGTTTTTCATACTGAATCACCACTTTCATAGTATACAAGGTCGCGCGAAACCCTGAACAGAAATGCTGTAAGCAGTCAGATTATCACGAACAGAACCCAGGACATGGCTGATGCATAACCCATCTGCTGATTTTTGAAAGCCATTCTGTACAGGTGCAGCACATAGAACAGGCTGGCGTTGTCAGGTCCACCCTCTGTCATAATGTAAGCCTGCGCAAATGTCTGCATGCATGTAATTATTGACATTACAACATTATAAAAAATGATCGGGCTCATCATAGGAATGGTAACATAAAGCAGTTTATGGAATGAGCTTCCTCCGTCAATTTCAATTGCTTCATAAAGATGGTTCGGTATACCTTTCAGTCCGGCAAGATAAATTACCATGGTATTTCCCGACATCCATATCTGCATTACGGCCAATGCAGGTATTACAGTTGATTTATTGTAAAGAAAAGCCACAGGCTGCATTCCGATTGCACGCATAATATTGTTCAGCATTCCGTACATGGGATTGTACAGGAACATCCATAAAGCTGAGTTTGCTATTACCGGAATTATTGAAGGCATGTAAAATACAGTACGATAGAATGATATACCTCTGATCTCAGCGTTAAGCAGTATGGCAACAAAGAAAGTGACTACATTTAAAGCAGGTACCGTTATAAGTGTATATTTTGCAGTAACTTTCAAAGACTGTGCAATAAGAGGATCCCTCAGCATCCTTTCATAGTTCTTTAATCCGATAAACTGCATCGGCCTTATGACATCCCACTCGGTAAAACTGACGATTAAACTGAACAATATTGGCCCAAGACAAAAAAGCAATAAATAAAGTATTCCGGGCATTATAAAAAAATAACCCCATATCAGTTGTCTGTTTTTAAAAACTTTTTTGTGCCCCACTTACATTCACTCCCTCTGTTTGCCAATAAAATAAGCGGGAGGAAAATAAAAAAGCTTTATTTTCCTCCATCAGAAATTTACAGAATATCAATTCATCAACACGTAAATCACTTCCACGAACCTGTCAGGTATTCTGCACACATTTGGTCCAGACCTTTTACAACTTCTTCAGGAGTCATTTCCCCGAGCCACAGTTTGTCAAGATGCGGCATGATAGTCTGTTCTGCAATCATGCCAAAATTCTTCAATGTTATGCATTCTCCGGTGCGTGCTGTCTTTGTCATCTGGTCCGGAACAAGCTTCTGGAAATCTTCGTTATAGTTTCCTGCCCATGCAGCCAGTTTTTCAGGATCGTTATAGCTGGATAACAGGTTGGGCAGGTTGGGAGCTGAAAGACCCCTTGTCTTGGTTACTTCAACGCAATAGTTGTAGTCAACCATTGTCTGAAGCAGATCAAATGCTTCATCAGGATGCTTTGTATCCTTAGCCATCATAAACGCTGATGCCCAAACCATATTGGATGGTTTTTCAAACATGGGCAATGCTGCAACTCCAACATCATAGCCGGCATCAGCAAATATTGTATATTCCCAGGAACCGGATATATACATTGCTACCTGGTCATTCATAAGCATTGTTGATAATTCAGGCAGACCTTCCAGCATTGCAACGGAAGGAGATACCATATGTACATTAACCAGTTCATCAAGTGCCTTAAGAACTTCTATTCCTTTTTCTGATGTAATTGCCAGCTGCTTTCCGTCATCAATAGCAAAACCTATACCGTTGGTATAAAGCAGCGGAGATAGGTACAGCCAATTGTTCTGCTGTGCTATAACCCCATAAGTTTTAATTGAGTTTTTGTCAAAACCAGGTTCTCCCGGTTTTTTTCCGTTGAAATCTACCGTAAGCTTCTTTGCTACTTCTACAAATTCATCCCAAGTATAGGGCTTTGTGGCATCTCTTGGCGGCGGTTCAATTCCGTTGGCTTCAAACATGCCTTTGTTGTAATACATAAATATTGTAGCCAGGCTGGATGCAATAGCCCAGATACTGTCCCCGGTGCTGAAAATGGCAGATTCTACATAGACATTGTATGGATCAATATTCTTTTTTTCAAAGAACGGCTTAAGATCAGCAGCAACACCCTTTTCTCCCCATTCATTGCACAAATATTCGTTCAGATAGAATACATCCGGAGGTGTACCGGCAGCCATCAAAGTATTCAGTTTACTTGCGTACTCTTCATAAGGTGTAAATGTTGCCTTTACAACTATGTCATCCCTGCTCTTGTCAAATTCTTCTATTACCGCTTCTCCTGCACTTCTTTCTCCAGAAGCCCACCATGTAAGAATTTCCAGCTCTGCTGGTTTCTTTGCACCATCATTGGTTTTCCCCGATTCGCCCTGGGAAGCATTAGTCCCCTTTGTTCCACCTCCGGTCTGACATCCGGTCAAAACAAGGATGATGCAGAGAAACACCAGAAAAATTGATCCAATTTTTCTTGATATTAAAAACCACCTTCCTCCCTAATTTATATAATCCAATACCGGATTATAAACATAATACAGAACAATTACAGTAACGAGTACATTTTATACAAATTGAGTTTTTAGTAATAGCAATATTTTGTGCAAATAGCTTCATTTTTTTTGTTAAAGACAGGCATTTATTATGAAATATAAATGGTAAATCATAACATGGAATTTTTATGATGAAAAATATGAAAAGAACCTCTGTTTAATTAAGTTCACTGAAGAATAAATATTCTGAAGTGCCCGTACACCATGAGAAGACACAGTAATTACCATATCTTTGAGAAAAATATAGTTTTTTCGCTGCAGTTATATACAGGTAATTACGGATAGCAATTCAGAAAACCTATCCATGTTGTTAAATTTTACCGTAAAAAAACTGCTGCCGCAGCCTGAGAGGGCTGCGGCAGTATTTTTTTTAAAATTAGGGTTTTCTTATTATATCCACACCGACCCATTTCTTCAAAACTTCCGGCACTACTACACTACCGTCTTCCTGCTGATACTGCTCAAGTATTGCCGGGAAAATTCTGCTGGTTGCAAGACCTGAAGCATTTAAAGTATGAATATATTCGGTCTTTCCTGTACCGGAGCGCCTGAATCGAATATTACCGCGCCTTGCCTGGTAATCATAAGCGTTTGATGCAGAGCTGACTTCTTTATAATCATTCATGCTCGGAATCCAGACTTCTATATCAAAAGTTTTACCCATTGAAGCGCTGCAGTCTTTTGCTGCAAGTTTTGTGACACGGTGATGAAGGCCCAAACCCTGTACAAGTTTTTCCGCCTTTCTTACCAGTTCGTCCAGAGCCTGATCCGAAGTTTCAGGAGTTGTATACTGGAACATTTCAACCTTGTTAAACTGATGGCCGCGGATCATTCCACGCTCTTCGGTACGATAACTGCCGGCTTCCTTTCTGTAGCAGGGTGTATATGCGAAATATTTCCTGGGCAGATCTTCTTCATTGAGTATTTCATTGCGATGGAAATTTATAAGGGCCGTTTCCGCCGTGGGTAACAAAAAATGCATATCCGTGCTTGCTTCAACTGCTTCTACTTTAAAGACATCATCTGTGAATTTCGGAAACTGGCCTGCAGTATATCCGCACTGGTATGTCAGAATATGCGGAGGCAGCATAAATGTGTACCCGTCTTTCAGATGTTCCTCTATGAAATAATTAAGCAATGCCCATTCAATTACAGCACCTATTCCGGTATAAACCCAATAACCGCTTCCGCCGATCTTTGCACCGCGTTCATAATCTATAAGTCCCAGTTCGGTGGCAAGATCAACATGGTTCCTGGGTTGGAAATTGAAAACAGGTTTTTCACCCCATGTTCTGATAACCTTATTATTCTCTTTTCCCCCGGGTTCCACGTCATCTGCGGGTATATTGGGGAGTGCAGACAAAAAGTTGTTTATTTTGCTTTCCAGATCCCTGATTAAATCGTCATTTTCCTTTATATTATCAGATAAAGTTTTCATTTCTGCCAGTAATTCCGATACATCCCTGCCTTCTTTTTTCAGACGGGGAATTTCGGCCGATACTTTATTCCTTCTGGCCTTTTTTTCATCATTTGATGCTATCAGTTGCCTCCTTTGTTTATCCCATTCAAGAAGTTCTGAAAAATCAACATGGTCCATTCTTTTCAGTAATGCATTTTTTACTTCTTCGGGATTGTTCCTTATTCTGTTAATATCCAGCATATTATCAACACCTCTTAACATTTAAAATTCTATTTATGCAAAGCCTTATTAATTGCTTCGATTTCTTCTGAAGACAACTTCTTCTGCGGCTCGCCCTTTATAATTTCTTTTGCATATACATAAGAGTTCTCCCTTGTATAAATACCCGATACAACAACACCATCTTTGTTTCCGTCCAATAATGCTATCGAAAAACTCATATTGTTGCCAACATTGTCAAAAGCATTATAATTTACAACTCCGGCATGCTGCAAACATCCCGGAAGCTTTTTTTCCAGTTCTTCAATTCTTCTGTTCATTACATTATACACATCATTTTTAAGATTCTCCAGTTTTTCAAGATATGTACTCATAAGTTTTTCCACATCTTCGTCTCCTAAACCCTGCATAAAATACCTGTATTTTTTAATCATTCTGTTAAGCCTTGTATTCAGTATTAATAAAAAAACTACAGAAAATACTGACAGGATTAATGAAACATATAAAATATATTTTTCCAAATAATATCCCTCCATCAAAAAATAAACCTGTGAAAACAGGTACAAAATCACCGGCAGTTACAGGGCACTTGTATTATATTTTACCAATATATTACAATCTGATTTAATACCCTTATTTCCTTTTTTAACGTTTAAAATCGTGATTTAATGAAATTATATTACCGTGGTTCCAAAAATGCAATACAGGCAAAAATAACAGCATCCTAAAAATTAACATCTTTAGTTATAAATTCTATTATCCTGTTGAATTCTTCATTTGAATAGTATTCAATCACAATTTTTCCCTTGTTTTTATTATGTCTCAGTTCAACCTTAGTACCAAGTATCCCTTTAAGTTTTTCTTCTATATCGAGAATCGTGGCATCTTTTACAACATTTCTTTTATGTATCTTTTTATTTTTCTGTTCATTTACTAATTTCTCTGTCTCACGTACGCTTAAGTTTTTTTCTATAATTTCTTCTGCAATTTTCAACTGCTTCTCAGTGTCTTCTATTGTAATAAGCGCACGGGCATGACCCGGGGTGAGCTGCTCATTTATCAGCATATCCTTAATCTTTTCAGGCAAAGTAAGAAGTCTTACTGAATTAGCAATGGCTGCCCGGCTTTTTCCGACGAGTTTTGATAACTCCTCCTGGGTCATTCCGTGTTCTTCCATTAATTTCTGAAATGCTTCAGCTTCTTCAATGGGATTTAAGTCCTCTCTCTGCAGGTTTTCTATCAGCGCTATTTCCATTGTTTCTTTGGAGGATAAATCCTTGATTATTGAAGGAATGGTTTTAAGGCCTGCCATCTTGGCTGCACGCCATCTTCTTTCGCCGGCTATGATCGTATATACTTTATCCTGTTTCTTCACAATAATTGGCTGAACTACACCGTGCTCCCTGATGGATTCGGCCAGTGCCTGCAGTTTTTCCTGGTTGAAGTTTTTTCTTGGCTGTTCTTTATTTGGCTCTATATCGGTAATTTTAAGTTCTACTATTCCCGAGTTTTCTGAAAGTATATTTTCTGTATCAATTAAAGCTCCCAAACCTTTTCCAAGTCCTTTTTTCATTTCTATACCTCCGAATATTCAATAACTTCATCTGCCAAATCCATATAACATTCAGCGCCTTTGGACTTACTGTCATAAAGAATAATGGGAAGTCCGTAACTTGGTGCTTCACTTAAGCGAACATTCCTTGGAATAATGGTTCTGTAAACTTTATTACCGAAATATTTTTTTACTTCTTCAACAACCTGTATAGATAGGTTTGTCCTAGCATCAAACATAGTTAAAACAACGCCCTCTACTTTAAGATCGGGGTTTAAATGTTTCTGTACCAGCTTAACGGTATTCATCAACTGGCTTAATCCTTCCAGTGCATAATATTCACACTGTATAGGAACCAAAATGGTATCAGCAGCTGTAAGTGCATTTACTGTAATAAGGCCCAATGAAGGAGGACAATCAATTATTATGTAATGAAAATCATCCTTTATGTCCTGAAGAGCATACTTTAATCTGGTTTCCCTTGATATAACAGATACAAGCTCAACTTCTGCACCGGCCAGCTGTATATTGGATGGGGATAACACAAGGTTTTTTACCTTCGTTTCTATGTATGTTTCACTAATCGGAACATCGTTTATAATTACATCGTAAATTGATTTTTCAATCCTGGTTTTATCTATTCCCAGACCGCTTGTAGTATTACCCTGGGGATCAATGTCAATTATAAGGACCTTTTTCCCCTTAACTGCAAGGCATGAACTTAAATTAACCGCAGTTGTGGTTTTTCCAACCCCACCTTTCTGGTTTGCTATTGCAATTATTTTTGACATTACATACACCCCACACCTTATACTTAAAACATTATAGCATACTGACTCTGGAAAATAAACGCATAAAAATGTTTCACGTGAAACATTTTGGTGTTAAATCAATAAAAAATGTTTTTTTAATATATTCAATTTTTACTTCATATTGTTTTAATAATGATTTTCATGCAATAAGCTTTTAAATTATTTTTTTTGAATAATTATAGAAACACTTTAAATTGTTTTACTTTTTTACAAAAACATTTTCTAATATTGATTTACTTTCATAGGAAATTATAACTCCTTTTATTAATTATTGAGGATAAAATATATCAATAAAAATTTAAGTTTATACCTAAAGAACAAAAAGTCTTGTTTCTTGCAGACAAGGATTACAGCAATCACAAATTTGACCCTGAGCATGCTGACCTTTACCCAACATCACAATTTAGCGCAGGACGAAAAAGTTAATAGGCATTATATGTTTTAATTCTTTGAATTTAACTTTTTAAATTTTCCACTTTGCTGTTTCTTAGCTTTGTTCTTATTTTCTATCTATGCTTTCACTGAAAATTTATATTTATTTTTTTGGTTTTCCTGCTTAACCTTTGACTGATTTTTTATTATGATTTTTCTTTCTTTCAAAGACTTCTTTAATGATTTGCCTTCTTTTATCTATTCTTTCTTATTATCGCTAAATTTCAATGTTTCACAATACTTAAACATTTGTTACTCCTATATACATCTTTTTTCATATCATTAATTCCATTCATTTAATAACATTTACATCCGTACCTTTTTATATCAGAATTAATGTATTGTATTTTCTTTTAGTACTTCTTTTTTACATAAATTAGTCTGACTAATATTTTTTTACTCAGTTCACGTTTTTCAGTCTGGTGCTTTGACTCTTTATTCCTTAAAATTACACTTTACGATGAATACCAATATCTTTGAATATTTTTCTCTTTACAATAAATTCAGAGATTTTTTTCTGCTTATCTTATCACAAAATTTCATATGTAAATTGCAATATTAAATGCAACACCTATAGTGGAAATCATCCATAATTTTAG